>Ga0163161_10001651_pt1 | contig 16385 bp, 15 predicted proteins | sample S45metaG_FD_129847 | JGI IMG/M metagenome (GOLD analysis project Ga0163161, IMG submission 129847) | Switchgrass rhizosphere microbial communities from Kellogg Biological Station, Michigan, USA - S4-5 metaG | ecosystem: Host-associated > Plants > Roots > Rhizosphere > Soil | place: USA... | reverse complement strand
TTGCGGCTGATCATCGATGGGGTCAAGGACTACGGGATCTTCGCCCTCGACACGGCGGGCCATGTCACCAGCTGGAACAACGGCGCCGAGCGGATCAAGGGCTATACCGAACAGGAGATCATCGGCCAGCATTTCTCGCTGTTCTACCTGCCCCAGGAATGCCCGCAGCACCCGGACATGGCGTTGCGCGAGGCCACCCGCAACGGCGATTACACCGAAGAGGGCTGGCGCTGCCGCAAGGACGGCACGCGGTTCTGGGCCAGCGTGGTGATCACGGCGCAATACGACGGCACCGGCGCCCTGCGCGGTTTTTCCAAGATCACCCGCGACATCACCGACCGCCGTGCGGCGGAGATCGCCCTGCGCACCGCCCGCGAGGAAGCCGAACGCGCCAGCCGCGCCAAAAGCGAGTTTCTGTCGCGCATGAGCCACGAACTGCGCACCCCGCTCAACTCGATCCTGGGCTTTGCGCAGCTGTTGGACATGGACGCGCCCAAGGCGCAAAAGGCCGATGTCGGTCACATTCTGCGCGCCGGCCAGCACCTGCTCACGCTGATCAACGAGGTGTTGGATATCGCCAAGATCGAGGCCGGAAGCCTGGCGTTGAATATCGGCCCGATCCCGCTGGCGAGCGCGTTGCAGGAAGCGTTGACGCTGGTATCGCCCATGGCCACCGACGCGGGCGTGCAGTTGCAGCCACTGCCGACGCTGGCGGCGGATACGGGCATCGTTGCCGACCGCCAGCGTCTGACCCAGGTGCTGCTGAACCTGCTGTCCAATGCGATCAAATACAACCGGCGCGATGGCCAGGTGAGCATTGAGGTCGATATCCGCGACCAGCGGATCAGCGTGTCGGTCTGCGACACCGGCAAAGGCATCGCCGCCGATCATATGGGGCAACTGTTCAAACCGTTCGAGCGCCTGGGGGCCGACCCGAATGTGGAAGGCAGCGGCCTGGGCCTGGCTTTGAGTAAAAGCCTGCTGGAAAACATGGACGGCCAACTCGACGTGCAGAGCCAACCCGGCATCGGCTCACGCTTCACGGTGCAATTGCCATTCGCACGCGTGACGCAATCCCAGCCGATTACCCCCCCCGTCATCGACACCGAATTGAAGCGCCCTGCCCCCGTCGCCAGCCCCTTCCAGGGCAAGGTGTTGTGCATCGAAGACAACCTCTCCAGCCTGGCGCTGATCGAAACCCTGCTGCAACGCCGGCCCGGCATACGACTGCTGTCGAGCATGCAAGGCCAACTGGGCCTGGACCTCGCCGCGCAGCACGCACCCCAGTTGATTCTGCTGGATGTGTCGCTGCCGGACATCAATGGCTTGAAGGTGCTGCAACGCTTGCGTCAGTCACCGATCACCCGCGACACGCCGGTGCTGATGATCACCGCCGACGCCAGCGACCTTACCCGCCAGGCGTTGCAGGAAGCAGGCGCCACTGCCGTATTGAACAAACCGATCAACGTGCCCGCCTTTCTCGCCCACCTCGACCAAGCTTTTCCGGAGCCCGCGTGAACCTCGACCTGCGTATTCTGATCATCGACGACCAACGCCCGAACCTCGACCTGGTGGAGCAACTGCTGGCGCGCGAAGGCCTGACCAACGTGCTGAGCAGCACCCAGCCGCTGCGCACCCTGGAGTTGTTCAACAGCTTCGAACCGGACCTGGTGATCCTCGACCTGCACATGCCGGAGCTCGACGGCTTTGCGGTGCTGGAACAGCTTCACCGACGCATCCCCCAGGGTGAATACCTGCCGATCCTGGTGCTCACCGCCGACGCCACCCGCGACACGCGCCTGCGCGCCCTGGCCCTGGGCGCCCGGGACTTCATCAGCAAACCCCTGGACGCGCTGGAAACCATGCTGCGGGTGTGGAACCTGCTGGAAACCCGGGTGCTGTACAAGACCTTGCGGACGCTGGTGCCGGCGGATCAGATTGAGTTGTTGCAGCGGCGCGGTGCTACCCCCACGCCCGGCAACGTCGAGGCGGCGCCGGCGTCAACCGCGATACGACGCTGCTAGCGCCCGCGGGTTCGGCTTTCAAGGTTCGGCAAATGGCAGCGGGGTATCGGTATCACGGCGAACGGCAAACACATTCAGGGTCATCGCCACCAGGGCGTAATAACCGAAGACCCCGACCAATTCGACCACGGCGGGCTCCCCGAACACTTGGATCGCCTGCGCATACAGCGCGTCGTCGATTCGACGCGTCTCGTACAACGTCTTGCCTAACCGATAGACCAGTTGTTCGTCCTCACGCGTAAAGACCGGAACTGCCCGCTCACGCAACGCCTCGATCACCGCATCAGCCACCCCCGCCGAACGTGCGATAGGCTCATGAATCTGCCACTCCGCCTGGGACTGCCACCACGCGGCAGTGAACAGGATCGCAAGTTCGCTCAGGCGCAGTTCGAGCCGAGTGCCATACCGACAGAACGCCCCCAGGCGCTGCGCATGATTGGCCAGTTCCGGGCTTTGAATCCACGCCAGGAATGGGCCGTCCAGGTTCCCGCGTGGTCCCGCGAGAATGTCCTTGAGCACTGCGCGCTGAGCGTCGTCCATGGTCGCTTCAGTCAATTCGCTGAGCCGCGATTGAATCGTCATGCGCTATTTCCTCAGAGGCTTTTCAATGTGCTGTTCACCGCACTCAGGAGTTTGTCGGTTATCTCATCCAAGTGACAATCCTCGAGAATGAACGGCGGCGCCAGCAGGATATGATCGCCCCGCAACCCATCCACCGTGCCCCCCATCGGGTAGCACATCAGGCCTGCCGCCATGGCGGACTGCTTGAGTTTGGCGTGCAGCTTGAGCGCGGGGTCGAACGGGGTCTTGCTGGCTCGGTCGGCAACCAACTCAATGCCCTGGAATAACCCGCGCCCGCGAATCTCACCCACATGCGGATGCTCGCCCAACTGCGCCAGCAGACGCTCACGCAGACCTGCGCCCAAGTGGTTGACCCGGTCCAGCAAGCCGCGGGACTCGATGGCTTTCTGCACCGCCAGTGCGGCCGCGCAGGCGGTGGCGTGGCCGATATAGGTGTGACCATGCTGGAAAAACCCTGAGCCCGCCGCAATGGCGTCACGGATTCTCTGACTCACCAACGTTGCACCTATCGGCTGGTAGCCCGCGCCCAGGCCTTTGGCGATGGTGATCAGGTCAGCGGTGATGCCCTCCTGCTCGGCGGCAAACAGGGTTCCGGTACGGCCCATGCCGCACATGACCTCATCAAGGATCAGCAACACCCCGTAGCGGTCGCACACCTCGCGAATGCGCTTGAAGTAGCCTGGCACTGCGACCACGGCACCCAGCGTCGCCCCTACGACGGGCTCGGCCACAAACGCCATGACATTTTCAGCCCCCAGCCGCAGGATCTCCGCCTCCAACTCTGCCGCCAGGCGCACACCCATGGCCTCAACGGTTTCGCCCGGTTGTTGCTCGCGGTAGGCATAGCACGGGCTGACATGGCTCACGCCAATCAGCAGCGGTTCAAACTGCCTGCGCCGCCACTCATTGCCACCGGTTGCCAATGCCCCGAGGGTATTGCCGTGGTAGCTCTGGCGACGGGCGATCAAGTGCTTGCGCTGAGGCTGGCCCACCTCGATGAAATACTGGCGGGCCAATTTCAATGCCGCTTCTATCGCTTCGGACCCACCCGAGACGAAGTACACCGAGGCAATACCTTCGGGTGCGCGGGCAACCAGGAAATCCGCCAGTTCTTCCATGACCTGGGTGGTGAAGAACGAAGTGTGTGCGTAGGCCAACTGCCCCACCTGTTGACGCACGGCTTCGATCACCTGGGGGTCGCTATGGCCCAGGCATGACACCGCCGCCCCACCGCTGGCATCCAGGTAGCGACGGTTGTCGCTGTCGATCAGATAAGGCCCTTCGCCCCGGACGGCCATTGGGTAGCTCTGTGTAAGGCTGCGATGAAAGACGTGGCTCATGGTGACGCTCCCGATATTTTTGCAAATAATAGATGCATAGATTTTAAATGCAATTAATTTTTGCAAGACGTTCGAGACCAGGAAACCCGGCTAAAACACTATAAAACCCAGTATTTACTGGATAAAACCAACCTATCGGACTGAATCTCAACAAGCAAAATATAGTTGCATGCAAATTAAATGCATGTATATTTTGCGAAAGAGCAAATGTTTCGTGCGCCTCCTTTCTCGGATGGCTAGCCGGGCCAACAATAAAAAAATGGAGTGGGTCGTGATGCATCACTCAAAAATTAAACTGCCGCTATCCCCACCGTCCCAGGCTTGCCTTGGGGCTTGTATCCCCCTGAAGAGAAAACACGCATGAAGAACTTTCTGAAGGCCTCACTGGCGGTAATGGCACTGCTCACCACCTCAAGCTCGTTCGCTGCCGGCAAGGAATTGCTGGTGGCCACCGATACGGCATTCGTGCCTTTCGAGTTCAAGCAGGGCAACGAATACGTGGGTTTCGATATCGACCTGTGGGCGGCGATCGCGAAAGAAATGGGCGTGACCTACCAGCTCAAACCCATGGATTTCAATGGCATCATCCCTGCCCTGCAAACCCGCAATGTCGACGTGGCGTTGGCCGGTATCACCATTAAGGAAGAGCGCAAGCAAGCCATCGATTTTTCCGACGGCTACTACGACAGCGGCTTTCTCCTAATGGTCAAGAGCGACAACGACACGATCAAAGGTGAGGCGGACATCGCCGGCAAGACCCTGGCGGTGAAAAGCGGTACGTCGGCGGCGGATTATGCCAAGGCCAACCTGAAGGCCAGCGACCTGCGTCAGTTCCCCAATATCGACAATGCCTACCTTGAATTGCGCACTGGCCGTGTCGACGCCGCCATGCACGATACGCCGAACGTCCTGTACTACATCAAGACAGCCGGCGAAGGCCAGGTAAAAGCGGTCGGCCAGCAGATGCTCGCCCAGCAGTACGGCATCGGCTTCCCAAAAGGCAGCGAACTGCGTGAACCGGTCAACGCCGCGCTGAAAAAGATCCGTGAAAACGGTACCTATGCGCAGATCTACCGCAAATGGTTCGGCACTGACCCGAAATAACTCCCGCCCTTCATCAATAGAGAATTCAGCATGCATTTCCAATGGAGCGCCATTTGGGATGCGCTGCCGGTACTGCTCGAAGGCGCCAAGCTGACCTTGTGGATTTCGATCCTGGGTCTTATCGGTGGTGCCGTGATCGGCGTGGTCGCGGGCTTTGCCCGCGCCTACGGCGGTTTTTTCAGCAGCCGCGTTGCGCTTGTGTTTATTGAACTGATCCGTGGCACGCCGATCATGGTGCAGGTGATGTTTATCTACTTCGCCTTGCCCATGATGGTTCCTGTGCGCATCGACCCTTTCACCGCAGCCGTGGTGACCATCATGCTCAACTCCGGGGCCTACATCGCCGAGATCACCCGTGGTGCGGTGCTGTCGATCCACCGTGGCTTTCGCGAAGCGGGGCTGGCGCTGGGTTTGTCCAAGCGCGACACGCTGCGCTACGTCATCGCACCGTTGGCGTTTCGACGCATGATCCCGGCGCTGGGCAACCAGTGGATTGTCAGCATCAAGGATACGTCGCTGTTCATTGTCATCGGCGTCGCCGAACTGACGCGCCAGGGCCAGGAAGTCATCGCCGGTAATTTCCGCGCCATGGAGATCTGGTCTGCAGTTGCCGTCATCTATCTGATCATTACCCTGGTGCTGAGCTATGTCCTGCGGCGCATGGAATCGAGGCTGAAAATCCTATGATTGAGTTCAAAGGTGTTTCCAAGCACTTCGGCAGCACCCAAGTGTTGCACGACATCAACCTCAAGATCGCCAGCGGCGAAGTGGTGGTGATCATTGGCCCTTCGGGTTCGGGAAAGTCGACGCTGCTGCGCTGCATCAACAAACTGGAGGAAGTCACCGACGGCCAACTGATGGTCGATGGCCTGGAGGTCAATAACCCAAAGGTCGACGAACGCCTGATTCGCCAGGAAGCGGGCATGGTGTTCCAGCAGTTCCATCTGTTCCCACAGATGACCGCGCTGCAGAACGTCGCTTTTGGCCCGGTGCGCGTGCGCGGCGCCAGCCGCAAGGAGGCGGAGAAACTCGCCGCCGAACTCTTGGCCAAAGTCGGCCTGGCCGACCGTGCCGATCACTACCCTTCCGAGCTGTCGGGCGGCCAGCAGCAACGCGTGGCGATCGCCAGGGCGCTGGCAGTAAAACCCAAGTTGATGCTGTTCGACGAGCCGACTTCCGCCCTCGACCCGGAGTTGCGCCACGAGGTGCTGACCGTCATGAAGTCGCTGGCGGATGAGGGCATGACGATGGTCATCGTCACCCACGAAGTGGACTTCGCCCGCAAGGTCGCCACGCGCCTGATCTTCATCGACAAGGGCCGCATCGCCGAGGACGGTGCCCCCGCTGAACTGATCGCCAACCCACCCAGTGCCCGCCTGCGGGAATTCCTGCAACACGTATCCTGAGGAGATGCCATGACACTGCCCTCTATTCACCTTGATGGAAGCGCTTACGCGATTGGTCGCGGGCTGGGTGTCTTCGGTCGGGACGCCGTGCATGGGCACTTACGCCCTCTTGCACTCTGGCAATACCTGGCCTTGCAGGCTCAAACCCCTGCGGCGTTGCAGATGCGTCAACAGGTGCGGACCGAGTTCCCCCGTTACTGGCAGGAAATCGAGGGACTGGCCGACGGATTGCAACTGCCACTTGACGAAGTGTTCATGTGGAATTGCCGAGGTGACTACGTACATGAACAGAGCGTGGACGGCTGCACGACAGTGTTCGGTCCAACCCGCGCCGGTACGCTGATCGCCCATAACGAAGACGGCCTGCCGCAGCTCAAGGGGCATTGCGCGCTCTTGCATGCCACGCCCGAATCGGGGCTGGCGTTCAGCAGCTTTATCTATCCAGGATCCTTGCCAGGGCACACACTGGCGATCAATGAGCGCGGCCTGGTGGCGACCGTCAACAACATTCGCCCGGCACGCATTCCTGTCGGCATTCCTCGACAGATCCTGGCGCGCGCGACCCTTGACGCCGGCAGTATCGACGAAGCCATTGCCGTGGTGACCCGCACGGATCGCGCCGGGGCGTTTCACCACACCTTCGGCCAGGTAGGGAGTGCCCGAGTCGTCAGTGTCGAGGCCAGCGCCGAGGGCAGCAATGTCAGCGAAATCCAATGGCCGGCGGGGCATTCAAACCACCTGGTATCGCTGTCGTTGAACCAGGTGAAACAGCGCATCACCGCCAGCTCAGGTGCCCGACAGCAGTGTATCGACCAGCGCCTGCATCAGCTTCCTGGCGATCTGGACGCCAGCGTAGCGCTGAGTATCCTGCGCGACACTTCGGGGCGGGACCTGCCTGTCTACCGTTGCGCAGCGGATGATTCGGACAACGAAAACACCCTGGCAACCGGTGTTTTTCTGATCAGCGCCAACACTGTAGAGTGGCGCGTCTATACGCAACCGAACCCTGGCCAGCCCGATGCCGAAGGTGTGGTCCACCGCTCATTGATTGACGCTTGTTCGGGTCGTTGAGGGTGGAGCGCAGGCGCTCACTGAATAATGGATACCGTTAATGAATAAAGTCCCGGCAGCACTTCCCGACACGTTGGACGGCCTCAAGCAACTGCTCGCGGCCATCGAGCGACGTGAGGTCGATATTGCCTTGGGCAGCAGCTCCAGGCGCGTGCTGATGGCGCTGATCGAATCCCCCCAACGCACGGCAGTGTGTTCGATCAGCGAGCTGGCACAGCAACTGGATGTCAACGCCTCGACCCTGTCCCGGCTCGCGCAACGGCTGGGTTATGGCGGTTTCAGCAAATTGCAGGATGTGTTTCGCCGAGAGATTACCGAGGGCAAGCATTTCTATAGTGATCAGGCCTCACGGCTGGTCATCAATCATGAAGACAAGGACATCCTCAATCAGCTGACGCGCCTGGGCCGCCAGGAAAACGCCAACATCGCCAGCATGATCGAGCAGGTCGATCCCGATGTGTTTGTACAGACGGTGGAACTGCTGGCCAGTGCCCGCCGGGTTCGGATCCATGGCATGCGCCAGTTCAATTCACTGGCGCTGTTCATGTCCTACGGCTTGGGGATGTTGCGTCCGGATGTGGCGGCCCTGGATTCCAGTCGCCAAGGTGTGGCGGATGCCCTCGCACAACTGGACAAGGGTGACGTACTGGTGGTGTCCAGCTGCTTTCCCTACACCCCCAGCGTCCTCGCGACTGCCGAGGTCGCCGCTCGCCATGGGATCAAGGTCATCGCACTGACCGACTCTGCCAGCTCGCCACTGGCGAAGGTGGCCTTGCACAGCTTCTATGTCCCCAATCACAGCTTGTTCTTCAGCAACAGCATGTGTGCCTTTATGTTGCTCGCGCAGGGTTTGTTAAGCGCGGTTGCCAGCAAGCTCGGTGAGCTGTCGATATCGGCGCTGAAGTACCGAGAGACGCTGATCGACGAACTTAACGCATCGCTGTAAGCGCGCTCATGAGCCTTCGAGTACTGTTTATCCTCGCCGTGGCGTTAATCGCCGCGGACGTGCTGATTAATCTCTTTTACTCGTGAAGCAAGGCATCCTTGCCCTGGAACGACCTACAACGTCGCTTCGATCTTCTTCGCCGCCGCTTCACTCACCCAGCCATGCCAGATCTCCGGGTGCTGCTGGAAGAACAGCTTGGCCAGCTTGGGAGAGTCGATGTGCTCCTTGGTCATCCGCGCCAGGTTCTGGTTGAGCAGGTCAATCGGCAGGTTGACCTTTTCCAGCACCGCAACCAGCTCCGGTGCCTGTTCGTGAAACGCTTTGGACAAGCCGACCTGAATGCTGATCTTCTTGTCCACGCCCGGTTTTTCTTCCAGCTTGACCAGGTCGACCTGCCCCATCAGCGGCGTCGGTGTCCAGTAGTAGAACAGGATCGGTTCACCGCGCTTGTAGCTCGACAACACCGCCGCATCCAACGCCGGGCCGGTGCCTGGGCGAAAGTTGGTGTAGCTGGCTTCAAGACCATAGCTCTTGAGCATCTCGCTGTTTTCCAGCTCGCACGTCCAGCCCGCCGGGCAGTTGTAGAAGCGGCCCTTGCCGGGCTCTTCCGGGTCCTTGAACAGTTGGGCGTACTGCGCCAGATCGGCAATCTTCTTCAGCTCGGGGGCCTTGGCTTTCAGCCCGCGCTTGGCATCCCCCTCCACCAGGTAACGCGGCACGTACCAGCCTTCGGTGGCACCCACGATGGGGGCGCCGACGCCCACCACCTTGCCGCTGGCCGCCGCCTTGTTCCACACCTCACTGCGCCCGATCCACTCCTCGGCCAGCACCTGGATGTCGTTGCTGCCCAACGCGCTCTCCATGGTGATGGAGTTACCCGGCAAGGTGTCGACCGCGCAGCCATAGCCATCCTTGAGCAGGGTTTGCAGCACATCGGTCAGCAGCATCGCGCTTTCCCAGTTCAGGCCGGCGAACTTCACCGGTTTGCCGGATTCGCACCATCCGGCAGCCTGGGTCGTGGCGCTGCCCGCTAACAGCCCGCAAGAAAGCAGCCATGCCATCAGGTTTTTACTCAGCTTCATCATTGATGCACCTATGCAGTGAAAGGGTCAGATCAGGGATGGGCAGATGTCAGCGAAATTACGCTCTAAAAGTTATGCGTCAGCCAGCTGTATGGATCGTTGGAAACCAGTCTTCGCGCAAGCGCTGGCCGGTTTGCATGGCGTGACCTGGGTAAGGTGGGGACGTACGCCCCGGACGTTCGAGGTAGCGCACATCATCCCCGACCCAGCGCAACGAAAGTACCCGTCGACGCTGCGCGGAGCCATTGCCCCGGGCACCATGCACCGTGCGAAAGTCGAACAGCACCGCGTCACCCGGTTGCATTTCCCATTCCAACACCGGCATGCCCTCCTCCGCGTCCGGGTCCGGTGCGTCGCGGTAGTCATCCGAGCCTTGGTAGAAGTCGCTCTGGTCGGCCCAGCGCACCGGCCGGATGCCTTTATCCCAGCGATGGGAACCGGGCAGCAGCCGCAGGGTTGATTCGCGCACCGGGTCCACGGGAATCCAAAAACTCACGGACTGGCTGCCCTCGACGAAGTAGTACGGGATGTCCTGGTGCCAAGGCGTGGCTTTTTGCGTGCCGGGTTCCTTGACCAGCACATGGTCATGAAAAAACTGCGCGGTGCGCGACTGCATCACCTGCGCGGCAATCGCGGCGGCGGGCGACTGCTCGATGATCGCGCGAAATTCGGGGATGCGTTGCCAGTTGCAATAGTCGTCGAAAAAACCGCCGGACTGCCCGCCCTGCTCGATGTAGCGGCTTGCGTACACGCCAGGCTCCGCGAGGTTGCGCTCGATGCCCGCAGCGATCTGCGCGGTCCAATCGCTGAAGATGCCTCGCAGGCACACCGCGCCATCGCGCTGGAAGGCGTCGATGTCTTTTTGGTCAACGGTGTATGAGCTGTGGGTCATGGCCGGGTACTCCCTTAACAAGATGAAAGTTATGCAGGGCCAATATTCCATGACGACCAAATAAGATAAAATAATAAGTCTTGATGTATCACCCAAGAAAAACCTATGAACTTCACTTTGCGACAATTGCGCTATGCCCTGGCGGCGGCCAAGCACGGCAACCTCACCCTGGCGGCTGAAGAGTTGCACGTTTCCCAACCGTCCATCTCCACGGCGATCACCGAGCTGGAAGGCCTCTACGGGCAACCGCTGTTCGTTCGCCAGCGCGGGCTGGGCGTGTCATTGACGCCGTTCGGGCGCACCGTCATGGCCCAGGCCAAGCGCGTGCTCGCCGAGGCGCGAACGTTCGCGGACATCGGCAGCCAAGCCGATGACTTTGCCGGGGACCTGGTGCTGGGCTGTTACGCGGACCTCGCGCCGTATTGCTTGCCGCAAATCCTCAAGCGCCTGCAGCAGGCCTCGCCACGGGTCAGGGTGGATATGCGCGAAGGCGGGTTTGAATACTTGGGCAAACGGCTTGGTGAAGGGACCCTGGAACTGGCCTTGACCTACGACCTGGGCTTGCCGGCCAACATGGAGCGCGTCGAACTCTGCCAACTGACCGCTCACGCCCTGCTGGCGGCAGATCATCCGCTCGCAGCAGAAAAGCAGGTGGACATGGTCGCGCTCAGTGCCTGCAACCTGGTGGTGATGGACCAGATCCACAGCTGGCAGCATATCCTCGACCTGTTCAACGCTTTTGGCCTGGTGCCCGCCAGCGTGCAGCCCACCCATAGTTTCGAATTCCAGCGCAGCCTGGTCGCCAATGGTTTCGGCGTGGCGCTCACCTACACCCGCCCCTTCGGCGACCACAGCTACGACGGCCAGCCGCTGGTGTGCCGGCCGATCAAACAGCAGTTGCCTGCGCAACGTATCGTGCTGGCCTACGATCAGCGCTACCCGCTGACTCCGCCCGCCGAGGCATTCAAGGCACACGCGTTGGCATGGTTCTCACAGCGACAACCGTTTGCGACGTTTTGACGATGTGACGCAACACTCATCCTGCCACCTGTACCCGCTGTGAACAGTTGTGTGTAACAGCGCAACAGCTGAAAATCGCGCGCCCATCCATTGAGCACTACAGGGATATTCCGCACATGGCTGCTTCCAATAAATGGCTGATGTCGTCAGTCGCTTATTACCTCGATTTTTTTACCGTTCCGCTGTTCGTCGTCCTGGCCCTTTACCTCGCACCGTTTGACCTGGCCCTCGCCCTTGCAGGCTTGCTGGCCTGGACGTTGGTGGAGTATTCGGCGCACCGTTTCCTGTTCCACTCGCTGTATCGCCGCGAGCATTGGACCCACCATATCGACGTGCTGGCCTACATCGGCGTGTCCAGCTGGAAAACCAGCTCGACCTTTGCCCTGCTGTTGCTGCTCGCCTGGTTCACCGGCCTCACCTCGGCCTTTATCGGCGCCGTAGCCGGCTATTTCGTCTACATCTCGCTGCACTACGTGATGCACCGCCCGCAGCATTGGGCCTACGCTTTTATTCCGGGGCTGGTGGCCAATCACGATCTGCATCACCGCAAAGGCATCGAGAAGAACTTCGGGGTTTCTTCGCCGCTGTGGGACCATGTGTTTCGCACTTATATTCGAACAGAGCTCGCCTGAACCTCTTCTTGGCGATTGTTTTTATTACGAACAAATCTAGCCGCCCATACACCTGCGCCGCCAACCTTATCTACGCTCTAGCCCGTGCCAGGAGGCGCATTGAAGAGTCCATGACGGACCCACTGTCTCCTGGCGTCTGATGCCTAGGAGATACCGATGAGAATGGAAACCCATCGCCCCCGGCCCGGGTTCGGCTGTGCGCTGTTTGGCGCGTTGCTGAGCCCCCTGGTCGTCGCGGCCCCCACGTTGTCTACGCAAATACCCTTCGATGTCACGGCGACCCCGCCCTTCTCTCTCGACAGCCTGCAAGCCAACTTCGATGAAATGTCGTGGCAGACGTTCATTGCGTTGAACTGGCCGGCGCTGGATACGGGTCAACCCAATAGCGGTGTGCAGATCGGCCAGCAGGACGCGGCCACCGTGTGGGAAAGCTATAAGGAGAGCTATCAGATATTCCTGGCCCAAGGGCAGAAGCCACTGCCTTTTCACGCGCCCGCCAGCGTACCGAAAGCCTGTGAAGGCAAGGGCTCCGGGCGCTTGCTGCAACAGATGGGCAAGGTTCCGGATGTGCTCGACGAGTTTATCCAGCCGTTTGAAAGCGGCCCTCTGGTGGATCAGAGCGGCGTGTACACGCGCAATGAAATCGTGGTCAACCAATCGATGTTCGACGGCATCGTCAACAACGGTCTCTACAGCATCCAGGGCCAACAGGCGTTTTTTGCCGCCAGCCCGACCAATGCAGTGGCGTTCAGTTGCGGTAACCCGAACACCAGTGAGGTGGGCTCGCTGATGGTCAAGGCATCATGGAAAGTGCTGGACGGCAACGACAATCCCGCCAGCTTCCATAGTGTCGACGCGCTGGTGTATACGCCAGGCAACAGCGACCCGAGCAAGGGGCCGGTGGTGGCCGAGTCCTGCGTGGCCGAGCCGGTCGGGCTGGTGGGCCTGCATATCGTGCACAAGACCACCAGCGCGCCGCAGTGGGTGTGGTCGACCTTTGAGCACGTCGACAATGTGCCGGAAAAAACCACGCCGCCCGCCGAGCGCAAAGGCCCGTACCTGTTCTACAACGCCAGCAGCCAGGCCGAGGTCAATCAGCCGCCGCCCAGGCCGTGGAACCCGGCGGTGAAGGCCACGCCCTCGCAGATCGTGCGCGAGATACCGTTGACCAATGAAACCAAGGCCCTCAACACCACCTACCAGACCCTGCTGCGCACGGTTAACCCCGACAGCGTATGGGCCAACTACCAGTTGATCAGCACCCAGTGGCCGACACTCAGCGGCCAACCGCCGTGCCAGATCTCCGCAACCAAGCCTTTGGGTAACCCGGCACCGTCGTTCCTCGCCAATGCCACGCTGGAGACCTATATCCAGGGCACTGTGCCCCAGGCGTCGTCCAGTTGCATTGCCTGTCACGGCAATGCCGCCACCCACGTGACCCAGTCGCCGCGCACCAGCTTCGCGGACTTCACCTACCTGCTCGAGCGCGCCCAATCCACCGGTGTGACAAGGAGTCAGCCATGAGTACCGACCTGGACAATTTCACCGGCCTGAGTGTGGTGCTCACCGGCATCAATCAGGAACTGCTGGCGCCGTCGGTAGACCCCATCGGCCTGCCCACGACCTTTCTCGCGTTCATCGGTCCGCGTGTCGGCCAAAGCGTGCTCAGCACCCTGCTCGCGCAATACGCCACGCTGGTGGCCGAGCAGGCGACACCGCAGCAAATCGGCACAGCGATTCTGATGCAGAACGGCCAACCGGCACCGACGCAAACCGCCCAGGTGGCACGCGCGATCATGAAGCTCTGGCTGCTGGGCGTGTGGTACCAGCCGTATACCCAGGGTGCATTTCCGGTCGGCGAGCAAACCGTGGTCAGTGACGAGGCCTACACCCAAAGCTGGGCGTGGAGTATCGCCCAGGCTCACCCCATGGGCTACAGCGAGTTTTTCTTTGGCTACTGGAACAGCCCGCCGCCCAGCCTGGAAGACTTCACCGGGGTCACCGCCAGCACTCAGCCAGGAGCGTCGTCATGAGTAGCGAACAAGCAGATGTGGTGATTGTCGGTGCGGGCCTTGCAGGCAGCATCATTGCCTATCAACTGGGCCTGGCCGGGGTGCAAGTGCTGGTGCTGGAGTCCGGCCCGGAGATCCCGCCCAATCGCAACCAGTACCTGGAGCGTTTCTACACCGCCACACTGAAGACGCCCGAATCGCCCTACCCGCCGGTGAGCACCCTGAGCCCGGCGCGCAGCCCGGCTGAGCAGAACGCACCGCGCGCGACCATCGCCGACCTGATCAACGGCTGGAACAACCCCGATATCAGCTACCTGGTGCAAAAAGGCCCGCTGCCGTTCACCAGTACCTATGAGCGCGTGGGCGGCGGCACCACCTGGCATTGGGTCGCCACCTGCCTGCGTATGTTGCCGAATGACTTCAAGATGACGACGCTGTACGGCGTGGGGGTGGACTGGCCGATCAGCTACAACGACCTGCAAAGCGCGTACTGCCGTGCCGAGGCGGAAATCGGTGTGGCGGCGAACGTGGCCGACCAGGCGTACCTGGGCATTACCTTCCCGGCCAACTACGAATACCCGATGACCAGCATCCCGCTGTCGCTGGTCGATGGCAGCTTCGTCAGCGCGGTGCAGGGCCAGGCGTTCCAGGGCCTGCCCCTGGTGGTCAGCCCGACGCCGGCCGGACGCAACTCGCAACCGTATGCCGGGCGACGAGTGTGCGCGGGTAACACCAACTGCACGCCGATCTGCCCGATCCAGGCCAAGTACGATGCCACGGTGACCATGAACAACGCGCTCAACACCGGCAATGTGCGGGTGCTGTACAAGACCGTGGCGAGCAAGGTCACTGTGGCGGCGGACAACAGCATCAGCGGTATCGAGTTCATCCAGTATCAGCTCGGCGATGGACCACCGACCGGCACTGGCGTTGCCGTGGGGCAACGTTACGTGATCGCCGCCCATGCCATCGAGACGCCCAAGTTGCTGCTCAACTCCACCAGCAGCGCCTGGCCCAACGGCGTGGCCAACAGCAGCGGCCAGGTCGGGCGCAGCCTGGCGGACCATCCGATCTACCTGGCCTGGGGCCTGATGCCCGAAGGCAAGACGGTGTTCCCGTATCGCGGCCCGGTGTCCACCTCCGGCATCGAAAGCCTGCGCGACGGCGCGTTCCGCAGCCAGCGCGCGGCCTGGCGGATCGAGATCGGCAACGAGGGCTTCAACTGGCCGATCGGCGATCCCTACACCACCGTCGCCGACCTGATTGATGGCACCAACGTGAGCAAGACCAACCCGCTGCCAAACGCCCCGGGCGCGCCCCAGGTGCTGTTCGGCACGGCACTGGTGCAACAGCTGAACAACCTGCTCACGCGGCAATTTCGGATAGGTTTCCTGGTGGAGCAAGTGGAGGAAGATCCCAATAACGCTAACTGCTACATCGTGCCGTCCAGCCAGTACAAGGACCGCCTGGGCATACCCCGCCCGGAAATCCACTACGACCTGTCCGACTACACCAAGGAGGGCTTCAAACAGGCACGGATCCTGGCCAGCCATATCATCACCGAACTGCTCGGGGCCACCGAACTGACTGCCGACATCCCGCCTGGGGTGTTCACCTACCAAGGGCAATCCTATTCGTTCCAGGGTGCCGGGCATTTGATGGGGACCTACCGCATGGGGGACGACCCCAAGACCTCGGTGGTGGACAAGACCCAACGCAGTTGGGACCACGACAACCTGTTCCTGGTGGGTGACGGCGTGTTCCCCACCACCGGCACCTCCAACCCCAGCCTGACCATCGCCGCGCTGTCGATCCAGGCCGGCGACACCCTGTGCAACGAGCTTAAAGGCGCGACGCTACAGGTGCAGGCCAACCAGCCATGGCAAGGCACCGGCGTGCAGATCAGCGGCCCGAGCCCGCGCCTGGTGCGTTATGTCAGCGGCAAGTGGCTGGCCAGCCCGGTGGGCGGCATGGTCGATGGTAATGGCAGCCCAGGGTTGATCGCCAAGGCAGGCTACACCTTGCCGGGGGCGAATGAGGGGGCGCTGATTGGCCGTGTGAGCAGCAGCGGGACACCGTTTCTGGTGGGTGACCTGGCGCAAATTCCGGCGGGACAGACCGGTGAGCTGCAACTGTGCATCAACGATGATCTGGACGGACGTTATGGCATTGGCTTGGGGGATAACCAGGGAGCGCTGACGGTGCAGGTGGGGTTCGGTACCGTGTAAAAACCAGGGCTGCGAGTGAGGCTGGCTCGCAGCCCTGGCACTCTCA
>Ga0163161_10001650_pt1 | contig 16385 bp, 16 predicted proteins | sample S45metaG_FD_129847 | JGI IMG/M metagenome (GOLD analysis project Ga0163161, IMG submission 129847) | Switchgrass rhizosphere microbial communities from Kellogg Biological Station, Michigan, USA - S4-5 metaG | ecosystem: Host-associated > Plants > Roots > Rhizosphere > Soil | place: USA... | reverse complement strand
ATCATTACCCTTGAATGTTCCAGGTATTCGTCAACAATGCTGATGGCCTTCACCCGTCCCTTGTATTTCTTGCTTTCTGTATACATGGAAAAAATTCCGCGAATCACCATCTTCAATTCCACACCTGCTGTGGCGGCCACGTAAAGCTTATTGATCAGGTCTTCGTCTGAAAGTGAATTCAACTTAAGCGTGATGGAGGCCTTTTTTCCATGTCTGGCATTGCGAATCTCTCTGTCAATCATCCTGCCCAGTTCAGTTCGAAAATGAACCGGCGAAATCAGCAGGGTCTGGCAGGCCAGCAGATGATGCAATCCGGTTTTTGGCTTTTCGAGGTAATTGAAGATCCTGTTCACATCGGCCATGATATTCCGATTCGCCGTGAGCAAACAATGGTCTGCATAAAGCGTAGCCGTTTTTTCATTCAGGTTGCCCGTACTCACAAACCCATAATGAATGGTTTTATTCTGGAGTCTCTTTTTGATGAGGCAGATCTTGGTATGAACCTTCGTAAAGGGTAGGCCCAGCAATACTTTCACGCCTTCGTCTTCAAGCCTTTCTTTCCATTCCAGGTTGGCCTCTTCTTCGAAACGCGCCCTTAGTTCAAGCATTACCGTTACCTGCTTGCCATTTCTCACCGCATTGATCAGGGCGTTGATAATTTTGGAATTCGTGGCCAGCCTGTACGCCGTCACTTTGATCGTGGTGACCTGCGGATCAATTGCCGCTTCACGAAGCAGGTCGATCACCGGATTGAAAGAATGGTAGGGGAAATGCAGCATCAGGTCCCTCTTGAGAATGGCATCCGTTACGCGGGCGGTATTCTTCAGCAGGGGATGCATAAACGCCTTACGCCGGGTACTCTTTACGCGGAAAACAGATTCCGGAAAGTCCATGAAATTTCTGAAATTATGGATCCTGCCACCTGGTATGAGGTTATCACGCCGGGTTAAACTCATTCTGCGAATCAGGTATTCGAGCAGCCCCGGATCTATTTCCTTATCGTATACGAAACGAACGGGCTTTCCTTTCTTTCGGTTCTTCAGGCCCTTTTCAATTTTTTGCACGAACGACGTGTTGATATCATTGTCGATATCAATTTCCGCATCCCGCGTCACTTTGATAATATGTGACGTGAAGCGTTCGTACCCAAAAAAGGAAAATATCTGTGGCAAGCAATACCGAACAACATCTTCCATCAATATAATGCATTGCTCTCCCTCTTTGGAAGGCAGCAATACAAAGCGGGAGAGGGTCCTTGGAACTTCTACCAGCGCATACTTTTGACCATAGGCGGATTCTTTCTTTGACATCACCACACCCAGGTAAATTGACTTGTCCCTCAGGTTGGGGAATTGCGGAATGCTCTGGATCATCAGAGGAATCACATTCGAACGAACCTCTTCCTCAAAAAAATCCTGAACAAATTTTTGTTGTTCCCTGTTAAGTTGCTTCTCTGTAACGATGAATATTTTCTCTTTTCGCAATTCTTCGAAAATGGAATCCCATATCCGGTTAAATTCATTCTGCTGTTGAAGCACTGTTGTCTGGATCGTATCCAGGATTTTCTGGGGAGAGTGTTCCAGGTGCATCACGGCTTTTGCTTTCTTACCTAATTCAATCATCCTTTTTAAGGTAGCAACCCTCACCCTGAAAAACTCATCGAGGTTATTGGAGAAAATGCCGAGGAATTTAATTCTCTCTTTCAAGGGAACGGAGGGATCGGCGGCCTCCTGCAGTACCCGGGCGTTGAACGCAAGCCAACTGATATCCCTGGTAATTACTTTCTTCTTATGGGCCGCCATGCTGAAAAATGGTTAAGTCGTAAAAATAATATTCCTTCGATTGACCGGTGTGTTAAGTTTTAGTGAGTCAGAGGGACTGTATCTTTTGTATGATGCCCGTAGTGCTATAGCCGCTTACGAGCGGAACGATCCTGACTTCGCCGCCTCTTCTCAACACGTCGGCGGCGCCGGCAATCTGATCAACCGTGTAGTCGCCACCTTTCACCAAAACATCGGGCTTAAGTTCTTCGATGAGATCCTGGGGCGTGTCCTCATCAAAGATTACGATGGCATCTGTTACAACCAATGCGGCGAGCAGGAGTGCTCTCGAATCCTGGTCATTCACCGGACGGTGCGGGCCCTTCAATCTTCTCACGGATTCATCGGCATTCAGGCCTACGACCAAAACATCTCCAAAACCCGCTGCTGCGCTCAAAGATGCCAAATGACCTTTGTGCAAAATGTCAAAAACGCCATTTGTGAATGCAACTTTCTTACCCAATAATTTCCATCTCATCGCCTGTTGTAAAATGGCTTGCCTTGAAAAAATCTTTGAGGTAATATGCTCAGACTGCTTCATTTTTTTTCCGGTTGAAAACAGGTAACAAGAATAAGCATAAAAATCCTATCACAACAACAATGGCAGTTTGTGCAGCCCACAAAACCCAACCAAAGCCCAAACCATCGGCTTCGCCGATTCCGTAGAGCGGCATGAGTTTCTGAATGGCGAGTTGATAAGCTCCAATGCCACCCTGGGTTACAATCATGGCCAGGCTTCCGAACGTAAGGATGGAAAGGGACGCTCTGAAACCCAGGTGGCTAACGGGTTCCATGGCATATAAACCAATTCGGACACTACCCAGATACATCAGCCAAATGAAGACGGTATGAAAAAAAAACCAACCCTTTTTATTTATATATTTTGCGCTGCTGATTCCCAACCATACGCCCTTGACGATATTGTTTATTTTCTGAACGAAGTCGATATGCGCAAACTTATTCAGGATCCACCTGGCGACCAGGAAGACAGCGATAAGAATGGCGATGAGGGTAATTATTTTTTTGAATCTGAAATGACCCGCCGCGTCCATAAAGAAATGCCGGAATTGAACAGAAGCGTAATCACCAATAATCCCAACCTGAGTGAAAATCGTCAGCAGGATCAGCAGGACGAGGCAAATCACATCGAAAGCGCGCTCTGCAACAATCGTTCCTACCAGTTTGTCGGCCGGAACATTTTCATACTTCCCCAGGATGGTACATTTCATGACTTCGCCCAGCCTGGGTACAAAGAGATTGAAAAGATAGCCGGTCATCACTGCAAAAAAAGTATTGATCGTGGAAGGATTGTAGCCCAAAGGTTCCATTAAAATTTTCCAGCGGAGTGCCCGACTGTAGTGGCCGAGGAGGAGCAAAAACATTGCCGGGATAACAAAAATATATTTTGAGTGAGCTAGTGAATGTTTGAGCTCGGCCCTTTGATCGGGGGTCAGGTCTTTTGCGCTCCACCAAAGCAAAAAAATCCCGAGCCCGAGGAAAAAAACATATTGTATTGCAGTTCGAAGCTTTTTGTTCATAGTGCTGGAATTCGCCGGCCTTTCGTCAAATCTATGGTCTAAATTCTATTTCCGTCTTTGGGAAATACAACCCAGGGGTTGAATTTCCGAGCCTCTTCAAATTGCATGGTGGCATAAGAAATAATGATCACCACATCGCCTACAGCGCCCTGCCGTGCAGCGGGACCATTCAGGCAACAAACCCCAGACCCTCTTTTTCCACGAATGATATAGGTTTCAATTCTGGATCCATTGTTTACGTTCACTACCTGAACTTTTTCGTGCTCAATGAGGTTTGCGGCGTCCATAAGGTCTTCGTCGAGGGTTAGGCTGCCAACATAATTCAGGTTCGCTTCTGTGATAACAGCACGATGGATCTTTGACTTTAGGATTTCTATTTCCATAGGTTGCAAATTTACATAGATACGGGATACTAGATACTGGATGCTGGATTTTAGCGCGGCCAACGGTTAACGATCAACGGTCAACAATCAACGATCAACGATTTAGATCATCCAACACCATATTATCAATCAACCTCACCTCGCCAAGAAATGCAGCGACCAAGGCCACTAACTTCTGCGTGCCGTTCCAATCAATAACGGGCTGCAAATTTTGCGCATCCGCAAGTGCCACATAATCTGGTTTAAATCCCGCATCATTCAATTGATTTGTTGAAGTATCCGTTAAGCCTGTTAACGAACCCGGTTTTATGTTTTCTTTAATAAACTGTAGCGTCTTATAAATCTCGGCGGCCTTAAGCCTGTTTTCATTGCTCAATCTTGTATTGCGGCTGCTCATCGCGAGACCGGAAGCTTCCCGAACTGTTGCACAAATTCTGATCCTGACATCTGTTGAAGTGAGTTCGGTGAGACGTTTGATCACCATGCATTGCTGGTAATCTTTCTGCCCAATGAAAAGTCTTGTTGGATTAACCATTTTCAATAACCTGTATACCACCTGGCATACACCCTGGAAATGTCCGGGTCTGTACTTCCCTTCAAATATGCTTTCAAGATAACCCAGCGGGTAGTGCTCAAGGTGAGCCATACCGCCAGGATAGACTTCGGTTACGGATGGCAAAAACAGGCAGTCGCAACCAGCCTTTTCGAGAAGATAAACGTCGTTTTCCAGGGTAACAGGGTATTTTTCGAAATCTTTCGGGTCATTAAATTGCGTAGGGTTTACAAAAATGCTGGAGGTTGTAAATCCGCATTCCTGACGGGAAGTCTTGATTAATTCCAGGTGGCCCTGGTGCAACGCACCCATGGTAGGTACGAAACCCAATTCGGGTGTCAGTGTCCTTTGGTCGGAAAGAATTTGGGTAAGGGAAGCCGCTTTTTTAACGATGATCATGTGTGCTGAATAGTTTAAAATGGCCTCCCGGGCTCATTTTCGGGAAATTATGCTTACCTTTGCCCACCCTTTTTAACGCTTCACACAAACTTAACACAGACCGGGGATGTCAACAAAGAAAAGAATTTTATTCATAGCCAATGAAATGTCTCCCTACCTGGAGCTGACGGAATTTTCAGAAACAGTGAATAAACTGGCCATCAAAGCCAATGACAACGGATTCGAAGTGAGATGCATCATGCCCCGGTTTGGTAACATTAATGAGAGAAGGCATCGGCTGCACGAGGTCGTTAGGCTTTCCGGAATTAATGTGGCCATCGACAACGACGACTATCCACTGCAAATCAAAGTGGCTTCTCTTCCCAACGCAAGATTACAGGTTTATTTCCTTGACAACGAGGACCTCTTCAAGCGTAAATATGTTTTTCATGATGAGCAGGAGAAATGGTATGAAGACAATTGGTTGCGTACCATTTTTTTCTGTAAAGGCGCATTGGAGACCGTAAAAAAATTCGGCTGGCCTCCCGACATCATTCACTGCAGTGGCTGGATGACGGGCCTTATTCCGCTTTACCTGAAAACGGTGTACAAAAAAGAACCCGTGTTCAGTAACAGCAAAGTCATCTTTACGATTGGGCAAAGCACGTTCAAGGAAAAAATCGATCATGACTTTCTGAAGAAGGCGATCATCAACACGAACGCCATTAAAGAAAAAGACATGGAGCCCTTCAAGGAGAACAACAACTCAGCTTTGTTCAGAGGAGGCGCTACTTATGCTGATGCAATAACTTTCGGCGCTGAAAAAGTTGACAAGAAGCTCGTTGATGAATTCGCGAAACTGCGTGGCAGAAAGGTTTTGCCTTTCAAACCCAATTCAGATTTAACAGAGTATTTACAATTGTATGCCGACCTTGCGAGCAAGTAGGCTTTAAGTAACCCCATTAAACTAAAGCACCGTCTGTGAAATTGAAATCGATAGGAGCCATCCTGGTATTTTCTTTTTTTAGCTTCTACCTACAAACCAGCTGTACCAAGATTACTTCCACCGAGGTTGGTAAAGACCTGATCCCTGCGATCGACAATATTCACACATTCGATACCACCATCGAAGTTCTCGCCAACAATTACATTTTTGCAGACTCCAGTTTCCCCAGAATGGGTGGGTCACTGCAAAATGTTCCTGATTATGCCTTGGGATATGTTTCAAATGATCCTCAATTTGGTACCGTCACCGGCACCATTTTTATGGAAATGAAACCACCCCTGTTCCCCTATACATTTGGTGCATCAAAAGACAGCCTTTCGCTGGATTCGGTGGTGTTGTGCCTGAGTTTCGTCACCAACTATGGCGACACCAATACACAACAAAAAGTTGATGTGTATGCATTGGATGGACCGATCCGGGCCGACAGTTCATATCGCACAGACACCTATTTTGAGTTCTCCGAATTGCTGGGCTCGAAAACCTTTGCGCCAAAAGAACTCGATGATTCAGTGAAGCTTTTTAAAGACAGCCTTTCTCACCAATTGCGCATTCGCCTGAACGATGAATTTGGAACCTCACTGTTGTCCCAGGATTCATCCGGCGCTTATAAATCTGACTCTGCTTTCCGTGCATTCTTCAAAGGATTTGCGATTGTTCCCGACCAGGCAACTACGGCAGGTTTGGGAGGAAACGCATTGAGCTATTTCGCGCTCCCCGGGGCAAAGACCTACTTAAAACTTTATTACAAGCAAAAGTTGGCAGACGGTAAAACCGATACGACTTTCGCTGTATTCACCTTCTTCGCACAGTTTGATGGTCATGCCAATAATATTTACCAATTCCATACGGGCTCACAACTTGCCGCTCACACCGTTAATGTTCCCGACGGCGACAGCCTGGTCTATATCCAGACCACTCCTGGCAGCTATTCAAAAATTTTGACGCCTGCGGTGAAGGCTTTTAGGGATTTGAAGGGAAATGTAGTGATCAATCGAGCCGAACTAAGCATGCAACAAATATTTACCCCGGGAGAAAATGACGATATTTTCGCCGCGCCCAACTATTTGTACATCGATGCGTTTGATACAAGTGGTGGATTCAGACCGATTCCGCTGGACTTCACTTTTTCAGGTTCAGGCGTGCCTTCTGATGGAGTGTTTGGAGGTGCCTCAAAATTGGTGGACGATGGTAATGGCCACGTGGTATCAAAATACACCTTCGTGCTTTCAAGGTATTTGCAAAATATCGTGACACGCAATTCTCCAATTTATGATCTCCGACTTTGGGCTCCGTTCGGGGTCACCTATCCAGGCACCCTGATCAGTTTTGGTCTCAACCGTATCAGTTATGGTCGCGTTAAACTCGGTGGTGGAAAACACTCCACATATCCGATGAAATTGCGCATTATTTATTCAAAAATTTGACACCCTGTCTTATATTTGCGCTCTAATAAAAAACTATGCCTTACTTATTTACAAGTGAATCTGTGAGCGAGGGACATCCGGATAAAGTAGCCGACCAAATTTCCGATGCCCTCATTGATAATTTTCTTGCGTGGGATGCGAATAGCAAGGTTGCCTGTGAAACGCTGGTCACTACCGGCCAGGTGGTCCTGGCAGGCGAAGTAAAATCAAAAGCCTATCTCGACGTTCAAACAATTGCCAGAGACGTTATTGCAAAAATTGGTTATACGCACAGCGAATACATGTTTGAAGCGCATTCCTGCGGCGTCATTTCTGCCATTCATGAACAATCTGCTGATATCAATCGCGGCGTGGAAAGAACGAATAAAGAAGAGCAGGGTGCTGGCGACCAGGGAATGATGTTTGGATATGCGATCAACGAAACCGAGAACCTGATGCCCCTGGCTCTTGATCTCGCACACAAACTGTTGATTGAGCTCGCTGCCCTCCGCAGGGAAGGGAAGCAGATCAAATATCTCAGACCCGATGCAAAAAGCCAGGTGACCATTGAGTATGATGACCAGGACAGACCAATTCGAATTGATACCATCGTGGTGAGCACCCAACACGACGAGTTTGACACCGATGCGAAAATGGCCGAAAAAATCAAGAAAGACATCGTCTCCGTCCTGATCCCGCGTGTAAAGGCAAAATGCAAGTCTTCTGTTCAAAAATTATTTTCCGACAAGATCACTTATCATATCAACCCAACCGGCAAGTTTGTTATTGGCGGTCCGCACGGTGATACCGGCCTTACAGGTCGCAAGATCATTGTTGACACCTATGGAGGTCGTGGCGCACATGGCGGGGGAGCATTCAGCGGTAAGGATCCTTCCAAAGTGGATCGCAGTGCAGCTTACGCAGCGCGACATGTTGCGAAAAACCTCGTTGCGGCAGGCGTTGCCGATGAGATCCTGGTGCAGGTTTCTTATGCCATTGGCGTTGCAAGGCCCATGGGCATTTTTGTAGATACCTACGGAACTTCGAAAGTTAAATTCACTGACGGCCAAATTGCCGGTAAAGTGGCGGATCTTTTCGACATGCGTCCATACGCAATTGAAAAGAGATTGAAACTTCGGAACCCGATTTACAGTGAAACTGCCGCTTACGGCCATATGGGCAGGAAATGTGAAGTGGTGGAAAAAACCTTTACTTCTGCAGAAGGAAAGAAGAAGAAGGTAAAAGTTGAATTGTTTACCTGGGAGAAGCTGGATATGGTGAGTGCTGTTAAAAAGGCATTTGGACTGAAATAGTCATAACGAATAAACCCGAGCCCCTTTCCGCAAAAGCTGGAAGGGGTTTTTTATTTTTGATCCATGAATTCAAAGTTTTCAAAATCGAAGAATTTTATCGCCGGGCGTCACCCGATCCTTGAGGCGCTAAAATCGGGACAGCTCATGGAGAAGATCCTGATGGCCAGCAATGCCAGTGGTGAAAATATTTCGCTCATCAAACTGATGGCGAAGCAAAACCTGGTGCCCCTGCAATTGGTTCCGGTTGAGAAATTGAATTCCATCACCAATATTCAACACCAGGGCGTACTCGCTTTCAAGTCGCTGATTCAATACCAGGATTTGCAGGCGGTGATCGATTGGATCAATGGCAGGGGAGAAGTCCCATTGCTTGTAATACTCGATGGTGTGACCGACATCAGGAATATTGGTGCCATCACACGTAGTGCGGTTTGCTGTGGTGCCCAGGCCATCATCATACCCGATAAAGGAGTAGGTGCATTAAATGAAGATGCGATGAAGGCCAGTGCTGGTGCACTGGAACTTTTGCAGATTTGCCGCGTAGGAAGCTTGCTCAAGGCCATTGATGAATTGCACCTGAATGGAATCAAAGTATTCAGTAGCGAAATGAAAGCTTCGAAGAAATTGTATGATTTGAGCCTGACCGAACCCTGCTGCATCATCATGGGCGGCGAAGAGAAAGGGGTACAGGCTTCCCATTCAAAAGCAGCCGATGAACGATTTTCCATTCCCATGGCTGGAGAGTTTGACTCACTAAATGTTTCAGTGGCGACAGGAATAGTTTTGTATGAGGCATTGAGGCAGCGAACGATTTAGTGTAACACTCCCAAATGAATTGAAATTCCCACCGCCGTCATTCTGGTTGACACATGTGGCGCGCCGGGCGTAATCCGTTCTCCCCGCAATAATATTCTCACCCTTGTGTTATTCACTTTTGCGGATTGAAAAAAGGCAAGTCCTGATAGCGTTGAAAAAAGACCTGCAGCGCCTACCAGGGGATTTGTTTGCGCACCGCTTGTTCGCCTATTCATGTTCACACCAGCGTTCACCATGGCTGCAACGCCTCCTCCCACCATAATCCAGCCAACTGTAGACTGAGTGCGTGATTTCTGCAGATAATGCTTTCCCAGGCTTTGACTGGTGACATGGTGAATTAATAAGGAATCCATATCCTGTGCAAATCCCGCAAACCCCAGGAAACAAAGTGCAGCGCATATTACAATAATCTTTCTGATCAGGAACTGGCAAACAATGAGGATTGATAAAAGGAAGAAATTGCGTTTCATATACTGATTTTGCCTTGAATGAATGACTAAACTCAATTCAAAACTAAAATCAGCGAGAGGCGATTCCTAATGGATAAATCGACTATAACCCGCTACCATGGCGAACTCTGCCAATCCTACAACGAAACCGGTGATGAAACTTCAATTTTGCAAAAATTGCATTGGCTTATTGTGAGGAGTCGTAAAATTTGCAAAAATTGCCATGCCTCGTTTGCGGGAATTACTGAACCCGCTTCTACTTTTTATACACCTTGTATCTGTTCGGACCAAGTTTTTTAAGATTGGCTTCCATTCTTTTGCGGTGATTGCCTGCGTCCATCCAGTCAATTTCATTGACCCTTAGTGCACCATGCCTGTCCAGAAAGATGGTATTGATCTTCTCAATCTCTGCGCTTCGAAGGGAATATCTGTACCAATTGCCCATACTCGTCCAGACCGGTTTGTAAATTTCATCCCAGCATCTGCGTTCAAGCGGGTGACCTGCCAGCGCCCATGAATGGCCGAACAAAATGGGACTGGTCATTATCCAGCTTTCTGTTGCATAAATCGTCGAACGCGGAAAAATAATGCCCATTGCAACCATGAGGCTATCACCTTTCATCGGGCTTTCCCTGAGCCATTGGTTGCCGGGTCTTATGTAGGCTGCGCCTGCATAGCAGGCTCCAATAACGATTTTAGTAGCCGTGTCACAATAAGGTTGAAGCGCGAAGAAATTTTTGACAATGTCCTGCTGAAGAATATTGGTATAGTCGATGGTATCCTTTCCGAGGACGTATAAAGCACGACCCTTCTTAAAGACGCCGTGCGAATCGATCCAAAGTGTTCCGATCATCCGGGTGCCATTTGTTCCCAGTTTCCCGGCCAGTTCCTGGGGAATTTCATCGGCGTGACGGATCGTGATGACATCCATTTTTCTACTATTGAACAACCTTTGAAATCTAGTCGAATTTCTGATTACAAATGTAGCCAGGCTGAACTTGGAAGATCTTGAAAAAATGTAAAGGTTCACGCGCCTGGCGATGAGTATGGACGCGGGCTCTATGGTTCGCATTTCCGGGTTTCCCTCAGCAATTCCATTGGTGGCAATCGCAGCCTGTTGCGCAAAGCAACTTGAGCCAGAAAAGATCAGGCAACATAAGAGAAGGCGGTGCAGGTTAGGTAAAACTGTCAAGGGTCTCAAGCAAAGAAAATTGTGCTCAATAAATCAGGCCAGGCATCTCATGAAAAAGGCCCTTTTCTCAAAGGGCCCACCCAAATCATTCTAGAATCACATCGTCTCCTCAAAAACACTTTCATGCAGCGCATTATTGCGCAGCAATTTGAAGTGAGACGTGATGGCCTCCGGTACATTGTAGCACCTGTAAGGCAAATTATTTTCCTGCGCAAAATCGCGGATGATCCTGGTGATTGCCGGGTAGTGCGCGTGACTGATCGACGGAAAAAGGTGGTGTGCCACGTGGTGATTAAAACACCCATACGTGAAGTTGATCAACTTGTTTTCTGGCGCGAAATCATTGGTGGAAAGCATCTGGTGATAGGCCCAGGTATTCTTGATCTTTCCATCCGCTTCGGGATAAGTCCAAATAGCGTGCTCGCCTGCGTGCGTCGATAAAAGGGCAACAAGTCCCATTCCACTCGTCACAAAATGCATGGCGAGAAATGCAAGAAATACCCAATACCAGGCAACAGGCAACACCATCATCGGAATGGCCAGCATGTAAACGACATAGAATATTTTTGACACAAATAATTTCACGTATTCAATCTTCGGAATGCTTACCGCCTTGCGCACGATCCTGTCTCCATTAAAAAAATCCCTGAAATCCCTGACGAAAAGCCAATTGAGTGTGTATAGAAAATACATGACCGGAAGATACAGGTGTTGGTACCTGTTATACCAGAAGGCATTTGAGTCGGGAAAGATCTTGGCCAGATCGCTTTGTTCAATATCACAATCCCAGGTTGGAACATTGGGGAAGGAATGGTGAAGGCGAACGTGTCGCATCTTCCAGATATAACTGTTTGTTCCCAGCAATTCCAAAAAATGCTGGCTGATCTGGTTCAAAAATTTGCTTCTGAAAAGAGCGTTGTGCGCCGCATCGTGCACCACGTTCAGGAATATCATGATGGAAGTAACACCCACACCAATATACGCGAGAAAGAGCCATCCCAATTGTGAACCCTTTGCATAGATCAAAGCGTAAAAGCCAATAAAGGCGATTAAGAGACCAACGACTTTAATACCGGTGTAGAGGTAAACGCGGCTGTTATGAATGTCAATCTCCTGATTCACGATTTGCCTCAGACGTTGGAAAAAATCATTTTCCGGATCCTTGGCATACATAGGTTTTCTAAACTTGTTCGCAGTTTCCATTGCTCATCTTGTAGTTCCCGCAAAAATAAAGATTTTTTTGAATCAATTAGACTTCAATCGCTTAGTTAAGCTCGCCTGCCTGTTCATTTCTTTCTTCATAAAGCTCTTTTTCAAAGCAGCAGGTATCCATCCATTCAGGGCTAAAATCAGACGGTTAAGCTTGCCCGGTATAATAATGGGTTTTTTGGTCAGGAGACCTTCAAGTGCGATTTTAGCCACTTCTGATGGCTTTAGGACCGATTTCCTGGCTAACCCCTTAAGATTTTGGTGAATTTCAACCAACCTGGGATTTGAATCTACCGGTCCCGGACAAACGACACTTAAACTGATGCTACTTCCTTCCAAATGAATTTGCAATGAGCGGGAAAAAGAAAAAAGGAAGGATTTGCTGGCATTGTAGACTTCCTTCTGGGGCATATTAAAAAATGCACCCATGGAACTGACGTTGAGAATATAGGCCTGTTTTTCCTTTTGCAGTATTGGAATAAAAATTCGGGTAAGTGTCACGGGGACAGTGACATTCAAATAGATCTGGCGTTGGTAGAATTCCGGAGAAAGCCCCTCGAAGGCCCCATTCGAGCCAATACCTGCATTGTTGATGAGCATGTTTACACGAAGTCCGGATTCCTGTACATAGTTAAACAAGGAAGTACACGCATCGGCTTGGGTGAGATCCGTTTCCATGACGTGAACCACAATTCTAAAATCGGTCTCCAGGGATGTTGCCTTTTCCTTCAGTCCTTCACCCGGCAATGAAACCAATACCAGATTCATCTTGCGTGCCGCACATTCTTCCGCAAGAGCATAGCCGATTCCCTGGCCAGCGCCCGTTATTAATGTGAAAACTTCAGTGCTCATAGACGGTTCTGCTTTACCCATTCAACAGTTGCTTTGAGTCCTTCTTCAAGCGGACGAATACTGTATCCCAATTCCCGAACTGCCTTTCCACTATCAAGTTCCCAATTATAATCATAACGCCTCACCCAATTAGGCGTGATCATCGGCGGTCTGCCTGTCAATTTGTTCAGGCCCACCTGGGTGTAGCTAAATGCCTTAATTAACGGGAAGGGGAGATGCCACAACTTCTTTTGCCTGCCGGTAAGTTTTGCGAGCAGAGACATCAATTCGTTAAAACTTGCATTCACGCCGCCGAAAATATAACGTTCACCATGCCGGCCACGTTCCATCGCTTGTACGTGACCGTTAACCACATCGTCGATGTAACAATAGGAACCCATATCCTCACCACTGCCGGGAATAAAGTGCCATTTGCCCTTCATGTACAATTCAACAATTTTGGTAACCGGGTTGCTGCCTGTATCGAGGCCCGGTCCATAAACCCTGGCCGGACTCACCGTCGAAACATTGAGTCCCTGCTTCGCATAATTTCCAACGATCGTTTCAGCGCGGGTTTTTGTTTCTTCATACTCATTGAAAAATCCGGTGATCCTGGGGTCCGATTCAGTCATGGGCTTATCCTTTGACGGGCCGATCACGCCTGCCGTTGACGTGTAGACCATTTTGCTTATGCCAGCGTCAGCCGCAGCGCGAAGAACGTTTTCGGTTCCTTTTACGTTGATGGTTTCGAAAATAGATGGATCCTTGGCCCACAGTCGCGCATAACCTGCCAGGTGGTAAACCTGGGTTGCACCCGCAATCGATTTTCGCAGAGATTCAAGATCGGTAATATCTCCTTTGAAGACCCTGATGTTTTCTGATTTCAAGCCGGGTATCCGGGGCTCACTCCGGCAAAGCAGATGCAAAGTTTCGCCCTGTTTCGCCAGTTTTTGAGCAAGAAGAGAACCGATATAACCCGTGGAACCAGTAATCAGAATCGCCATTCAAAAAATTTGCGCAAAGGTAACTGAAGTTTGGGTATTAGGTATCGGGTATTGGGTATTGGGAAGGCAAAAGGAATGAAGTATATGGTATCAGGCTCTGGCTAGTGAAACACGTATACCGTATACCATATACCGTATACCATATACCGTATACCCTAAATGAAATCCCAATACCGAATACCCAATACCTTATTTCCTTAGTTTAAAAAACGCCGTAGACAAATTCGTATTTACTTCTGCTTCGAAGCAGATCCCATTTTGATAACTGTAGTAATTCTTATTTCCGTCTGGCAGGAGCAGCATGTATTTATGGGGGCCGACCACTTTGATGGGAATCATTTTTTTATAGTTCTCTGAATAAACAGTACTGAAATTGACGGGCTCCCAGTGCATCAGGCAGGCCGTGCTGTAAAAAATCTTTTGCTTGAATTCCTCGAGTTTTTTGTCTTCCTGGATAAAATACTTATCTGTTGCCCAGAAGATATGCGCATTTGCCTTTTCGCTGTCGTTGACCTTGCGTAGAATCTTGCCATCGATCAGCACTCCATCCCTGTAAACTCCACTCACCCTTGAATAAATCTTAAAGGCAAGTATCATGTCCACATTCACCTTGGATTCTATCGCGTATTCGGTCAGGTTATTCGTTGATACCTTGGAGGAGATGAGCGTGCCAATGACCTTTTTGCCCTTGATCACATCATACACCAGGGTGACCTGGGATTTCACGGTAAAAGAATACAACAGGAAAAGAGTGATGCAAAGGCTTGAAATGGCAGTCTGCGCCTTCAAAAAGGGCACTTGAATGCTGTTTGTATGTGGGTTAGTGAATTTCATGAGTTGTCAAAATCCGGACCCTTTCCAAGGTCAACGGATCACGTAAAACAACGGCTCCGCATCTATTATAAAACGATCTAATGTTCAAAAAGTGACAGGAATTTCGCATTTTTTTCAGGTATTTTATCCCCATAACTGGCTATTTACTAGACATTCCCCGCAAGGTTAGGTTGCAGGGTACCCAATTGCAACTTGAGCAAAAATGGTTTATTTTTAAATAACCACTGGATTACACTGCACCCATTTTCATTCCCAATAACCCCATAGTATGGAACAACAAGACATCCAGCAACAGTTCTTTCTGCATATTAAGAAGAATCTTCCACAACATTTATCCTTCGTAGACACCATCGCCGAATTGCTGGACATCAGCAACGACAGCGCATACCGAAGGATCAGGGGAGAGAAACAACTTTCCTTTGAAGAAATCAAAAAGCTTTGCACAACTTTCAGCATTTCTGTCGATCAGATGCTGAATCTGAAGACCGATGCGGTGATCTTCAATGGTCATTACATCACTGCTGAAAATTTCAATCTCAATGCTTACCTGGAAGATATGTTCAAAATCTTTCAGCAGTTCCTGAATTTCCCGTCCAGAGAACTGTATTACATGAGCAAGGACATTCCCATTTTCCTCTACTACATGTTTCCCGAACTGGCTGCGTTCAAATATTTCATTTGGATGAAAACGCTGTTGCAATATCCGCAATACGCTCACACAAAATTCAACCTCGCACAAATGACGGAGCCCATCGTCGACCTGGGCAAACGTATCGCCGAATTATACATCCAAATTCCCAGTCATGAGATCATGAATGTGGACAATATCATGACCACGCTCAGGCAGGTTGAATATTACAAGGAATCAAATTTGTTTTCGTCTGAACGGGATTATATGTCCATCTACGACAAACTCGACGAGATGATCAATCACATGGAAAGGCAAACTGAAGCAGGGTTCAAGTTCATGCCGGGTCAAAGCCCCAATGCAAAATCCGCGAGCCTGGAGGTATACATCAACGATTTTGTCGTCGGAGACAATACCAACCTCGTCATCGTGAACGGCAACAAAATTTGCTACGTCGTTCATAATGTCCTTAATTATATTAATACGCGCGACCAGCGCTTCACAGATTACACTCACCAGTTTCTCCAAAACATCATCAAAAAATCGATGATGATCAGCGGGGTGGGAGAGCGGGAAAGGACGCGCTTTTTCAACCTCATGCGCAACCGAATTGAGATTTGCCGCAATAACGAGTTTGAGAGCTTGGGGAAGGTTTGATGTTGCCAAAATTCTTTGCGCTAAATTGCATGGATAATTTCCATGAACCATTCCCTTCCCATTCAATTGGTCGAATGCCCGCGTGACGCAATGCAGGGCTGGAAACATTTCATTCCAACGGAAAAAAAGATTGCCTACCTGGAACAACTACTTCAGGTTGGATTTCATACGCTCGACTTCGGAAGCTTTGTGTCGGCAAAAGCGATTCCTCAAATGGCCGACACGCATGAGGTGATTCAACAGCTTCAAATTCCTGAACCTGCAGAAGGGAGGACGGCAACCAAATTGCTGGCCATCGTTGCCAACAAGCGTGGCGCTGAAGAAGCTGTTCGCTATCCCCGGATTAATTGCCTGGGCTTTCCTTTCTCATT
>Ga0163161_10001649_pt1 | contig 16394 bp, 15 predicted proteins | sample S45metaG_FD_129847 | JGI IMG/M metagenome (GOLD analysis project Ga0163161, IMG submission 129847) | Switchgrass rhizosphere microbial communities from Kellogg Biological Station, Michigan, USA - S4-5 metaG | ecosystem: Host-associated > Plants > Roots > Rhizosphere > Soil | place: USA... | reverse complement strand
GATGCGGTCGCGCCAGCAACAGCGACGTCGGCGCCGCCAGCCCCAGCAAGAGCGACATCACCTGCGTTTCGGCCAGGCGGATCGCCGTGGGTTTCGAGAGACGTGGGTCGCTGCGCCAGCTGTAACCGCCATCGACCTCGCGTAACCCGCGCTCGACGATATGCCGGGCCAGCGCGCTGTCCAGGCCGCTGGCCAGTGCGCGCGCACGGGAAGCATCGTCGATAGAGGGGAAAACGCGAAGCGGCCGGCTGCCTTCGTCCTTGATGGCCAGCGCATCGCGGAAGCGATCGAGCGTGCGCGATCCATCGTCGCCGAGCGGACCGAGGCCCTCGATCAGGGCCAGCGCGCGGATACGCTCGGGCGCGGCGATCGCCACCATGGTCGCCACACCCGCACCGAGCGAATGGCCGAGCAGATGAAAACGGGGCAGGGCGAGCGAATCGACGGCGGCGAGAACGGCGCGGGTGTAGTCGACATGCTGGTAGATCGTGCCTGCCGGCAGGTGATCGGAATGACCGTGCCCGGGCAGGTCCAGCGCGATCACATGGAAGCGCTCGGCCAGCAGCGGTGCCAGCAGGGCGAAGCTCGCGGCGTTGTCCAGCCAGCCGTGGATCAGCAGCAGCGGCGGTGCATCGGGTTCGCCCCAGGTCAGGCCGGACAGTTCCAGTCCCGGAATGCCGATACGCAATTCACGCATCGTCGCGTACCTGCCGGGCGCGTTCACGGCTGGCAGCAAGACGGCGAGCCGCCTCGGCGGCGTCGTAATCCGCAGCGAACTCGGGCCAGCCCTGGGTATGCCGAAGCACGAGATCGGCGATCGTTCCGACGTGCGCGGGCGCGGCGTTGAGGCAGGGGATGTAGTTGAGCGTCTCGCCGCCGGCTTCCTTGAAGAAGTCGGCGTTCTGCATGGCGATTTCCTCGAGCGTTTCCAGGCAGTCGACGGCGAAGCCCGGACTGATCACGTCGATTCGCTTGATCCCGTCCTTGCCAAAAACCCTCACGGTTTCATCGGTATACGGATGCAGCCAGCGTTCGCGACCGACGCGGGACTGGAAGCTGAGCGGCGCCTCGTCTTCGGACAGGCCTAGCGCCTCGCGTAACAGGCGCGCGGTGGCGTGACACTGGCAGAAGTAGGGGTCGCCGTTTCGTACGTAGCGTTCGGGAATGCCATGGAAGCTCATGAGCAACTTCTCACCGCGACCGTTCTGTTCCCAGTGCGCACGCACGCTATCGGCCAGCGCCGCGATATACCCGGGCTCGGCGTGATAGTCGTTGATCTGGCGCAGCTCCGGGGGCCAGCGCAGGCCTTTCACCGCGTCGGCGACGGCATCGAAGACACTGCCGGTCGACGTCGCCGAGTACTGCGGGTAGAGCGGCAGCACGAGCAGGCGGCGAACACCCTCGCGTTGCAGTTGCGCGATCGTCTCGGCAACGGCGGGTCTGCCGTAGCGCATGGCGAGCGCCACGCGGATCGGGCCCGATCGCCGCCGGCCCAGTTCCGCCTGCAAGGCGGCGGCGAGGGCTTCGCTGCCGACCCGCAGGGGCGAGCCCTGCTCCGTCCAGATGCGCGCATACGCATGTGCTGAACGCTTCGGGCGCACGCGCAGGATCACGCCATGCAGGATGGCCAGCCAGAGCAGGCGGGGGTATTCGATGACACGCGGGTCGCCGAGGAACTCGGCGAGATAGGGCCGGACGGCAGCAGCCGTGGGCGCTTCAGGTGTACCGAGATTAACCAGCAACACACCGACCTGGGGCAGGGTGTCGTGGGAATACCCGGCAAGGCCGGTATAGTTTGGCGTACCTGGCATCGGCGTCGGGCACTCGCGGGAATTCCCGCAGTCTGCCATAGCACGGTGTCACGCCGAAGCCGTCATGTATGAAAGGAGCCACGCGATGACCCCACGTCTTTCCCGCCTGCTTGCCCTCGGACTTCTTGCCTTGCTGCCCATATCGGCGGTTCAGGCCGCGGATCCACCGAAGGAGCAGGCCGAGAACGCGGTTCGCGTGCTCAAGGAAATCATGGACGACGCGCCGGATAAGCAACTCCCGGCGGACCTGCTCAAGAACGCCAGGGCGATCGCGGTGCTGCCTGACATGGTCAAGGGCGGTTTCGTCTTCTCGGGCGCCAAGGGCGAGGGTCTGATCTCGATCAAGAGCCCCGACGGCACCTGGTCCAATCCCAACTTCATCTCCATGGCGGGTGCCGGCGTCGGCTTCCAGATCGGTATCCAGTCAGCCGACGTGATCCTGGTCTTCCGCACCGACCGGGGCGTGCAGGGCATCATCGACGGCAAGTTCACCCTGGGCGCCAACGCCTCCGCCGCCGCCGGCCCGGTGGGACGCTCCGCCACGGCGGCCACCGACGGCCAGCTCAAGGCCGAGATCTACACCTACTCCCGCGCCCGGGGTCTGTTCGCCGGCGTGGCGCTGGATGGCACCCATTTCAGCATCGACGACGATACGAACAAGCAGGTGTACGGCCCGGGCATCACGCCCCGCCGCATCTTCGAGACAGGCGGTATAACCAACGCTCCGGCATACGTGGTCAATTTCCGCGATACGCTGGAGGAGGACACTAACCGCTGAATCTGAACCATCCGGCGTCGCGCAAGGGCGCCGGTCCGTCCTATCGGTGCCCTGGCGGGCGCCTGCGAGGTTTACATGAGCATTACCCATATCGTCCTCCTGCTGCTCGTCGTCGTGCTGATCTTCGGCACGAAGAAGCTGCGCAACATCGGCTCGGACCTGGGCGGTGCCATGCGCGACTTCAAGAAGGGAATGGACGGTGACGAGGAGGCCAAGGCCGCCCGTGACCGCGAAGAGAAGCTGCGCGCCGATCCCCCGGTAACGGGCCAGGTGCCGCCGGTCCACACCGAGTCCACCGAGCCGCGCGACCGCGCTCCGTGATCCTGGCGGCGCCATGATCGAGATCAGCTTCGGTAAATTGCTGCTGCTCGCGGTGGTGGCGCTCATCGTGCTCGGCCCCGAGAAGCTCCCGCACGCCGCCCGCACCGCGGGCGCCTTGCTCCGGCGCATGCGCAACGGCTGGGACAACGTGAAGGCCGAGGTCGAAAGGGAGATCCAGGCCGAGGAGATCAAGCGGACGTTGCGTGAGACGGCGGAAAGCGCACGCTCCGCCCACGACAGCGTGCGCGACGAGATCCGCGGTGCCGGCCAGGACATCCGTGACACCGGCGATCGCGTCCGCGACACCTTCACCGACACGCAGGTGGCGCGCGTCGAAGGCCGGGAACCCGACCCGGCACGCGACATGCTGCCGCTGGCCCACGGCGTGACCACGCCGCCCACGGATGAGACGCATGACCCCAAGTGACCCCCGTCCGTCCGCCGACGACGCGATCGAAGAGGGCCTGTTCTCCCACCTGATCGAACTACGTTCCCGGCTCCTTCGCGCCGTGGTCGTGCTCCTGCTGGTGTTGTTGGCCCTGGTCCCTGTGGCCAATCACCTTTACGCGGAACTGGCGAAGCCGCTGGTCGAGCGCATGCCGCAAGGCGCGCACCTGATCGCCACCGAAGTGGCCAGCCCGTTCGTCACGCCGCTGAAGCTCGCCTTTTTCGTCGCGCTGTTCATCAGCATGCCGATGATCATCTACCAGCTGTGGGCCTTCGTCAGTCCCGGGCTGTACCGCCACGAGAAGCGCCTGGCGCGGCCCCTGCTGGTCGCCTCGCTGGTGCTGTTCTACGCCGGCTGCGCGTTCGCGTACTTCGTCGTGATGCCGGCAGCGTTCAAATTCCTCAACGCCGTCACGCCCGAAGGCGTGGCGATGATGACCGACATCACGCATTACCTCGACTTCGTCATGCTGATGTTCTTCGCCTTCGGACTCTGCTTCGAAGTGCCGGTGGCCGTGGTGATCCTGGCTGCGGTGGGTATCGTCGACGCGGAGAAACTCAGCAAGGGGCGTGGCTACGCCATCGTCGGCGCCTTCGCCATTTCCGCTTTCATCACCCCGCCGGATTTGTTGTCCATGGTGATGCTTGCCGTGCCAATGTGCCTGCTTTACGAAGTGGGCCTGCTTTCGGTGCGCTTCCTGCTGAAACCACCCGAAAGGGAGTGATGTCATGGGCGCGTCGATCGGCTGGCTGGCGGTAAAGGGCAAGGATTCGGACGCCGTGTTGGGCTCCCTCGACCTGGTTCGCAACGAACAGACCGAATCGCATCCGCGCCGTGGCTTCGCGATCACGCTCCCATCGGGCTGGTTTGTCGTGGTGACGCGTTTCGCCTCACCGTTGATCGCCGAGGAATCGTTGCGCCCCCTGTCGCGTGGCTGCACCGTGGTCACCTGCGAGCAGGACGACCAGCAGTTGGTCAGTGCGGCCACGTGCTATGTGGATGGGTTGCGCACATGGCGCGTCGAACACGATGGCCAGCAGGACGACACGCGTCACCTCGCCTCGCAGGGATCGCTGCCTCGCGCCTTCGATGCCATCCACGCACGCATCGAGGCCCTGCAGGATCAGGCCGACGCGGAAGGCGAGGATGCCGACCACTTCTTTTTCCTGCCGCCCGAACTCGCCCACAGCGTGACGACGTTCGACGAAGCGCGGCCTGCCAGCGCTTACGGTGTCGCGGCATTCGAAGGATGGACGCCGGTCGAAGCGCTCAAGCCGGGGCGCAAGGCGACCTTGCCGTGGAGTGTCCGGCGGGCCATGGTGACGGCCCGCGCGGATCGGCCCTGGTGGAAGTTTTGGTGAGCTTATCTCTGAAATATTGCGGGATACCACTTCGTCGCGAGGCTCCAGGCTTCGTCGCGCGATAGTTTGCCGTCCTGGTCGGTGTCAGACTGCTGAAAATGGTCGCTGTTTAATCCCATCAGGGTGAATGCGCCGACAAACTCCGGTTCGGTCAGATAGCCGTCCTTATCCCCGTCGGCGGAATCGAACATTCCGTCAAAGTCCTTCTTTTCCATATCGCTTCCTTGTTGCTTGATGTGGCATGCCCCTGTTGCTGCAAAGCGCGGGAGAGCCGGCTTTCCCGGTTCCCGCGCACATCGTCTGGCGTCATCGCATGGGCTGCCGGATTGCCAGAGGACTTGCCGGCGGGGTGCCGAACTTCGCTTCAAGCCTGCGCACGATGACCATGAGCGCGTCGGCATACGCGAACGGGCCGAAGCTGCTTTCCAAGGCCTCATCGGGACACCGGTCAATACCCTGGTCGCCGAACAGACTCGGATAGTCGGCAGCGAAAGTATGGGGTGTCGACGTACTGGCCGGGAGCGAGGGCTGAGTCATGGCGAATCCTTTCGCGCGATAAAGAGACCACTTCGTATGACCGACCACGGACGGGTCGGTCATGTACAACGACAGGTTCCGGTCTAATTTTGCTCTTTGTTATCGAAGATCCACTGGGAGGCGTCTTCGATGGTTCCAAGCGACCTCACGTCGGTCGGAAAAGTCAATCCATACTTGGCAGAAAGCTTGTCTGCGATGTTCTTAAGTGCCCGGCTGTCGCTCGGGCAGACGTTGAGATCCGTATCGGCCTTGGCGTCGACGCATTTCTCGGCAGCCGGAATCTGGCTGGCAAGGTTAAGCAGCTCTTTCAGGATGTCGGCTTTACTGGCGCCCATGATGTGTTACTCCCTTGGGGTAAGCATGATGTCCGTCTCGATGGGCCCTCCGGTGCTGAGCCCGCTTGGAGCTTGCGGTACACGCGCTGCCGGTATCCATATGGCTTTGGTTGTATGGGCCTCAGGCAACTTGAATGCTCTTCGCTACTTGGCCGCAGCTTGCCGATTCAGCGCCATGCCCTTGAGCACATTCAGCGCCTGCGACAACGCGTAATCCTCGATCGCCAGCTTGCCGTCGTCGTCCCCCGAGCTCTTGTCGCCACCGGCGGCTTTCTCGTTGGCTAGGTGATTGCGAAGATCCGCTTCCGAGCCGATCAACTGCGGCGCCGTATCGCTCTTGTTCACGGCGAGATCCGCCAGCGGGATATCCGGCTTGATGCCTTCGGCCTGGATCGAGGTGCCGTTGGGCGTGTAGTAACGCGCCGTGGTGATCTTGACGGCGTGGTCCTGGTCCAGTGGCAATACGGTCTGCACCACGCCCTTACCGAAGGTGCGGCGGCCCATGATCAGCGCGCGATGGTTGTCCTTCAGTGCACCGGAGACGATCTCCGCCGCGGACGCGGTGCCGTTGTCGGTGAGGATGATCATCGGTGCGCCTTTGAGCAGATCGCCCGGATGCGCTTCGAAATTGAGGTTGGCGTCCTGCAGGCGACCCTTCGTCGTCACGATCGTGCCGGTGTCGAGGAAGGCATCGGCGACGGCGACGGCCGTGGTGAGCAGGCCGCCGGGATTCGAGCGCAGGTCGAGCACGGCCCCCTTCGGCGCGCCGTTCTTCTTGATGTAGTCGGTAAGTTTCTTATCCATGTCCGTCGCCGTATCTTCCTGGAACTGGCTCAGGCGGATATACGCATAGCCCGGGTCGAGCTGCCTCACCTTGACGCTGGTGACGGCGATACGCTCGCGCACCAATGGCATGTCGATCGGCTTGTCCGACTTCTCATGAAGAATGGTCAGGGTGATCTTGCTACCCGGATCGCCGCGCAATTTCTTGAAGGCCTCGTCGATGTTCTGGCCGTCGATGACCATGCCGTCGACCTTGACGATGGTGTCGCCCGGTTTGATGCCGGCGCGCGACGCGGGCGTGTCGTCGATCGGCGAGACGATCTTCAGCGAACCCTCCACCTGCAGCACCTCGATGCCGAGGCCGCCGTACTGGCCCGTGGTGTCCTCGTCGAGTTCGTCGAGGCCTTCCTTGTCCAGGTACTCGCTGTGTGGATCCAGGTTTTCAAGCATGCCGCTGATCGCGGCCTTCATGATGGTCTTGTTGTCGAGTTTCTCGACGTAGGCCTGGCGAACGATCTGGTAGACCCGCGTGAAGTTGCGGATATCGTCGAGCGACACCTCGTCGTCGGCCTTGGCCGCGATGGCGGCTGCGGAACTCGACGACGCGGCAGGCGCGTCGGGCTGTTTCAGGGGCTTGTGCTGGGCCCGGGCGGCGGGAATAGCCACCACGGTGCCGAGGGCCAGCGCGAGAGCGAAACGAAGGGGGTGCTGGCGCATGCCTGTCTCCGGGATCAATGCCGTTTACCGAGCCAGCCGCGCGCATCGATGGGCTTGCCGCCCTGGCGCAGCTCGAAATAGGCGCCGTTGTCGCCGGCGGGCGCCGCGGCCGTACCGACGGTTTCGCCGGCCTCGACCATGTCGCCCACGCCGCGCAACAGCGTTTCGTTGTTGCCGTACATACTCATGAAGCCGTTGCCGTGGTTCACGATGATCATCATGCCGTAGCCGCGCAGGAAGTTGGCGAAGACCACGCGGCCTCGGGCCACGGCTTTCACTTCGCTGCCGCGCGCGGCGACGATGATGACGCCGCTGCCATACGCGTGTACCGGACCGTTGGTGGGCCAGGGCAGGTTGCCGCGCAGGTTGCCCAGCGGCGCCGACGGTGCCGTGCCCTTCGGCGCCGGGGCAGGCTCGGCGGCCTTGGCGGCCTCGTCGATCACCTTCTGCAGCTTGGCGACCAGGGCATTCATGTCCTGCTCGTTCTGCTTCAGGGCGGCGATGCGCTGCGCCTGGTCCTTGTATTTGGAGTCCGCCTCGGCCACCAGTTTCTGCTGCTCGCTGCGCTGTTTTTCCAGTTCGCCGGTGCGCTTTTCGCGTTCGGCCCGGGTTGCCTCGAGCTTGTCCTGTTCGGCGGTGATCGCGGTTTCGACCTCCTGCAGGCGGGAAAGATCCGCGAGCAGGCCGCGAATGCGCTCGACCCGGTTCTGCTGGAAGTAACGGGAATAGGCGAGGGCGCGCGAGATCCGGCTGACGTTCTCGTCGCCGAGGAGAATCTGCAGGTCGGACCCCCGGCCGAGGGTATACGTGGCGCGCAGCAGGTCGCTCAAGGCGCCCTTTTGTTGGTCGAGTCCGGCCTGCATCCCGGCGCGTTGCTCGTTCAGCTGCGCCAGGTCGCGTTTGCGTGCTTCCAGCTCGGTGTCGGTTTCGCGGACTGCCTTGGCGGCCGTGGAGACCTGTTCGGCCTGTCTGGCCAGCGCCGCGTTCGCGCTGTCGCGCGAGTTGGCGGTGTCCCGCTGCTCCTTCGTCAGTCCCTCGATCTCCTTGCGGACACCGTCCAGCTTCTGCCGCGCCTCGTCCTGTTCGGACCGTGCCTTGGCGTCCTGCGCCGCGAAGGCGGGCGGGAAGGAAGCGGCAGCGGCGAGGGCAAGGGTGAGGACGAGGCGGAGGTTGGGGGATGGGCGCATCCCGCGATTATTACCCATCGGCCGCGTCAGCGGCGATTGGTCTCACACGAAACTATCGAGGCTGGTATGCCTCGCGAGCCGCGTGCCAGCCCGTTTCTTCCCACTGGTCTCGGCCGTTGCGTCGTAAGAATTCCGTTCGGTTTCCGTTTGGACGTCCGAACGCTTTGACGCAGCGCGACAAATATGACTAAAGTGGGCCGCAAGCTCCTTCGCGCGCACGTGATGGTCGACCGTTCCAGGTCGCGGGGCCACGTGCTCGCCAGATTCCCAGCACAACCTTATGCCCCAGGAGGCGGATGGTGAAGCAAGGCACTCCGCGCCTCTACGACGAGGCGTTCGAACACGACAGCTGCGGCTTCGGTATCGTCGCGCAGATAGACGGCCATGCCAGTTCGGCATTGGTCGACACCGCCTTTTCGGCACTCGCCAGGCTTTCGCACCGGGGCGGCGTCAACGCCGACGGCATCAGTGGTGACGGCTGCGGTGTTCTCATTCGCCGGCCGGTCGAGTGGCTGCGCGCGCTTGCGCGCGAATCGGGCATCGCGCTGGCCACGCATTTCGCCGCCGGCGTGGTCTTCCTCGATCCCGACGGTGATGGCAGCGCCGCTACCGTCCTCGAGACCGAGCTCGCCGCCGTGAACCTTCATGTGGCCGGCTGGCGTGACGTCGCCGTCGATACGGCCGCCTGCGGACCGCTGGCGGCATCGTCCATGCCGCGCGTGCGGCAGGTCTTCGTCGACGCGCCGGGCGATCTCACCCCAGCGCAGTTCGAAGCCGCGCTGTTCCGCGCACGCCGTCGCACGGAGCTCGCGCTGGCCGGCGACACCCAGTTCTATGTCGTTTCACTTTCCCGCGAAGTGATCGGCTACAAGGCGATGGCCGCGCCGGGCCACCTGCGCGATGTCTATCCCGATCTCAAGCATCCGGCGCTCGTCGCCGATGCGGTGGTCTTCCATCAGCGCTTCTCGACGAACACCTCGCCGCAATGGCGTCTCGCGCAGCCGTTCCGTCTACTCGCGCACAATGGCGAGATCAACACCATCCGCGCGAACCGTCGCTGGATGCAGGCGCGCACCTCGGTCATGCGCTCGGATCTCGTCGATCTTTCCGACATCGGTCCACTGGTCCGCCAGAACGGTTCGGATTCCGAGAGCCTCGACAACGCGCTCGAAGTCCTGTTGATGGGCGGGATGGACCTGCTCACGGCAATGCGTGTGCTGGTGCCACCGGCGTACTCCGCACGGGAGGACATCGACGAAGATCTCGCCGCGTTCTATGAGTACTACGCGCTGCACAGCGAGCCGTGGGATGGCCCAGCCGGGTTGGTCATGTGCGATGGGCGCTATGCCGCGTGCACGCTCGATCGCAACGGGCTGCGTCCCGCACGTTGGGCGCTGTCCGACGACAACCACCTGATCGTCGCTTCGGAAGCTGGCCTGTGGGACGTCCCCTCGGCACGCATTGTCGCCAAGGGGCGTCTCGCGCCTGGCGAAATGATCGCCGTGGATTTCCGTGAGCACCGGTTGCTGCGCGACGCCGACATCGATGCGATCAATCGCAAGCGCGCGCCGTTCCGCGACTGGTTGCGCGATGGCGTCACCTATCTCGAGTCGGACCTCATCGATCCCAGCCTCGCCGCCGAGCCGCTACCTGCCGAGGAGCTGCACCGCTACCAGAAGCTGTTTGGCCTGTCCCGCGAAGAATGCGAGTCGGTGCTCAAGGTGCTCGCGGAGACCGAGGCGGAAGCCACCGGATCCATGGGCGACGACACGCCGATGGCCGTACTGTCGCGACAGATCCGTCCGCTGTTCGACCGCTTCCGCCAGGGTTTCGCGCAGGTGACGAATCCGCCGATCGATCCGCTGCGCGAGCGCCTGGTGATGTCGCTGGTGACGCAGATTGGCCAGGAACGGAATATCTTCGATCTCGGTCCGGAGAACGCGAAGCAGATCCTGCTCAATTCGCCGATCCTCTCGCAGCGCAAGCTGCGGCAGATCCTCGCGAATGCCGAGTACGCGGATACGCCGCGATTCGATCTCATGTACGGCCCTGATGAAACGCTCGAGCAAGCGCTGCTGCGCATCTGCGACAGCGTCGAAGCGGCCGTGCGCGGCGGCGTGAAGATCGTCTTCCTGAGCGATCGCTATCCGCGTCGTGACCTGTTGCCGATCCATTCCTTGCTGGCGACCGGCGCCGTGCATGCGCGCCTCGTCGACCGTGGCCTGCGATGTCAATGCAACATCATGGTCGAGACGGCCACGCCGCGCGACCCGCACCACTTCGCCTGCCTGCTCGGCTTCGGCGCCACGGCGATCTATCCCTGGCTGGCCTACCAGAGCCTGTTCGATATGGGCCGCAGCGGGCATATCCGCAACGGTGAAGGCGCGCCGCGCGAAATTGGCCGCAACTATCGGCGTGGTATTCGTAAAGGCTTGCTCAAGATCCTCTCGAAGATGGGCATCTCGACCGTCGCCGGTTACCGAGGCGCCCAGTTGTTCGAGATCGTTGGCCTCTCACGCGATGTCGTCGATATCTGCTTCCCCGGCACGCCCTCGCGCATTGGCGGTTCGACCTTCGACGACCTGGAGAAAGAGCAGCGCCTGCTTGCCGCCGAAGCCTGGGATGAAGCCCAGGCACTTCGCGCCGGCGGCCTGTTCAAGTACGTGCACGGCGGCGAATTCCACATGTACAACCCGGATGTGATCGCCAGCCTCCAGGTGGCCGTACGAACGGGTGATTGGGATGACTACGCGAAGTACGCGCACTATGTGGACGCGCGTCCGCCGTCGGCGTTGCGCGACCTGCTCGTGCCACGTGAAGGAGTGTCCATCCCGCTCGACGAGGTCGAGCCGGTGGAAAGCATCCTGAAGCGCTTCGATTCGGCCGGCATGTCGTTGGGTGCGTTGTCGCCGGAAGCGCACGAGGCGCTGGCCATCGCCATGAACCGCCTGGGTGCGCGCAGCAACTCGGGAGAGGGTGGGGAGGATCCGGCGCGCTATGGCACCGACCGCGCCTCGAAGATCAAGCAGGTCGCGTCGGGCCGGTTTGGCGTCACGCCGACCTACCTGGTCAATGCCGAAGTGCTGCAGATCAAGATCGCCCAGGGCGCCAAACCCGGCGAAGGTGGTCAGTTGCCCGGCCACAAGGTCGACGCGACGATCGCTCGTCTGCGTTATGCCAAGCCAGGCATCGGCCTGATCTCGCCGCCGCCGCATCACGACATCTACTCGATCGAAGATCTCGCCCAATTGATCCACGACCTCAAGGAAGTGAATCCGAAGGCGCTGATCTCCGTGAAGCTCGTCTCGCATGCCGGTGTGGGTACCGTCGCCGCCGGTGTGGTGAAGGCGGGCGCCGATCTGATCACGGTGTCCGGTCACGATGGCGGTACCGGCGCGAGCCCGCTCACGTCCATCAAGTATGCGGGCACACCGTGGGAGCTCGGCCTGGCCGAGACGCAGCAGACGCTGCGCCTGAACGACCTGCGTGGTCGCGTTCGCCTGCAGACCGACGGTGGCCTGAAGACCGGTCTCGACGTGATCAAGGCGGCCATGCTCGGTGCGGAGAGCTTCGGTTTCGGCACCGGTCCGATGGTGGCGCTGGGTTGCAAGTACCTGCGCATCTGCCATCTGAACAACTGTGCGACCGGCGTGGCCACCCAGCACCCGGTACTGCGCCAGAAGCACTTCCTGGGCCTGCCCGACATGGTGATGAACTACTTCCGCTTCGTCGCGGAGGACGTGCGTCGTCATCTCGCCCGTCTTGGCGTGCGCACGCTGGAAGAACTGGTCGGCCAGAGTGGCCGCCTGGAACAGCGCGACGGCGTCACCGCCGTGCAGGATCGCCTGGATCTCACGCCGCTCATCGCCGAAGACGGCATGGGTGAGAAGGTCGACTTCGCCTGTACCTTCGCGCGCAACCCGATGCGCGACCCCGCAACCCTGGCCAGCCGGATTTCGGCGGACACCCGGGCCGTGGTTGCCGATGCCCTCGGTGGAACCTTCCGCTACGACATCGCGAACACCGATCGCGCCATCGGCGCGCGTCTGTCCGGCGATGTCGCGCGTCGCTGGGGCGATGTCGGCATGGCCGAGAAGCCGGTACACCTGCACCTGACCGGTTCGGCGGGCCAGAGCCTGGGCGCGTGGAATGCCTCCGGGGTGCACATCGACCTGACCGGCGAAGCCAATGACGGTGTCGGCAAGGGCATGGCCGGTGGCCGCCTCATCATCCGGCCGCCGGCCGATTCGCCGTTCGCCAGCCAGGAAGCCTCGATCATCGGCAACACCTGCCTGTATGGCGCGACCGGTGGCGAGTTGTTCGCCGCGGGTCAGGCCGGCGAGCGTTTCGCCGTGCGCAACTCCGGTGCGTTGGCTGTCGTCGAAGGCGCCGGCGATCACTGCTGCGAATACATGACCGGCGGCGTCGTCGCCGTGCTCGGCCGTACCGGCCTCAACTTCGGCGCCGGCATGACGGGGGGCTTTGCCTACGTGCTCGATACCGAGCGCAACTTCGTCGACTGCTACAACCACGAACTCGTCGACATCGTGCGTATCTCGCACGAAGGCATGGAACATTACATGCAGCACCTGCGCCAACTCATCGCCCGCCACGCCGAACTCACCGACTCCGCCTGGGGTCGCAAGGTGCTCGGCGATTTCCGTGGACTGCTGCAGCGTTTCTGGCTGGTCAAGCCGAAAGCCGCGAGCCTCGACGCCCTCGCTGAAGAACTGCGGAGCGCCGCATGAGCACGAAGGACTTCCGCTTCCTCGACGTCCCGCGGCAGACGCCGCGCACCGTGCCCGTGGCCGTGCGCGTGCTCGGCTACGGCGAAATCTCCGGCGAGTTCGCTCCGTCGGAGGCAGCGTCGCAGTCGGAGCGCTGCATCGATTGCGGCAACCCGTACTGCGAGCACGCCTGCCCGGTGCACAACTACATTCCGAACTGGCTGAAGCTGGTGCAGGACGGTCGTTTGTTCGAGGCCGCGACCCTCATGCACGAAACCAACCCGCTGCCCGAAATCTGCGGCCGCGTATGTCCGCAGGACCGTCTCTGCGAAGGCGCATGCACGCTGGAGCAAGGTGACTTCGGTGCCGTGACGATCGGCAGCGTCGAGCGCTGGGTGACGGACGAGGCGATCCGTCAGGGCTGGCGTCCCGACCTGTCGCGCGTTCGGGAGACCGGGCAACGTGTCGCCATCGTCGGCGCGGGGCCCGCGGGCCTGGCGTGTGCCGATCGTCTGCGTCGCGCCGGGATCGCGGCGGACGTCTACGATCGCCAGCACGAAATCGGCGGCCTGCTCACCTTCGGCATCCCGCCGTTCAAGCTCGACAAATCCGTCGTGCGCACCCGTCGCATGGTGCTCGAAGGCATGGGGGTGCGGTTCCATCTCGGCGTGGAGATCGGTCGCGACATCGCCTTCGACGAGTTGCTCGCCGACTACGATGCCGTGTTCGTCGGGACCGGTGCGTACACCTACGTCGACGGCCAGCTGGACGGCCGCGACCTCGGTGGCGTGCATGATGCGTTGCCCTTCCTCATCGCCAATGTCGAGCGCCTGCTACGCGATGAGGCGCCTGCCCCGGAGTACGACCTCGCCGGCAAGCATGTCGTCGTCCTCGGCGGCGGCGACACGGGTATGGACTGCAACCGTACCGCGATCCGCCTTGGTGCTGCGTCGGTCACCTGCGTCTACCGTCGCGACGAAGCCAGCATGCCCGGCTCGCGTCGCGAGGTTGGCTACAGCCGCGAAGAAGGCGTGCGCTTCCTGTTCCAGCAGCAGCCCATCGCCCTGGTCGGCGACGGTGGCAGGGTCACCGCGGTTCGCGTGGTCGAAACCCAGCTTGTCGACGACGGTGACGGACGCCCGCGACCGCGCAACGTCGAAGGCAGCGAGACCGACCTGCGCGCCGACGTGGTGATCCAGGCCTTCGGCTTCCAGCCCAGCCCGCCCGACTGGTGTGATGCCTTCGGCGTCGAGCGCGACCGCAGTGGTCGCATCGTCGCCGGTGGCGAGGGGCGCCTCCCCTTGCAGACGAGCAACCCGCGCATCTTCGCCGGTGGTGACAACGTGCGTGGCGCGGACCTGGTCGTGCGTGCGGTCTACGACGGTCGCGAAGCCGCTGGGTCGATCGCGCGGATGCTGGCGACGTCGAAGCTGACATTGAAAGTGGCGGTCTAATCCGCCACAAAACCTTACGGCGACAGGTAGGGCACAATAGGCGCATGCTCTTCCGAGCCATTCCCCGCCCATGTGCCTGATCGCCTTCGCCTGGCACGTCCATCCGCGATGGAAGCTGGTGCTTGTCGGTAACCGCGACGAGTTCCACGCACGTCCGACCGCACCGCTGGCACCGTGGGACGAAGCCCCCGACATCATCGCGGGGCGCGATCTCGAGGCCGGCGGCACCTGGGCCGGCATCGCTCCGCATGGCCGGGTCAGCGTGATCACCAATGTGCGTGACATGACGGCGGACCACAGCGGCATGTCGCGAGGCTTGCTGGTCGCGGACTACCTCGGTTCCAATGTGCCCGCCCGAGCCCATGCCATCGAGCTGATGTCGAGCGCGAAGGCCTACCGGCCGTTCAACCTGCTGACCTTCGACCACGATGACGCCTATTACCTGGGCAATCATCCGAATGCGCGCGCCCAGCGGGTCGAGCCGGGGGTGCATGGCCTGAGCAACGCGGACTTCAACGCGCCGTGGCCCAAGACCCAGGCATTGGTCGAGCATCTCACCGCCTGGGTGGCCGCCGATAAGGACACCGACGTGAGCGCGCTGTTCGCGCTGCTCGCCGACCAGGGCGCCTGGCCCGACGATGTGCTGCCAGACACGGGCATCGGCATCGAGCGCGAACGCTTCCTCTCCAGTGCCTTCATCGTCGGCGAAACCTACGGGACCCGGGCGAGTACGGTCATCCTCGTCGACCACGAGGATCGCGCCGTCATTGCCGAGCGGCGCTTCGGGCCGCACGGCGTCGCCCTCGGTGGGGACCGGTTCGACCTCGCCAGCCCTTGATGCTCGCCGTTGTTGGCGTGGCGGCGAGAGTCTTTTGCCGTAGCGGCGATTGATCCAGCTCCGGTCAGCCCCGACGATGAGTGGGTCAGACATCGAACCTTCCTCTCTCGGAGCGCCACCATGAACATCGATCTCAGCAAGCGCAGTGCCATCGTCAGTGGCTCCACCGCCGGTATCGGCCTGGCCATCGCCACCGGCCTTGCCGCCGCCGGCGCCGAAGTGGTCGTCACCGGCCGCACCCAGGCTCGCGTGGACGAAGCCCTCGCCACGATCCGCAAGGATGTTCCGAACGCAAAGCTCAAGGGTGTTGCCGCGGACCTCGGCACGGCCGACGGCGCCGCCACCCTGATCAAGGCCGTCCCGGAGACGGACATCCTGGTCAACAACCTCGGCATTTTCGAGCCGAAGGGCTTCTTCGACATCGATGACGCCGAGTGGACGCGCTTCTTCGAAGTGAACGTGAATTCGGGCGTGCGTCTTTCGCGTCATTACGCCAAGGGTATGGCCGAGCGTGGCTGGGGTCGCGTGCAGTTCATCTCCAGCGAATCCGCGGTGCAGGTCCCGGCCGAAATGGTCCACTACGGTGTCACCAAGACCGCCCAGCTCGGTGTGTCGCGTGGCCTCGCCGAAGTGCTCTCGGGCACCGGCGTCACCGTCAATGCCATCCTGCCGGGTCCGACCCTGTCCGAAGGCGTCAGCGAGTTTTTCGGCAAGATTGCCAAGGACCAGGGCAAGTCACTGGAAGACGTCGAGCGTGACTTCATCCAGACCCACCGCCCGACCTCGCTGATCAAGCGCCTGTTGAGCGTCGAGGAAGTGGCCAATGTGTCGGTCTACCTGGCGTCGGAGCAGGCTTCCGGTACCACCGGCGCCGCCATCCGCGTCGACGGTGGCGTCACCCGTTCGATTATCTAAGCGTGCCGGTCGATCGCCAGGGACGGCGATTGACAATAACTGACATGACACCTAGATTGCCGGCATAGTCGGCCTTCGGCCGGCGCACAGGGATCAAGGGAATGTTCAGTGCTATCGCGGCGTTCGTCGTCGCCTGCCTCATGCCGTCCTTCGGACGGTGGTATGCGAAGCGGCGGAAGAAG
>Ga0163161_10001645_pt1 | contig 16426 bp, 18 predicted proteins | sample S45metaG_FD_129847 | JGI IMG/M metagenome (GOLD analysis project Ga0163161, IMG submission 129847) | Switchgrass rhizosphere microbial communities from Kellogg Biological Station, Michigan, USA - S4-5 metaG | ecosystem: Host-associated > Plants > Roots > Rhizosphere > Soil | place: USA... | reverse complement strand
TCACGTCGTGCTAAAGGAAGAAAAAGATTAACAGTTTCTGACGAACGCAAGCATAAAGCATAATTTTTGATTGCTTTTCCGTTCATTCGGAATTGGCAGATCAAAATCTGCAGTTATCAATCAAAAATATATGTACACATTCAGGAAAGAAGAACGGTTATGCAGCAGGAAATATTTAGACCTGTTGTTTAAAAACGGTTCTTCTTTTTTATTATACCCATTCCGGGTGTCCTATCTTTTCGTCGATCAAGCAGCTGATGTGCAGGCACAGGTGGTGATCAACGTTCCTAAAAAGAGATATAAGCGGGCAGTAGACCGAAATTTGCTCAAACGTCGCATACGCGAAGCTTATCGATTAAACAAACACGACAAATTATATATTCCATTGCCAACCGATAAAGGATTACTTTTGTTTTCCATTCAGTTTGTAGGTAAGGAAAAATATGAATTTGCTTTTATCGAGAAAAAACTGATTGCAACCTTTAAACGCTTTCAGAATTTAATCCAGCCCAATGAAATTCATTAATAAAATTTTCGGGTGGTTCTTTTTAGGACTTATTAAAGTATATCAATATGCCATTTCTCCTATGTTGGGTGCAAACTGCCGGTTCACACCAACATGCTCTCAGTATGGAATAGAAGCCATCAAAAAACATGGCCCATTTAAAGGTGGTTGGTTGGCGCTGAAACGCATTGGCCGCTGTCATCCATGGGGAAAACATGGGCACGATCCGGTTCCTTAGTTTTAGTCCTGAGTCCGAAGTCGTTAGTCCTTAGTCAAGGTTCATTGGGTTAATCGGTTAAAACATTTAATTGAAATCAAACTCCCAACTCACATCGCCCTTCGACTCCGCTAAGTGTGGCTTCTCGTGGTAATCGACTCTAGACTAAGGACTCTGGACTGCGCACTATTTAATCGGTTAATCGACGCCGAATGCCTATTTCTATGCGCATTACAGCCTAATCTATAAATTTGACGCCAAACGCTCACCGCCAAGCGCGCCACATCTTCCATCATCCCTCTTCCATCTTCCATTTTATTAATATCTTTGCCTAATGGCTAAAATACTTCAAATAGAAACGGCTACTGCAGTTTGTTCTGTAGCGTTATCTGTCAACGGCGAAACGATTTCATTTAAAGAAGAGCAAGGGCAAAACCTGCATGCGGCTAATCTAACCTTGTTTATTAATGAGGTGCTTAAAACTGCAGGAGTAAGTTACAAGGATCTGGATGCTGTTGCAGTAAGTAAGGGCCCAGGATCTTACACAGGTCTTCGGATTGGTGTTTCCACCGCAAAAGGTCTCTGTTATGCATTAGATAAGCCATTAATTGCTATTGAGACATTGGAGATGATGGCTGCAGGTTTTTTAACAAAGTACCCTGATTATACTGGTTTAATCTGCCCGATGATTGACGCCAGACGGATGGAGGTTTATACCTCAGTTTTTGATCCTGCATTAAATATTCTGGCACCAACAGAAGCAAAGATTATTGATGAAACAAGTTTCGCCGATTTTCTTTCTCAGCAACCTGTTACTTTTTTGGGTGATGGCGCAGCAAAATGTGCGGCAGTTTTGATACAGCAAAATGCAAAATTCGACACTGCAAATTTTAATTCAGCCATATATATGTCGTGTTTGGCTAACGAAACTTTCGATAAAGGTAATTTTGAAGATGTAGCTTATTTTGAGCCTTTTTATTTGAAAGATTTTGTGGTTACACCATCTAAAAAACCACAGGTGCAAAGTTAAGTCATTTTATCTCCGCTTAAATACTGAAAAGAGGCTTTTAAAGAAACTGCCCCCACTATCATTGTCGTTTATACCTGGTATTATATCTGCAAACTGCGGATGATTAACCGTTCTTCCAAATTTAATGCCAACCCCCATATAAAAAGAAGCGCCATTTGGTCCGTTGCCCACATTGGCGTCGTTTTTAAGTAGTCCATAAGCCTGGAAACTGGTCGCTACTAAATTATCGGAACCCATAAATATCTCGAAATTCGGAGTCTGGTATTTTCCCTGTAGCCCCACCATAAAAAAACCATTTAAATTGTATAATGGTGTAATACTGCCAGAAAGATCGTTAACAATAAAGGTGTTTACAAAAGCAATGTCTCCACCTTTATAAAATAGGTTTTTCGAAACAGCCAATGCCGGTTTGTAAAAACCGTAGCGCTTAGACAGGTATGCATCCAGTTTGGCATTTGTAGGTGCCAGAAACTTTTTGCGCTGCTCCGAAACTATAAAGATGTCCTTTATTTCTTGATTGGTATTGGATTGATCTTCTAAATTTTGGATCACTTTATATTGATCTATCATCGATCGTTGTGTGTTGCTTCTCCACCAGATAAAACCTAAATCCTTGATGTTAGCCATTAGGAACAGACCTTTCTTTGTGGTATAATTGGTTCCAAGACTTAGCGATAAGCCTGGGTTTTTAAAACTAGGAAAGAAATTTTTTGAATCTATATTATCAAAACCTGAGAAGTTACTGGAGTAGGTGCCATTTAATCCGATCAATAATGCCGATACTTCAGGATCTATGTATAAGTAAGAATTAGCGATATCGAGCTTGTTATAAACGATCCCGCTCAATATACTCGCCTTTAGCCCAAAAGCAAGTCTTTTGTTCCAGTTTTCTCTGTAAGTAAAGCTAAACTGGTGGTAGCTCTGTTCATAGCCTTTAGTGTTGAATATCCCGTAGTATGGTTGTCCTCTGTTAAATCTTTCGAAAGAATCAAAAATCGCAAGTGTCTCGTTGGTGTATTGGATATTGGCATCAGATCTGATCTGCCATGCAAAGCCCATCTCTTTTTGGTATTTATAGGATTGAAATAACCGGAATGTGGCGAGATAGATATTGCTGTTCTCCGCAAAATGATTAACTGCTTCAGTCCCGATTGGCAAACCGTTTGTGTTGAACTCACCTTTCTGCGTCAACCTGCGTATAATAAATTGAGAACTTCCCTTATTGAGGGCATTTACACCAAAATAGGGCAAGAAGAAATTTGAAGAGAATTTTCGGGATGAATCGAGCGTGAACGACTTTTGAGAAGGGTTTTCGAACGCATCAAACATGGTTTTGGTGCCGAAAAGTGCATATTGTTGCGCATTTGCAACCCCGAAGCTGGCTAAAGCCAGTAACGCAAGTAAAAGTTTCTTCATGTAAAATAGTTTTTTTGGCTTGTTTCTTATTAACGGTTACTTAACGAATCTGGTATTTCTGGTCTTAAATATTTGTTTAAAAGTAAGTTAGTGATAAACTTATTTTTGTCAGCACTCATTTGATAATAAAAAGTGTCGAAACGCTTTAGTCCGCTATCTGCCCTCAGATGTTTGTAAAAGGGAAGTAGGATATTGTTTCTGAAAATATCTGCCGAATTTTTGGTGTTGATGTAATAGCTCACGTTACAGGTTGTCGAAATTTGGTTTACCGCATCTAAATATTGAGGTGTTTGAATCAGCAATTTGTTCTTTTTATAATCATTTAAAAATGATTGCACTGTGCTTGCATTATTGGCTACAACCAAATTGTTATCTACAATGGTATAATATGGTCGGCCAAATTTTTTAAATGGTTCGCCAAAGTAGCTGTATAAGATATCAGATGATTTAAATAATTTAATATCTTCATTATAATCGGCACTCACATCAAGTAATAGCTGTTTCACTTTTTCACCATTGATTAAGGAAATGGCACCTAGTTTTTCGGTTGTACTTAATTGAAAAAGTATAAATTGATTTTTTGTATAGGCAGGAAATATCGCATTCAAATCTATCCGGTATTCATCTTTGATGTTTTTAATCACTGCATTGGCTTTATCTGTTCCATTGGTTTGCGCTTGCCAGTTTTTTAGCTTTTTAAGCCAATGACCATAATCATCATAAGCATAAAGCGCATAATTGGCGGTATTATCTGGTAAAATATTCTGTATTGATGTAGTTTGTGCAGCTGTGTTTTCGAAAAGTTTAAGGTAATTAATTTGATCTTTCAACTCGGTATTTCCACTGAAAAGAATTTTTTCTTTGCTGAAATTATAATTGAGTACAGCAAAGCTGTTCTGTTTATTAAAAATGCCAATTTCTCCATTAATATTGCCAGCAATAATGTTTTTGAGCAATAGGGGTGCTTGATTAAAATTGATATAAACATGGGCCAAAACGTTTTTAATCTGTCGGTTATTCTCTTTAATATATTCGGTAAATGGATTTTCCGTTAAGCGGATATTGGCGTCATTGATCAGTTTCAGAGAAGTTGAAACCGTTAATACCTGATTATGAATACCCAGATAAACAGATAAGCTGTCGTTAACCTTAACCGTGTAAAGTTCCTTTGATTTTTCATTGATCGCTTTTTTGAGTTTTAGCTGATCATAAAACTTTTTAATGTCGTTATCTTGCTGAATCTGTAAAGTGATCAGAAAGTTAAGTGTTTTATTAGAATCGGGCAGTACGCTGATATAAACCTGTTGATCTCTAAGGTAGCGGTTCAGAACGTGATCATCAATTACGCTGGACTTTAATTGTTTTAGCAGTTTCATTTTATCTTTTCCCAAAACCTGTTGCAGGAGTTGCTGTCCTTCAATAATATCGTAAAAACCTTTGTCGTTCTGAAAAGAAAAGACCAACGCAGCATTATTGGTTGCCGATTGCAGAGCCAGATCTTTCGCATCATTATCTATACCCAATTTCGAAAAATAGAAGTAGGCCATAAAGGCTACACCTAAAAATAATGCACTTGTTAGAATTGCGATTTTTTTCATCTGTTGTGCAACAAATTTAATTTATTACATTGATTAGTGAGAAGTTCTTTGTCAATTTATTAATTTAGCGATTGCTACTAGCAAATAAATATGAATAAACGAATAATCCTTACCGCTTCTTTTTTTGGTGCAGTTGCTGTTTTACTGGGTGCATTTGGTGCCCATGGCTTAAAAGCCTTAATTGATGGGCCGTCATTAGAAATATGGCAAAAAGGTGTTGATTATCAGTTCTATCATACGTTCGCATTATTATATCTATCTACCTTTGCCCGCTACCGGAACAAACTGATTAATATTGCTTATTTCTGTTTTACTTTTGGTATCATTCTATTTTCTGGGTCCTTATATTTATTGGCTACCCGAAACATATCACACTTAGGTTTTACAGAATTTATTGGTCCGCTAACACCAATAGGCGGCCTTTTATTTGTGCTGGGATGGATAATGCTCTTTTTTGCAGCATTTAAAGATAAATAATGAATACTTACGAAAACGATATTTTTGCAGAAAGAGAAACTCTTTTTGTTGAAGTTATTTTGCCGTTATCTTTGGCAAAAAACTATACTTATCGTGTGCCTTTTGATCTCAATGACCAAATTGCAATTGGGAAACGCGTGGTGGTTCAGTTTGGGAAACATAAAATTTACACTGCTTTAATTAGCGGGATTTCTAAGTTGCCACCAACAGTTTATGAGGCAAAATATATTATCGATGTAGTAGATCACGAACCTGTAATTACACCAACTCAGCTTAGGTTCTGGACGTGGATGACCAATTATTACATGTGCAACGAAGGAGATGTAATGGCTGCTGCCTTACCAGCAAGTTTAAAGCTGGCCAGCGAAACCATCCTGATGCTCCGCGATGAGTATAATGAAGATACCGAACTTACTGATAAGGAAGAAATCATTATCCAGGCACTAAAACAACAGCAGAAGCTTACCGTAAACGATGTTTCTAAATTATTAGGACAGAAAACCGTATATCCAATCATCAACCATTTATTGGATAAAGAACTGGTCCTGGTAGCTGAAGAAGTGGTTCAGAAATATAAGCCATTGCTAAAATCATTCGTCATATTAAATGATTTTTATAGTGATCAAGAAAATCTAAGAGAACTTTTTAATGTTCTGGATAGGGCGCCAAAACAATTGGATGCCTTGCTTGCTTACCTGAAATTGCAAAAATCGAATCTGCCCATTTCCAAAGAACAGCTTTTAGAAGAAAGCAATTGCGGACCAGCTGCATTAAAAGCTTTGACTGATAAAGATATTTTTGTGGTCATGAAAAGGCAGGTAAGCCGTTTGGCCGCTCATGACGAAGAATTTAGTGTAAATTTCGAGCTCAATGAAGGTCAGCAGAAAGCTTTAAGCAAGATTAATGCATATTTTGAAGAAAAAGAAGTGGTTTTATTGCATGGTGTTACCGCATCAGGTAAAACACAGGTTTACATCAAGCTGATCGAAAAAATAATTCAAAATACGGATGGACAAGTATTGTTCTTGTTGCCCGAAATTGCCTTAACCACACAGATTGTAGAGCGAATTAAACGTTATTTTGGTAATGCGATAGGTGTTTACCATTCTAAATTTAACAATAGTGAGCGGGTAGAGATCTGGAATAAAGTGCGTACAGGTGCTTATAAGGTTATTCTTGGTGCGCGTTCCGCAGTTTTTCTCCCTTTTGAAAACCTGAAGTTGATCGTGGTTGATGAAGAACACGAACCATCTTACAAGCAATACGACCCGGCGCCACGCTATCAGGCCAGAGATGCGGCTATTTATTTGGGTTATCTGCATCAGGCTAAAGTAGTATTGGGTTCGGCTACACCGTCTTTAGAAAGTTATTATAATGCTTTACAGGGTAAATATGGACTTGTAGAGATGAAAGAACGTTTTGGCGGGGTTCAGCTTCCAAACCAGCAAGTGGTGAGTATCTCCGAAGAAACAAAGAAAAAAACGATGAGTTCGTATTTTTCGAGCGTTCTCATCAAGGATATCGATCTGGCGCTTTCTAAAAAAGAACAGATCGTACTGTTTCAGAATAGGAGGGGCTATGCCACCATTCTGATCTGTGCAACCTGTGGTTATACCCCAAAATGTGTAAACTGTGATGTAAGTTTAACTTATCATAAAAGCAGTGGGAAATTGCATTGCCACTATTGCGGTTATCAGCAGAGCAGCGTAAATATTTGTCCGGCTTGTGGTTCAGTGCATGTAGAGCAAAAAGGATTTGGTACCGAACGAATTGAAGAGGAACTCAGATTACTTTACCCGGAAGTTACTATTGCACGCCTGGATATGGATAGTACCCGTACAAAAAATGGTTTACAGCAGATCTTAAATGATTTTCAGGAAAAGAAAACGGATATTCTGATCGGTACACAAATGGTGGCCAAGGGCCTTGATTTCGATAACCTCAATCTTATTGGGGTAATTAATGCCGATACACTATTAGGCTACCCCGATTTCCGTGCATACGAACGGAGTTTTCAGCTATTGGCGCAGGTGGCAGGCCGGGCCGGTAGAAGGGCCGATCAGGGAAATGTTTGTATCCAGACATACGATGCCGAGAACCGCATCATCAAGCAGGTGGTGAACAACGATTACGAAGGCATGTACAACGATGAAATTGTGGAACGCGAGAAATTTCTCTATCCGCCATTTTCGCGCATGATATTCCTATACGTCAAACATAAAGATTCGCATGTATTGGATCATGCTGCATTTACGCTGGCCAATATCCTCAAAGGGAAGTTCGGTAAGAGGGTTTTAGGACCCGAGCAGCCCTTGGTAAGCAGAGTGCGGAATCTTTACATCAAACAGATCATTATTAAAGCCGATAAACATACCGCCATTCAAAAAGTTAAAGACGCGCTCAGGGAAACTTTGACTCAATTTAATGCTACAAAAGAGTTTAAGGGCGTTTTTACGCAAATAGATGTAGATCCTTATTAAGGATAGATTAACAGATGGAGTGAATGATTGAATTATATGTCCCCATTCAATCATTCACTAATGCTCTTATTCACTAATTGTCAAATGTGGATAATGTATCATTCTCTAATTCAGGGAATCATTCACCAATTCAATCATTCTCTCATTTTACGTTTGTATTGCCGTTCAAGAAACGCTAATTTTGAAAGGCATGGCGTATAAATTTGTTGATAATTACCGGGAACGTGGCGCGAGAAAAAAGCTGGTTGAGTTATTAAGATCCCGTGGGATTGAAGATGAAAACGTATTAACGGCAATTGGCAAAGTACCACGGCATTTCTTTTTTGATGAAACCTTTTGGAACCAATCTTACAAAGATATTGCTTTTCCGATAGGCGACGGGCAGACCATATCCCAACCTTATACCGTTGCTTACCAAAGTGAGTTATTACACATTAAAAAAGGAGATAAGGTACTCGAAATCGGAACGGGTTCGGGTTATCAAACCTGTATTTTAATGGAACTGGGTGCATCCGTTTTTACAATAGAGCGGCAAGAAAATATTTACAACAGAACCATTCAGGTTTTACCGGGAATGGGATACAGACCTACCTTTTATTGTGGTGATGGCTCAAAAGGAATTGCAGACCATGCACCTTACGATAAAATAATCGTTACGGCTGGAGCACCATTAGTTCCTGAGATATTATTGAAACAGCTAAAAATAGGCGGTATTCTGGTCATTCCGGTGGGAGATGAGAAAACGCAGAAAATGGTCACAGTGATCCGGGTTAGTGAAACGGATTACGAAAAGATCGTATTGGATACCTTTAGGTTTGTACCTTTAGTAGGCGACCAGGCATGGTAATTGAGTTTGGAGACTGGAGTTTGAGTAAAACTCCAATATAAAGTTAATGCTCCCAACTTTAAGCTAAACTAAACAGGATGTTAACAGTTTTTGGCCTTTAACTCCCAGCTCCAAAACCTCAACTCCAAACTAATTTACCTCTTCATCGCTCTATCGAGCTCCCTTTTCGTATCCCTATCTTTAATGCTATCGCGTTTGTCGAATTCTTTTTTACCCTGGGCCAGTGCAATTTCCATTTTGGCGAAACCTCTTTCGTTAATAAAAATACGTAAGGGAACAATGGTATAGCCTTTTTCTTCGCCTTTAAGCTTTAGTTTTCTGATTTCTTTCTTCTGAAGTAATAAAGCACGGTCGCGCTTAATATCGTGATGATAAAAAGAGCTGTGGGTATATTCGGAAACATGAAGGTTGCGCACATAAAGATTCCCGCCAATAAACATACAGAAAGCGTCCGTCATGTTTGCCTTACCCTGTCTGATTGCTTTTATTTCAGTTCCTAAAAGGGCTATCCCTGCAACGTACTTATCTAAAAGACTGTAGTCGAAATAAGCTCTTTTATTTTTTATGTTGATGTCGTTTTTCAAAATTTAATAAATATAGGTTATTGTAATATCCAACAATTGTGTGAAATAACAATGCCGGGATGCAAATATCCTAAAAATTGATTGATAATTTTGTTTTTATTTATTTCTTGGTGAATGCGATCGTCATACTGTTCCGAAGCTTCGGAATCAGTATCCTTTATACGAAAAATGTCCTGATCCTTATGGTAGTCTTTACAGGATGATGACTTCATGCAATTTATTATTAGGAAATGTGCGGGCAACGCTTTTGGTATCTTCAGTCCCGCTTTTTGCTACAATAAAAGCAGAAAAAGCTTTTGGTTTCCGCGTCAATCAGGTTTATTATTCTCAGTCCGTGCAGGAAAACAAACTTTTCTTTAGCCTACCAATAATCTGAATTTCTTGTACTAAAAATGTTCATTCATTTGTAAAAGCTAAGGATATATTATTATGTTCGTATTTATTCATTTAAGTTTGAACTTTAAATATCTAAAATGAAATTCAGGAATCTACTTCTAATCTTATTGTTAGCCATTACTTTTCAGGTAAAGGCACAGCAGCCAACATTATTGCCCCAATTTACCTTTTACCGTTTGGATGGAAAGGCTTTTTCGAATACCGATATCAAACAGGGAAAAAAGAATCTTTTTATCCTATTTGATTGTACCTGTGAACACTGCCAGCGGGAAAGTAAAATCCTGAATACCAATTATGCCAAATTCAAGGATGTAAATATTTACATGGTTACCATGGATGAAGGCTATATTATCCCCCAGTTTTTCAATTCGTACGCTAAAGGTTTAAATGCAAAGCCCAATGTATTGGTATTGCAGGACAAAAAACGCATGTTCATTCCTACTTTCTTACCTAAACAGTACCCGGCAATGTACCTGTATTCGGCTGCGGGCAAATTGTTAATGTACCAGTCTGGAGATGGTGGTATAAACAACCTGATGAAGGTAGTGAATAAATAATTTCACCTAATAATCAATACCGGGATTTTAACCTTATGTCTAACCGAATCAACCGTGGTGCCGAAAATAAGGTCTTTTAATCCCTTGTGTCCATGTGCACCCATTACCAATAGCTCCATTTCATTTTTATTGCTGATATCGGCGATGGCTTTGCCTGTATTTCCGAATCCGATAAACGGTGTAGAGTCGTAACCAAGATCTTCGAGATTGACCTTGTATTTCTCCAGGTTTGCGGCATCACTCTGTGTTTCATGGTCCATAACATCGTTGCCATGGTAACGGGCTGCCGCGGTTTCCACCACATGGATCAGGTAATAATGGGCATCTTTGCCGCCTTGAATTAAAGCATGACGGATGGTATTCCTGTCATTTTTAGAAAAATCAACTGCAATACCAATGCGTTTGTAATTGATCTTGTCTATTTTGCCGATATCTAAAGCATTTCCATGCGGGACCATTTGCCTGGCTTCGTTTCTCTTCTTCTCTAATAATGGATGGAAAAAAACATACAGCAACAATAAAACGATCAGAATTAAGGCCGGTATCACAATCACATAAATCCACCAGTTGTTTGCCTCTTTCGCCCAGCCACTGATCTCTTCTATCACCAGTTTTACATTCAGCGCGATAATGGCTATGGCACTTGCCCAGGCCAATACCTTCACCCAGGTTTTAATCGCGAAATCTTTCATCAGTTTTTTATCTGACGTAAAATGGATTAATGGAATAATGGCAAAACCCAGTTGCAAACTTAAAACGACCTGACTTAATACCAATAATCCTCCCAGGGCATCATCTCCGTAATGTAAAATGGTGAAAAATGCAGGAATGATAGCCAATAAACGGGTAATCAAACGCCTTAACCAGGGTTGAATCCGCAGGTTAATGTGGCCTTCCATAATAATCTGACCCGCCAAAGTCCCTGTAACTGTAGAGCTCTGTCCGGCAGCAATTAAGGCAATGGCAAATAGTGTTGGAGCTACGTTTCCAAAAATATTTGAAAGCAATTTATGTGCATCCTGAATTTCGGCCACTTCATGTAAACCATTTTTATAGAAAGCCGCCGCGGCAAGGATTAATATCGCTGCATTAACGAAAAAGGCCAGGTTTAGGGCAACCGTAGTGTCAATCAGGTTGAATTTCAAGGCCTCTTTTATTCCCTTATTGCTGCGTTCGATTTTTCTGGTCTGTACAAGTGATGAATGCAGGTATAAATTGTGCGGCATCACAGTGGCGCCGATAATCCCGATGGCAATATACAATGCATCGCCATTTAGTATGGAAGGCTCAAATCCTTTTGCGACCTCTTTTAAAGAGGGTTCTACAATAAACATTTCAACCAGGAAGGAAATTCCGACAATAAAAACCATCGAGACGATAAAACCTTCCATCGCCCTCATGCCTTTGTTGAGCAGGAAGAGCAGTAGAATGGTGTCGAAAATGGTGATGGAAATCCCCCAGATTAATGGCAAACCAAAAAGCAATTGTAAACCAATGGCCATCCCGATAATTTCGGCCAGATCGCAGGCAATAATTGCAGTTTGTGCCAAAGCGAATAAGGGAATGTTGGCCCAACGGGGGTAGGCCTGTTTGGAGGCCTGTGCTAAATCCAATCCTCGGACTATGCCGAGACGGGCACTCAACGATTGTAAAAGTAACGCGATAAGGTTCGACATTAGTAAAACCCAGATCAATTGGTATCCGAATTTACTACCGCCTGCTAAATCGGTAGCCCAGTTGCCCGGGTCCATATAACCTACACTAATTAAATAAGCGGGACCAATGAAAGCCAAAATCCGCTTCCAGCCTTTTCTTTTATCTGTATTTACGCTTTGATGTACTTCACTTAAAGACTCAGTTTTTGCCATTACTGCTGATTAAAATATGTTTCGCAACTTCTCTACTAATATTAACTTGTTTATCGGATAACAGGATTTCTACTGAACCATCGAAATCGGTAACATCATTGATCTGGATTTGTTTGCCCAAAGTGAGACCTAACTTTTCTAAATGTTTTAAAAATGCCGAACTGTGCTGACTAACACCGGTAATTGTGCCCGAATCGCCTATTTTTAACTCAATGAGTTTAATGAACTGGGTTTTGGCAAACCTGCCATTTTTATCAGGAATGGGATCGCCATGCGGATCTGCCTTTGGGAAACCCAAAAATTCATCTAATCTTTCTATTAATTCAACAGATTTGATGTGTTCTAATTCTTCTGCAACATCATGCACCTCATCCCATTTGAAGTTTAACTTATCTACCAAAAAAACTTCCCATAAACGGTGTTTGCGTACAATTTCTATCGCCGTATTTTTTCCGGTCTCGGTTAGAGTAACACCCTGGTATTTAATATAATCAACTAAACCTTTATCGGCCAATTTCTTAATCATGTCGGTTACCGATGCCGGTTTTGTTTGCATTTGCTCCGCGATGGCATTGGTTTGAACGTTGGTTGTTTGCTCTGCCAGATGATAAATAGTCTTTAGATAGTTCTCCTCCGTGTAACTTTGCATTTATGTTTATCTAATTTTATTTTTAGGTAAATCTAAAAATTATTATTTAAAATATATATGATAAATTATGTTAAATTTTAGAATATAATTTGGTTATGTTTGTAATCTCAAATACCTTTAACACCCTATGGCATCTGAATTAGATAAAATTGACTTTAAAATTTTAAGAATTCTCCAGGAAAATGGAAGAATTACCAATTTGCTTTTATCCCAGGAAATTGGGCTATCACCTGCACCCACTTTAGAACGCGTGCGCAAGCTCGAAATGGCAGGATATATCAAAAGTTATCATGCACTGGTAGATGAAGAAAAACTGGGTTTAGGGATTAAAACCTTTATTCAGATTCAGCTCGATTTTCATAAAAACAATACCATCCAGATTTTTTTGGATGAAGTAAACCAGATTAAAGAAATCACCGAATGCCACCACGTAACTGGTCAGGCAGATTTTCTGTTGAAGGTTTATGTGAAGGATATCAAAGCCTACGAACGCTTAATTATGGATAAAATCAGTAAGATTTCTGTGGTTAAAACCTTTCAAACCATGATGATCATGTCGACCACGAAGAAGGAACCAATTGTGCCTTTAGAGTATTAATCCAAACGTGGAGTGTTGAAAAAGCTAAGGTGTACTAAGGTGGCTTAGGTGGTTCAATATTTTAATCGCTTAAGCTACTTAAACCAATATATTAAATTGTTGCGCTTTTAGTTTTTTCAACCACCTAAGTCAGCTAAGGTCATCCAAGTTGGGTATATACATTGCCACTTCCAATGCTAAGGCATTACGAAAGCCAGCTAAATTTGGAGTTATGGAATTGCGAATTAAGGATTAATATCATACATAAATTCATTTACGAAGCACTTTTTACCATTATGGACTATATTGGTTGAATTGAAATTAACCAGTAAGCCCTTTGGTATTCGAAGCAATTTCATGTAGGTCAAAATTTGTGCTTCATGGATTGGCAATATGTTCTCAACTGCTTTCAATTCCAAAACCAGGCAGTTTTCAATAACCAAATCTACCTTAAGTTCTGTATCTAGTAGCGTATCTTTGTAAGAAAGTACAATAGGATGTTCTGCTTGAAAATTTATGTTTTGCATTTGCAGTTCTCTCATTAAACACTTTTGATAAACACTTTCGAGTAATCCTGGGCCAAGAATTTTATTTACCTCTATACAAGCACCAGTAACTTTGTATTCCAATTGATCGAGAAAAGACTTATATATCATCATAAAATGCATTAACTATTGAATAATGTTATTTGGGATGATTTTTAGATAATTCTTCAGTTGGTAGAATTACATGAGCAATTTATCAATAATTCCCGAAATTTCCGCTGCATTTTGGTAAACCATAAAATGGGTTCCCTTTTCGATTACAAAATCGGGCCGGGCCACTTTTGAATATAAGATTTTATCATTGGTGCCATGGATGTGGTAAATGTCTTCCGGACGGGTTTTATTTTTCCAGTTTAGGATGCTCTCAATTGCCCATTTTAAAAAATAAGGATCGGTATCTTTAATAATCTTGCTCAGTAATGATTTCTCACTGCTCGTGTGGGTGCCAAAATAATAGTTCTGAGTGAGCTTGTTCGATGATTTTAAGAGTTTTGCAGGGATCAGTTTTAACAACCTGAGCTGGCCTGCAAGACGGTAAATTGCTGGCAGTTGGGCTGCCAGCATCGTACTCGAAATAATAATCGTTTTCACCGGGTTTAAAATTTTAGCCATCTCCACTGCAATCATTCCGCCAAAAGAAACGCCAACCAGTGCAAAAGGTTGTGATTGATCAATCACTTTACTTAAACGTTCGGCATATAAAGCCAGGGATTCATTTTTATTTGGTGTAATCCAATTGATATGAATGATATTAATCTTCTCGTTAAGATTTAACTTAGAAAAGATTCTTTTATCGGCACCTAAACCGCTAATAAAATAAGCATTCATTAGGCAGGCAGATTCCAGTCGATCGGTTTTAAGTTATTCTGCACCAACAGTTGATTTGCTTTTGAAAAATGTTTCGAACCGAAAAATCCATTATAAGCCGAAAAGGGTGAAGGATGTGCAGCTGTAAGTATGTAATGTTTTTTCTGATCGATTAAGGCTGCTTTTTGCTGGGCGTATTTGCCCCATAATAAGAAAACAATATGTTCGCGTTTTTGGGATAAAGCTTTAATAATCTCATCGGTAAAAATTTCCCAGCCACGGTTTTGGTGTGAGCCCGCTTCAGAAGCACGGACGGTTAAGGTTGCATTTAACAGCAAAACACCTTGCTCGGCCCAGTGGGTTAAATGGCCATGATGAGGCGTTTTAAAACCTTCAATATCCGTTTCTAATTCCTTGTAAATATTTTTTAACGAAGGCGGAACGACTACACCGCGCTGTACCGAAAAGGATAAGCCATGCGCTTGTCCAACACCGTGGTAAGGATCCTGACCCAAAATCACCACCTTAACCTGATCAAAAGGTGTCGTATTTAAAGCATTGAAAATATCAGCACCTTTCGGATAAACCGTTGCACCGTTATTTTTCTCTTCCTGTAAAAAAGACTTGAGGTTTTTCATGTAGTCTTTTTCAAATTCTTCTTCTAGTACGGCTAACCAACCTGGTTCTAATGCTGCAGACATGTTTTTTGATGTAAGATGTATAATATTTTATTTTTGGTCAATGGTTTGATGGCCTATAGTCAATAGTTTGGATGTTCATTTTGAGCGGTTTGCTAGGGCTACCTGGCTATCAACCATGGACCATTAACTATTCACTTAAATTTTAAGGTTTTTTCTGGTATATCGCTAACAAATCACCTTCTAGTGTAGTTTTTGGTCCCTCAATAATCCTTCCCAATTCTTTTCCTTTTTTATCATATACAATAAAAGTAGGTACCCTTAAAATGTCCAGACCATCTAAAATGCCATTTTCGGCTTTCTTATTTCCGTCAACGGCAATGATTTCTACATTTTTGTCTTTAAAATGAAGGGCGTCTAAAATTTTAAAAAAGTTGGGAACATTTACCTTACTGTCGCCGCACCAGGTACCAAAAACAATTTTAATTTTCTCGTTTTTAATGAGTTTTTTCAGTTCGATCATTGTGGCCGCATCTGGTACATAGGCCGCATAAAGCGGATCGTACATTTCCTTAAACTCTGGGAAAGTGCTAATTCCCTCACGCGTACAGGCGTTAATCAGAATATCTTTATTGTGGACTTGATCGTGGATTTTTTTATTCACTTCTTGTGCAGAAACGTTCATTGCAAGTACGATTAGGGTTATGGATAAGAGGATTTTCATATTTGTGAGATGATTTTTAAATGCTTTGAAATTTTTAATGAAATTATTGTTTTAAAATCTAATTTCTGCCATTTAAACACGATATTTGCAAAAAAAATAATTAGAATAAAATTTTATGCCAAATATTATCAGATTAATTGCGGGGTTTGCTTTACTGGGTGGCGCAGTAGCTTTATTTATTTTCGGTTTCTGGCCGTGGGGTATTGTTGCCATCTTATTGGGGATAATTGTACTCGTTACTTACTTCTTTAATGAGAACATGCTTTTAGCACAATGGTTCCTTAGAAAAGATAACATGCCTAAAGCAAAAATGTTTTTAGATCGGATTACCAATTACGAAAGCCAGTTGATCAAAGTCCAACATGGTTATTATAATTTATTAGTGGGTTTAATCGAAAGTAGAACTGCACCAATGCAGAGTGAGAAATATTTCAAAAAATCACTTGCTTTAGGGATGCAGATGGACCATAACATTGCATTGGCAAAGCTAAGCTTAGCGGGTATTGCCATG
>Ga0163161_10001644_pt1 | contig 16426 bp, 17 predicted proteins | sample S45metaG_FD_129847 | JGI IMG/M metagenome (GOLD analysis project Ga0163161, IMG submission 129847) | Switchgrass rhizosphere microbial communities from Kellogg Biological Station, Michigan, USA - S4-5 metaG | ecosystem: Host-associated > Plants > Roots > Rhizosphere > Soil | place: USA... | reverse complement strand
TGTGCGTGAGTCAGCGCAAAAGATGAGCTTAAGAAAATAAGTAACAGATAAAATTTTCTAAACATGAGCAATTGATTTTCAGCGAAGTTAGGATCTACATTTTAATAAGGTGTCCTGCACTTTCGGTGGCGAAAAAAATTTTTCTTGTAAAAAAATAAGTTTACTTTGACGGAAGAAACTGGCCATTTTAGAAATATCATCTTCTTAAATAGGGAAGAGGTTTAAATCTTTTTTAAAGCGGAATCTTTATGTACTGCCGTTTTCCCTGTTTTTTCGCTCATCACCTCATATTGTGGTTCAGATTCCGAGGCTCTTCGCTGCCGGTTCATAAAGACAAAATCTTTTGTATGAATTTTTGTAATGACTCCGTGGGTTTCTCCATTTTGAAATCTCCACTTTACATGATCTCCTTTTTTTAGCATTATCGTAATTTTTTAATTTTTGAAAGAGAATTTTTGTTTCAATTATTTTTATAACAAAAACGGTACTAATAATTAAAACTTGCTAATAATGGGAAGTATTTAGAAAGTTGAAATATTTATTAAAATCGGGATTTAAATTATAAATTGTACAGCTTATAATAAGAATCACATTGCAAAATAAAATGATTTGTAGTCACAAAATATAAAAATAGGCTTTTAAGCCAACTTTTTTGTACGAAATAATTAACTTTGATTAAAACTAAATCAAACTATGGCGAAAATTAACATTACAGGTAAAACTGTATTTACTTACGAGTATAATCCCTACAAAGAAATTTATTGGAATGAATTAAGTAAAATGATGATCTCAAAACATGGAATTGTTACTATCACAGACTTTGATAAAGTAGATGAATGTCTAAACGAATGCTTTTCATATTTTATTAAAAAATTTGAAGAAATCGTCTTCAATATTGATAATTTCAAATTCTACTGTTATGTTTTTAGATTACATGAAGATTCCTTAAAATTAATGCTTAAAGAAAGAAGCGGTGAATTAGAACTTTTTAAATCAATTAATGAATCTCATTTTGCTATATATAGACGAATTTTAAAAATAATACTTGAGCAAGGTTGTAAAGTAGATATGCAATGGGGAACGCTTGATGCTATCTTAGCAAATCAATTCAATGAAAATATTCAAAGATTATTTTACATTGGGATGTGGCTTTATAATATCTCAGATAATATCTCTTATCATAGAATGCTTAATGGAGCATATTTTATTAGTTTTGAAGAGAATGATATTATTATTAATTGGAAAAATAATTATGGTATTCTTAAAAATCATTTATTGTCATATTTTTCAAAAGCATATGTGACGGGAGTTGTTGATGAAACAGGAGTTGTAGAACTTAGAGAAAAAATTGAAGAATGCTATGGAGTGAATTATGATAAAACATTTGGAATTCCTTTTTTCTTGAAAAAACATTTTTCTGAAAATCCGTGCCAAACTATAGAACCACATGTTTTACCAATAAATTTGAAAACTTTATTTAATAATTTATCCAATGATGATGCAGAAAATATTTATAAAGGCTTATCGATATCAAGAGAAAATTGCTTATCCTTAATAGATACAATTTTAAGACCCTATTCTACGGAACGCTTTCTTCTAAGACCGTTTCTAATATACACTATTAATAGCGAAAAACGCTTGTTAACATCAGAAGATAAGTTTTCAGAGGCGATTTATGCATTGGCAACAAATGCAGTACAATGGAATACTTTAAATTCCGAATGGAAGGAAAACAGGTGTATGCTAAAATACATTAGCAAAAAAGGAAATGAACACGATAAATTATTAGAAGATAGAATTGAACAAAGTCTAAGAGCTAATAAAAATTTGTTGGCAAGAAACATTACTAGCCTTAAAACATCAACAAATAATCATGTAAATATTGTCAGTTCTTGCGGAGAAATAGATTTTATATATGTTGATGAATTTAGAAAAGAAATTGTAGTCGCAGATTCAAAATATAATAAAGCTAGATACGAAGCAGTTGGATATAGGCAAGACTTTACAAATTTCACATCTCAATATGAACCAAAACTTCAAAAAAAAATTGATTGGGTTACAAAAAATATCTCAATTTTAAATCAACATTTCGCAAAGATTTACAATGACTCTAATATTGACATTTCTTCATATAAAGTCATTGGTATGTTCTTAATTAATACACCAACTTTCTATATGTTTTGTAGTAACTATTTAACTATTGATATTGAAAATTTTGTACATTATGTTAAAGGAAGAAATGTGTATCCCGATTTAACATTACCATTCGAAGATGGTACACAAAAAATATACACATATCCATATTTTAAATAGAAATTATGTCTATAAAAATTAAGCAATCGCTTGTAAGAAGTCTAGATAAAATAAAAAGCAAAAGCTTTGATGAAGAAACAATCAGAACTCTTTTAATAACAGCAAGGGAGTTCCTAAAATACGAAGGACTTATCAAGGAATTAGCTCACTTCATTGCACATACAAATAGAAATAGAGGGATTTTTCATAAAAAAGTAAATAATAGATACACAAAAATGAAACTTGTTGAAGAACAATTTTTTAGTGAAGACTTTCAAAAAATTGGATCTCAAATTAAAACAGAAGACCAATTGAGCGACCTTATGCTTAATGGTATTAGCGTTGATAAAATAGATGCGAAACTTTTTGATATTTTATATCGTGATGGGTTGGAAGATATCAGAGAAGATCATTTAATTAAATATACAGGATTTACTAAGAAAGAAGCCGAAAAGTATTTATATGAAAATTACATAAAAATCGAAGGTTACTTTTATTTAAAAGCATTAAGAACACAAAGAAATGCTATAAACCTTTTATTTTTAGCTAGAAGAGAAAATAAAAGTGACTTTGAACTGGAAAATTCTGTGAAACAAGCAGTCGATTTAACAGACAGAATTAAAAATACGGTTGACATATTACAAAGGGTAATCAGGGGCGTAATTTTTTATGATTCAGTTTTTGAAGCAAAGTCTTTGAATAATGAGTTCGCATCAGTGTTTGAAAGTGTACTGAAAACTTTTGATATTGACTTATCATATATTCAGGATATTAATGATAATGCGGATGATTTACTTCTCTGTATAATGACTTTAATACACGATTCTACGTTTGAATTCTACGATAAAAATACAGCAAGTATTTATTTATGCGCTTATCGTGCATTTTCTGCTGAAAACCCCTTTTCTGAAAATTCAGAGACAATTTTTGAAGAAGGTGTTTTTGCACTTTATATCAATTATAATTTTAAAAATAAGTCAAATTCTTATCCTCTATTTGTTTCAGAATTAAAAATAAAAAATTATATAACTATTGAAGATTTTAATGAAATTCCTATTAATCGTTCTATGGAGAAAATACCGTGGATTTCTGCTGAAAGAATAAATGGGGAATTAAAATTAAAATCGTAATGATTTTATTTGGAGCATATAAAGAAATCCGTACCTAAATTTTAGTAATTTAGCATAGTATGAAACTATAATAATGAAAGTTAAAAAATATAAAGATGAATCCATTTATACTCTCATTTAGAGAAAGTCCAAAAGAAAAAGACGTTGATTTTTCAAAAATAAAATATTGCGATAAACTAAATCTTTCTATAGATGTTCAATCAGGTCTTCCGGCAATATCATTCTTAAATTCTTCAACAAGTACATTTACAAAAGTTTATAACGAAACTTCTGATTCTGATAATGACTTCGTCGGGGTAATGATGGGAACAATGACAAGAACCCAATATCAAATTGAGGGAACAGATGAAGATGCAAATTTTAATACAATAAAATCAATGATGGGAACAAAAACGATTACTTTGGTCTCTCAAGAGGTTTCAGATGATGAAGTAAGATGATATTAATAATTACTCATAAAGAAGATTATACGGTTGATTATGTTGTTAATGAGTTGAATGAAAGAAAAATAGATTATTATAGATTAAACTGTGAAGATATTTTTAAAAATGATTTAGTTATTGGCAATGACTTATATCCTAAAATAAACAATAAAGCACATTTTAAATCGGTTTGGTTCAGACGAACAAGACTTCCCGATTTATCTGGAGTATCTTTTCACGAAAGGAATTATTTACTGAATGAATTTGATAGTCTTTTAAAGAATTTATTCACTCTAATTGATGCCAAATGGATTAGCGAACCTTACCATATCTATAAAGCAGAAAATAAGCTATATCAATTAAAATTAGCTAAAAAAATAGGGTTTAATGTCCCTAATACAATCCTATCTAATTCACATACAGAAATAAACGATTTCTATAACAAAAATTCAAGTCAAATAATTGTAAAGCCTTTATCACAGTCTATAATTTATAATGATAATAATTTCTTAGAACATATTTTTACTAATTTAGTTGATAAAACACATATTGATAACCTTATTAATTTTGATTTGACGCCGTGTATTTTTCAACAGCATATAGAAAAGGATATTGAATTGCGAATTACAGTTATAGGTGAAAAAATATTTATAGCCGGAGTTAATTCTCAAATTGATGAGGTAACTCAAATTGACTGGAGAAAAGGCGAGTTAAAATTTTACGAAACGGAAATCCCAAAACATATTAAAACAATGTGTATTGAATTAGTTAAAAAGCTTAATTTAAAATTTGGTGCAATAGATATGATAAAAGATAAAAATGGAAATTTTATTTTCTTAGAAATTAATCCAAATGGACAATGGGTTTGGATTGAAAATGAAACGGGTTTAAAAATTTCCGAAGCCCTAATTGCTGAACTATTATGAATAAAAAATTAAGAGCGTTTCTTGAAAGTCTAGGTATAATTACAATTAAGGAATATGCACAGCCTTTTGATTATGATTACAGAGATTATGATCTGGCAAGTATGAATCAAATGGAAAAAATTCAAGTCCATAAGGAATTCTTGCTTTCAGCCTTACAAGAAGAAAATAACAGATTAAATTATGTTGAAAATAAGACAACTCAAATAATTTCGCAAACAAGTATCGTCTTTTCATTAGTTGGGTTAATAATTCCAATCGTAATTGACAGATTTGATGATATTTATTTCTCTATCAGAGTAATATTAATACTACTATTAATTAGTGGTTTTTTTATGTATTTATTATCAATTAGCAACGCATTAAAAAACTTTAATATTAAAAATTTTAAATACCCTTATGCAAATCCTGCAAATGTTATTGATTTAAAAGATAAATCAATTGCAGAATTTAATTCGGAACTGATTAGAGATTATTTGTACTCAATAAATAAAACAGTTCATATAAACAATGTAAAAGGCTCAAATCTGCTCCATGCTTATAAATCTTTCAAAATAGCAAACTACATCACAGGAATTATAGTTATATTAATTTGCTTTTTAATACTATTCACGAAACAGAAAGAAAATATCAGTAGAATAAAAATTGAAAACCCTATTGAAATTAAAAAACCTGAGAGTAAAATTATTCCTATTAAATAAAAAAATACTTTAAAGAAAGCTAAAAAACCTTAATCTGTATTTGAAAATTAATACGCTTTTAAAAATGAATACTAAATTTTTGGAAATATCTATCTTAAATATTCCCGAGAATTTAGTATTCATTTTGCATTTATTTGTTAATTTTTGAATTAATTGATTTGTAGAATTTATTACTTTCTTTATCGGAAAGTAAATCCAAATCTCATAAACCAATAAAATCACTCCTTTTAAAATTCTAAGCAGAGCCAACCCCACCCCAAACCTCCGCCATCCCACCAAAAAGGTGGGGGAGGGTACCTTCACAGGTAGCTACCCCCACCTTAAAATCTTTATACCCCCACCTTTTTGCTCCGTCGTCGGAGCTTCGGGGTACCCCTCCCCACCTGTATGGGTAGGTACTCCCACCTAAAAGCTGCGTCGTCTTACCTTTTGGGTAGGGACCCCTACCTTAGAGGTGGGAGGGGGTACCCTATAGGGTGGGGTAGAAAGAAATCTTTCAAGAGGTTTGAATTTGTAATTCATTAATTTACAGAACTTTAAAATGGTAAAATGTATGTAAACATAAATTACCGTAAAAATACGGTATCCGGCTTTTAAAATTATTTTATTACTTTTGGCTTATAATTTTTACGATACACAGCGTAAGCTATCAATTAGGTATTAGAAAACCGCTAATTTTCAAAACAACCCTAACTTGATAGACTTACGCCCGTTCATAATACTGGCGCGGGCGTGGTCTTTCTGGTTGTTGGGTTCTTAGCGGTACCTCTAATACGGATCGACTTCTGTCTCGCGCCTTTTGCATTTTCTAATGTGACAGGTCTGATCACTAATTTCCAGCTTACTCCAAGTTTTCGGAAATAAATAAAGGATTTAAATTTTAACGGTAAAAAATATGAGAGGTACTGCGAAACTTTGACGACCAGAGAGAGATGGCTGAACTACCTGTTGACGAATGATGAAAAAAATGTTTGTATGCAAACGGGTAGTTCTCCATTTTTTAAAATGGCATCATTAAAATAGATTTGAAATTAAAAATTCAGGGAAAACACCTATTTTTTTAATCGATGATTCTTTTTAAAATTGTATATCACTTACATATTTCACTTTGCCGTTCCTCAAAGAATAAAATGTAAAAAATTTAAACACATCATCATGAAAAAAAAATCATCGAGTACTGTACTCGCATTCCTGGCAATGCTGATCACGGCTTACACGTTTGCTCAAACAACTATCTCACCCAGCCCAAATGAAAACTACATTACGAGTACCACTTGTCTTGATGCAGACTGCATCAAAAAGGCAGTAACCGTAGAGTACATTGATGGATTAGGAAGAACCAAACAGATCGTAGATGTAAAAGCATCGCCCACAGGTAAAGACGTTGTTACCCATGTGGAATATGACGGATTTGGAAGACAGGTAAAAGAATTTCTACCTGTTCCGCAATCCGGCACGATGAACGGAGCCATTGTGCCCAATCCTTTACTCAATGCCACAAATCCCAACATCTATGGAAACGAAAGAATTTTTGCCGAAAAGAAACTCGAAAATTCACCGCTCGACCGATTACAGGAGCAAACAAAAGTAGGAACAGATTGGGCTAATAAACCGATTAAATATGAATATTCTTCCAACTCAGAAAATGAAATCCGCAAATACGTTACCACAACTACAGTTGTAGAAGGTGTAATGCTTTCAACTTTAAAGGTTGCAAATGATGCAGGTTCTGCCTACGGTTTTTATAAAGAAAATAGGATATATAAAAACACAGCTAGGGATGAAGACGGAAATACAACCATTGAGTTTTTGAATGGAGAAAATCAGTTACTCCTTTCAAGAAAGGTGTTAAGTCCTACACAAAATGCAGACACTTATTATGTTTATAATGAATATAATCTTTTAGCTTTTATTATTCCGCCAAAAGCATCGGAGGCTATTAAGAGTCTTTCGGCAGGAACACAAATATCGGATGATGTATTAAACAATCTTTGCTACCAGTACAGACCCGATGGGGAAAAACGTATTGCAGAAAAGAAATTACCAAACAAAGGCTGGGAATACTTTGTATACGATAAGGCAGACCGATTGGTTTTAACACAGGATGCGGTTCTGAGAACCAACCATAATAACTTTGCAACAAGAGGTTGGATTTTCACCAAGTATGACACCTTTGGAAGAGTAGTTTATACGGGTTTCTTTACCAATACTGCTTCAAGATCTGCAATGCAGAATGCTCTTAACAGCATGACAGCAAACAACCACGAAACCCGCACCACCGCTCCCTTTAATCTCAATGGGATGGATGTTTTCTATACCAAAAACGCTTTCCCTACAGGAAGCATGAAGATATTGAGCGTTAATTATTATGATACTTATCCATCATACAGTTTTAATCCGGCTTTTCCGGCGCAGGTATACGGGAAAAATATTTTAACCGATGATCCGAATAATCCTGCAACAATCAATCACAGTACAAAAAGCTTTCATGTTCTTACCCTGCTAAAGAATATTGAAAATGATAACTGGACTAAAAATTACAACTATTACGACACAAAAGGCAGGATTGCCAGTACCTATTCGATCAATCATTTAGGTGGTTACACGAAGGTAGAAAATGATCTTGATTTTACAGGAATTGTCAAGCAGAAGAAAACGTATCACAAGAGATTAAATACAGACGTTGAGAAAGTTGTTACCGAAACTTTTGAATATGACAACCAAAACAGGTTATTGGTACATAAGCATCAGATAGATAATAACCCGGTAGAAATATTGGCTCAGAACGAATACAACGAGCTTTCGCAGGTTAAAACCAAAAAAATTGGCGGAACGGATCCTGCAGCACCGCTCCAAGTTATAGATCTGACCTATAATATACAGGGATGGCTCAGAAAAGTGAATAACCCGCAGAATTTAAGCAACAAATTGTTTGCTTATGAAGTGAAATTTACCAATCCTGTAAACACGGCTATCGCACCTGCCTATTATAACGGAAATATTGCAGAAATGGACTGGGTTTCTGCCAATGACAATTTAAAACGGTACTCTTATATTTATGATGCAATGGGAAGGCTTACAAGTGCTTTTTATTCTGAGCCTAATGCTTCTGTACCTTTCAACAACTATTATAATGAGATCCTGTCGTATGATTTGAACGGTAACGTTACAGGGCTTAAAAGAAACCGTTTTTCAGAATATATAGGAGCGCAGTTGATTGACAATTTAGCCTACACCTATACAGGGAACAGGCTTGATAAGGTGACAGACACTTCGGGGAATTATTTTGGCTATCCCGATAGCTCCGGAAACCCGATCACCTATGATGAAAATGCCAATATGAAAAGCCATGTTGACAAAAACATTCTACAGCTTGATTATAATTTCCTGAATTTACCCAGTTACATAAAATTTAATCATTTTGTCACAACCCGCGAAGGGAATATTTATGAAAATACTAAATACGTTTACCGCTCAGACGGGGTAAAGCTGAGTAAAGAATACAACTATTTTTCGGGTAGAAATAACGCTAATACTTTTGATATTACTAATTATCTAGACGGCTTTCAATACAATATTCCGCAGGGAAGCACTTTGGCAGGAGCAATGGAACTGAAGTTTATCCCTACCGAAGAAGGATATTATGATTTCGTTCAAAATAAGTATTTTTATCAGTACAAAGATCAGGTAGGAGATGTAAGGCTTACTTATTACAAAGATGCTTCAGGGAATATAGTTGTAGACAGAGCAACAGATTTTTATCCCTTTGGGTTGGAGTTTGCAGGAGAATTGAATACCTTTAATTCGCAATCGCCAAACTATCTGTATGCCTTCCAAGAGCAGGAGAAACAACAGGAAACAGGATGGCATTCTTTCAAATGGAGAAATTATGATCCTTCCTTTGTTAGGTTTTTTAATATTGATCCTTTGGCTGAGACGTATGCGTACCAGTCGCCGTTTAATTTTTCGGAAAATAGAGTTACCAATGGAAGAGAGTTAGAGGGGCTAGAATGGGTTTCAGTTTTTTCAAGAGTTACACCATTATTAGAAAATTCTTCTATTCGTCCTAGTCCGGTTGTTGAGACCTTGACGAAAACATCAGAAGCATCTTCTAAAAATCAACAAGAACATTTTAATTTAGGAAGACAAGTAGAGAAAGAGCAACTAGAGCAAATGGGGCTTGAAAAAAATAATAAAACATTTGAATTTAAAGATCCGAAAACTGGAAAAACAGAGAAGACCATACCAGATGCGATCAAAAAAGATGGAGGTACTGTTGAAATTAAGAATGTTGAAAAACAATCATTTACAAAACAATTAAGAGGACAGTTAGAAATATCTAAATCGAATGGTGCTGAAGCAATTTTAAAGATAAAAGAAGGTGCAAAAATAACTAAGCCATTAGAAAATTCTGGGATAAAAATTCAAAAATTTGGTCCGACACCAAAATTAGATAATATCAAAATTAACCCAGCACCAGCACCAGCGTTATTTCCTAAACCAAAACCAACTGATTATTGTAAAAACGACCCTAACTGTGCTTAAAATTTTAAAAATAGATTTATGAATAATATGGAAAACCTTGTTGGTTTTATACAAGAGAGGGCTGAGTATTTTTTAAAAGAAAATGGAGAATTTGCTCCTTTTGGAGCTTATATAAGAAGTAACGGAGAAATTACAGATGTAATAGGCTATTCTGAAAATATTTCTTCAGAAGAAATATATAATATACTTTTAAAAGGTATTGAACAGGATTTACAGGATGAAGATGTAAGAGCCTCAGCAATTGGTTTAGATGGCAATATTGATGATAGTGATGTTTTGGTAATTGAAATCTTTCTTTCTAAAGACGAGAAATATCAAGTGATTTATCCTTACACTATTAATAATAACAAAGTAACATTCGGAAAAAAACTATAGTATTATTTGAAGTAGAAAGAAAACCTAATCGTGCGAGAAATAAAAAACGTGAAGCCGAATATGAGAGATTGAAAATTCCTAATGAAACACACCCTGTCGGAAATCAATAATAATATATAACTCGATAATTTCCTATATTACACATTATGAATTACAATAAATTTACTTCTAATCAAGGTTGGTTAACTTTTTATTATCCATCAAATTTGATTAATACAGAAGAAGATGAAGGAACATATTTATTTTATACAGAACAAACTGGAAGTTTTAGAATTACTCCGTTAAAATTAGAATGAGAAAGCGATTTCAATACAGACTCTTATCTAAACAAAATCTCTAAAGAATATTCAGCAGAAATTCTAAAAAATAATTATAATAATTATGTTTATTATTCTTATTCAAATGATGATAGTGAGGATTTAACTATCTATAATTGGATTTTTGCAGTTAACAAAAAGATAGTCTATTGTACCTACACAATAGACACTATAAGCACAAACGAACCTGAAATAGACTTAGAAAGAAAAGAAATATTTAAGATAATCGAAAATCTTAATATTACTAGTTAAAATTCTCAATAAAAAAGATCCTTGTGTTGGAGTACCAAACTGTGCTTAATAAAAATTGAACGATGGAAGAAAAGCATATTACAGGAATAAGAAAAATCGTAGATACAGCTACAGCATTTTTAAATGAATTTAAAGAGTTTGCTCCTTTTGGATTAATATATAAAAATAATGAGTGGATTGATTTGGGAACATATGATAAAGGTTTTGACTCTGATAAAATGAAAAACTTTTTAATAAGTACAATAATTAAAGATTTTGAAGAAGGAAATACTGATTTTGGGGCTGTTTGTGTTGATGCTAAAATTAAAGGTATTGATGATGTAATAATTATTTACAATAGTTCAGATGGCAAAGAATGGTTTGAATTAGTCTACAAGTATAAGTTTAATAATAAGAATGTAGATATAATCGAAGAAAATATTGAGTATTAAGAAAACAATAAAAATTAAAAATGTAAGATTCGAGTTTAGATCCCTACGGAATGACAAAGGGTGTGCATATCTAAAAATAAAAACGGCTTACCATAGTTGATAAGCCGTTGATAAAAATATTAATTAGTTATTGATCAGATTCATCTTTTTTCTTGTCGGTTGGCGTGGAAGAACCATTGTTGAAACGTTCTTTCAGACTGTCATAAATACTGTCTGATCCGGGAATCCCGGCTTCTGCAGCAGCTGAGAAAAGTTTGTAGCCCGTCAATGCTGATACATAAGCTTCGCTTCCTGCAAGCATTTGGGTATCTTCTAATTTTTCAAGCAGTTGTCTTACCAAACCTGTAAGTTCGTCAATCTGGGTAAACAGTTTCAGATCGGTCTGCATGTGTTCTATTTTAAGAAAAGAAGGAAGCATTTCTGCATTATTGGTAATGGCATTGATGGCATCTTCCGTAAAAGCCTTATTGGCAACATTGATTTTCGGAAGATTAACTCTCTCTTCCACGGTAAGTCCGGTAAGCATTGGCAATTGCGAATGAATGCTCTGAATGGCTGTTTTTACCCCACTGATCTGTTCTGCTGTCAGTGTTGTGTTGATGCGGTTGTTGTTTAAATTTGACATCTTTTGTTTGTTTTTGGTTAATGAATATTTACTGACGATTTCAAAAAGAGGCCCGATTGATTCAATCCCTATGTGATCATTTCTCAAAAATAGAAATTTCTTTAATAAAAAATCAATACGTGTTGAAAATTTATTATTCTTTGAATATTATTTTCAATAAAATATTATTGCTGCAAGTATGAAATATTTATGTTAGATTTCAAATAACTACTAACTTGTTTCTCATAAATTTCCCTTCAAAAGAATGGTCAAACAAAAAAAATTATGAGTGATTTTTTCAATGATCATTTTAACTTATGCTTAACTCATTAAGAGATTTATTTTAGCAGACATATAAAAGTAATAGGCATACATTTGTAATTTGAACCCAAAAGATTACCCAACAAAAGTTTAAAAAAGTGGAAATTAGTTCGTTAATTTAAGAAGACTATAAAGATTTAAGTGAGTAAATTTAGACAGAGAAATAGTTTACAACCAAGCAATTTCGGGAAAAGCGTTCATCAATTTTGAAAACGAAGGCGAAGCGATAACCATACATTCTGCCGACAAAACCGCTCAGTTGTTATTTGTATCAGGAACACCGCATAACGAACCAATCGTTCACGGCGGTCCATTTGTAATGACCACCAACCAACAAATGCAAGAAACCCAACAACGATTGCACCGCGGGGAAATGGGAGTATTGCATCCTTTGTAAAAGGATTGAAAAAAGCAATACCTCAACCAAAAGTTAGGGTAATTTTTACAGGATATCATATAAAAAAACCACTTTCCATTATACGGAAAAGTGGTTTGCTGTTTACCAAAGTTTCGATGGCATTTCCCAAGTATGACAAAGGATTTTCCAAACCTCATCTTCCAAAATCCACGTAACGGAATATTTTCCTGTAGCCAGAATTTTGTTTGAATTTATTTCCTGATCTCTGAAATCGCCGTATTCAAAAGCCATTTCATCATTCATAATCTGTTCTTTTGGTTGAAAAATCACATCCACTTTTCCCAATCCGCCTTTCATAAAATCAAGAATATTTTCGTTTCCCTGAATTGTAGGTTTGTTGGGCGGGAAAATCAGTGCATTTTCCGAATATATGTTTTTGAAAACTTCAGCATCGGCATTTCGCCAAGCTGAAGTCCAGTTGTTCATTGTGGGATTCATCTATTTTTAATTTTTTCTTTGAAAATACGTAAAACCAGCATTAGTTCCACCACCGCCAAGCGCAATCGCAATGTTGAGGTGAGCTATGGCTTCCAAATGACGGGCATTTTTGATTCCGCCTAACACCAATCCGTCAAAACCAGATTCATTGGCTAAATTTTTAATAATTTCTGCTGCTTCAACATTATCAGAAGCAATGAAAGCGGTGAGTTTTTGGTCATCAAATTTTTGCTTTTCAGGAGTCATTACATCGGCAAAAATCGTATTGAATGCTTTTACCACTTTGCTTTCGGGAAGCAGTTTTGCGGTTATTTCGCCACCGCTATTTTCGCCTAAAAACAATGGCGACCAGTCTTCCAAATGAATGGCATTGGTAATATCGACCACGATTTTGTTTTTCAAAAATACTGCATTTTTCGTTAAAACTTCTTCCATCGCAGCAAACGGAATTGCAAAACAAACCACCTCACCAAAAATACACGCTTCTTGAATAGATAATTGATGATCTTGAGGATTTTGAGTTCCGTATTTCACGATATGCCCTGCATTTTGAAACAAATTTCCCAAACCTGAAGCCACATTTCCGGCTCCTATAAAACTGATATTCATTATTTTTTTGTTTAAAGTAATGCTGCAAATGTCCGACAGTATCGTTATTTTTGCAAGTAGTTACCAAATTGTATGGTAGTTACTAAAAAGTAAGTATAATGAGAAAAGAAAGTTCTGTAAATCTAGAAAACGAACAAGCCCTCGGAAACGACTGTCCGTTTATTTTTGCATTATCCTTAATGGGAAAACGTTGGAAACCCGCTATTCTTTGGAAAATGAGCGAAGGTTTTTACCGTTTTGGAGAGTTTAAGAGAGAAATTCCGCAAATTTCTGAAAAAATGCTCACCCAACATTTGCGGGAGTTAGAAACAGACGGACTCATTACCAGAACCATTTATCCCGAAATGCCACCAAGAGTAGAATATGCTTTAACCGAATTTGGAGCTTCGCTTCAGCCTATTTTGAAAGAACTCAATCTTTGGGGCGAAAAGGCGAAGAAAATAAAATCTGCCTGATTTTTTCTTGAAGAGGATGATTTCTTGATTCCAATCAATGACTTGCATCCGTTTGTCGTTTCATCTTTGAAAAAAATAAAAAATGAAACTACATCATCTTCGAAATGCCACTTTGTTTATAGAAATACAAGAAAAATTTATTTTAGTCGATCCTATGTTGGGCGAAAAAGGTTAGGGGTTGCCTTTCACTCTTTTCCGCTTTAAACCTCGAAAAAATCCTTTGGTGGAGTTGCCTTCCAATAGTGATTCTATTTTAGAAAAAGTGACGCATTGTTTGATTACGCATTTGCATCCCGATCATTTGGACAAAGACGCAGAAACGTTTCTGAAAGAGAAAAATATTCCTGTCGTTTGCTCTAAAAATGATGAAAAAATACTTCGAAAACGAGGATTGAACATTGCTGAAAGTCTGGGTTTTTGGAAAGAACACGATTTTTTGGGTGGGAAAATCATCGGAATTCCCGCCATTCACGGGTACGGATTTATTGCTAAACCAATGGGAAATGTGATGGGTTTTTATCTAAAATTGCCGAGTGAAAAATCCATTTACATCAGTGCAGACACAATTTATACGCAGCACGTAGATCGGGTGTTGCGAGAACTAAAACCCGAAATTTCGGTTTTGGCGTGCGGAAGTGCTCAATTGGATTTCGGAAAACCACTATTGATGACAATGGATGATATTTTGAAATTCATCAAAAATGCACCCGGAAAAGTCTTTGCCACTCATTTGGAAGCGCTTAACCATTGTCCAACAACAAGAATTCTACTTCGCAATGAGCTTAAAAATCATCAGTTGCAGGAAAAAGTTTTTGTTCCGGAAGATGGAGAAATGTTTGAAGTTTAAAAATTATTTTTACTTTATCCCAAAATCCTTCATCAAATCCAACCCATAGTTTCGTAAAGCCGTGATGATGTCTATGGCTTTTTTGCCACGCTCGGTGATGTTGTATTCTGTTCTGGGTGGGACTTCTGGGAAAATTTCTTTCGTAATAAATCCATCTTCTGCCAATTCTTTCAAACTCTTAGAAAGCATTCGGTCTGAAATATGCGGAATGCTGTTGGCCAATTCGGTATACCGCCATGCCTTGTCTTTTACCCGCCAAAGAATGGGCATCTTATAGGTGCCGCCAATTTTGCTCAACGCAAATTCTACAGGATTGTGAAAAAGGTGTTTATCGGAAACGAAATCGGGCATACTTACATTTTTGTGCGTTCCTCACAAAGATAACCATTATTGTTTTTAGGCACAAGCTGAAAGTAACTTTGCGTTATAAAAAATTAATGTACACAATGAAAAAATAACAATCCTACTTAGGTCAGTTTTTAGGATTAGTAAGTGGAACTTCATGGGCACAAAAAACAACAAAGACGAATATCAAAAAACAAACAAAAATGGAACAAGTAAAGGAAGTAAATAGTTATGTGCATTTTCACGGCGCACCTGTAAAAGGTAGAATTTTAATGGTGGCAAGTTCGCCAAGTGTAAGCAAACAAACCAATTGGCCAATCGGTTTTTGGGCGGCAGAATTAACGCATCCTTTGAGAGTATTTCAAGAAGCGGGTTATGACGTAGAATTGGTTTCTACCGAAGGTGGAAAACTGGAAATGGACGGTTATTCTAACCCAACTGATGCGAGTGGTTATTCAGCTCACGATGTGATTTCTTTGGGATATTGGCAACAAGATTCTTTCACAAAAATGCTAGAAAACACCAAAAAACTCACCGAGGTTGATGCGAAAAACTATGATGCAATCTTTTTAGTGGGCGGACAAGGACCTATGTACACTTTCAAAGGCAACAAAGATTTAGAAAAATTATTTGTGGCTTTTTATGAATCTGGAAAACCAAGTGCAGCAGTTTGTCATTCAACCACTTTGTTGTTAGAAGCACAAAAATCAAACGGAGAACTGTTGGTAAAAGGGAAAACATGGACCGGTTTTGCTGATGCCGAAGAAGAATTTGCAGACCAAGCCGTTGGAATGAAAATTCAACCATACAGGATAGAAACCGAGGCGAAAAAAATTACAGATACAAACTTCAAAGTTTCGGCTCCATTTAGTTCTTATACCATTTAAGATGGAAAATTAATTACAGGGCAACAACACAATTCGAGTACTGCTGCTGCGGAATTAGTAGTGAAAGCTTTGAATAAATAAAAGTGGATTATTCAAAATAAATCATTTTTTTTA
>Ga0163161_10001639_pt1 | contig 16468 bp, 10 predicted proteins | sample S45metaG_FD_129847 | JGI IMG/M metagenome (GOLD analysis project Ga0163161, IMG submission 129847) | Switchgrass rhizosphere microbial communities from Kellogg Biological Station, Michigan, USA - S4-5 metaG | ecosystem: Host-associated > Plants > Roots > Rhizosphere > Soil | place: USA... | reverse complement strand
CGCCACGCGACGCGCCAATTCTTTGACGGGCATGGACTGATTGCTGGCCAATTCCAGGACGCGATCGCGCGTGGAATTCTGGCCCGTCAGTGCATGTTTAGGAAGGGCAGGCAGCGGCAGTTCGGGGTCCGCATGAGACAAATCGATATTACCGAGCAGCGCCTCCAGTTTGGAGAGGGCCACCGCGTCGGGAATAAGGCTGTCCAGCTCGCGCTTCAGCTCTTCCGCTTGCGCGCTCGTGCGGCCAATGACGGGGGTGACCGCGGGCATGACTTTCAGGCTTTCAGGCGCGCGGCCCAGGCTGGCGAGCTGCTGGTGCATCGACGTACGGAACGCCTTGGCGGTTTCGATCTCCGGATGCGACGTGAAGATGACTTCTGCATGGGTCGCGGCAAACTGCTGCCCGGTCGCCGAGGCGCCCGCCTGCACAAGGACGGGACGGCCCTGCGGAGGCCGGGGAACGGTGAGGGGCCCGGCCACGCTGAAATGGTCACCCTGGTGGTTAACCGCGCTGATGCGGCCGGGATCGGTGTAACGACCGCTATCCTTGTCCGCGACGACTGCACCATCCTGCCAGCTATCCCACAGCTTCTGCACGACGTTGACGAACTCGTCGGCACGGGCGTAGCGTTCTGCATGGCCCAGATGCGCGTCGAGGCCAAAATTATGGGCCTCATTCTCCATCGTTGACGTCACGATGTTCCACCCGGCCCGCCCCGCGCTCAGATGATCGAGGGAGGCAAAACGGCGCGCCAGGTCATAGGGATGATTATAGGTGGTCGACGCGGTGCCGATGAGGCCAAGATTGCGCGTTTCCGATGCGATGATCGACAGCACGGCGATCGGGTCAAGCTTGGGTGACTCGAGTCCTGCGAACACACCTTCGTCCTTGACCGGATGGTAGCCCAGATAGTCGGCCAGGAAAACGCCATCGAAAAGGCCCCGATCTGCGATCCGGCCCAATGCGCGGAAATAATCGGCGTCGCATAACGCCCGGGTGGCTGCACGGGGATGGCGCCAGCCGGCAATATGGCCTCCGGTCTGCATGAGGAAGGCAAGCAGTTTCATCACGTGTCTCGCATCTCGATCAAGGGCGATCGCAGTTTACGGCCGCAAGGAAGATTTGATTTTTGATCAAGCCCCATACTCCCTGGACCCCTACGCTAACGAGCATGACTTGGAAGCCAGTGCCAATCAGGATTTACTGGAGGTGATAAGTGATTCTGATGGTGGGGGGCAAAAAAACCGATGATATGTAGCACCCATAGAGCGACGGAATGATGACAAATCTTTCCGAAAGAAACGACGATGCGCTGATCTCAAAAACAGTCACGCCACCTCGCTCGCAGGAAGAACGGTCTCACATGCTCAGGCCAATAAGGGTCAGAGATCGATAATGGGGAAGAAACATGACATGCTCGTCCAAACTGCGTAGCACCCTTCTGCTGTCTTGCGCTGCATTACTGATCAATGGTGGCCTGGCGAGCATCGCGCAGGCGCAGAATGAAGCCGCACCACAGGGCGCGAGGACGCCCGGCGACATCGTCGTGACGGCCCGCAAACGCGGCGAAGACATCCTCAAGACTCCCATTTCGGTGACCGCTCTTTCCGGCGAGGACATGAAAGAGCGTGGCATCCAATCGGTGACCGACCTTTCTTCCTTCACTCCCAGCATGAAAATCGTGTCCAGTTCTTCCGGCCGGAACGATCGCTCATTTCAGCAGATCATCATTCGTGGTTTCACGCCGTCCGCCGCGACGATCCAGACCACCTCGATGTTCATCGACGGCGTGCCCGTATCCACCGCCACCGGCATTCAGACCATCACCGATCCTGAACGTATCGAAGTCCTAAAGGGGCCGCAGAGCGCCTATTTTGGACGTCAGACATTTGCAGGTGCCGTAAACGTCGTTACTAAGGCGACGCCGGATCATCTTGAAGCGCAACTGTCGGGCATGATCGGCACGCGGGACAATCACGAACTCCAGGCATCGATCGGTGCGCCGCTGATTGACGGATTGCTCGGCGCCCGCGCTACGTTGCAGGAAACCGCCAAGAGCGGCTCATGGAAAAACCAGGCCGTGCCAAGCCAGACACTGGGTGACCAGCGCACGCGCGCGGCGACCCTTGCCCTGGAATTGACGCCTGCTTCCAATCTGAAGGCGCGCGCTTTTGGCATGTATTCGCGCAACGATGACGGCCCGAATGCGACCGGCCTGCTCGCCGCCCATGCCGTCACCAATCCCACCAATGGCGCGGTGATCGTGCCGGACAGCTCGAATTGCGCATTCGGCCGTAACCGCTATTTTTGCGGCAATCTTCCGTCGCTGCCTGCGGGGGCACCATCGACCAACACGGTCGATACGCCTTTCATCAAGAACTTCCTTGCCAGTCCGCAAGGTCGCTTGGTCAATCCGAAGGATGGTGTTCAGGGTTATGGCTTGCACAGCCGCTTTTATCACCTCCACCTGAACGTCGATTGGGAAGTTGGTAGGGGCGTCACACTCTCCTCGCTGACAGGATATAATAACGAACAGCGCAGCCAGCTTTCCGATCTTGACCTTTATTACAACACGACCGCGCCCAATTCGGCCAATGCGGTTGGAACGGCGCCAGGCGCCCCGGCCTATTTCGACTATCCCTATCTGGTCGAAGGCATCAGCAAAGACTTTTCGCAAGAAGTCCGCGCCAGCTACGATGATGGTGGGCCGTTCACCGCGACGCTCGGCGGCAGCTATCTCAACGCCACTTTCCAAGGTGGTGGCGGTGGCAACAACGGCGCGCTGGGTATCAGCCAGTTCAGCGTCGTTTCCGGCAAGACGCGCAATCGGACCTTCGGCGCTTTCTTTGGACTGGGTTACGAGGTCACGCCGGCACTGAGCATCAACTTTGACGGCCGCTATCAGATCGACAAGCTCTATGCCTATGCCCGGCCCGGCGGCCAGACCATTGCCTCGGCCGCTTTCGCAACGCCCGGCTTCTACCCCGAAGGTTCGGCGCTCGCGCAGCAAACCTACAAGAATTTCACGCCACGCGTGATCGTCAATTATGACGTCGCACCCAATATGATGGTGTATGCATCCTATTCCAAAGGCGTGAACCCGGCCGCTTTCAATACGGTGTTCCTGTCCAACCTTAGCCCGTCCGCCCAAGTGCTGGCGGCTGATGCCGGGCTTCGCATTGCAGTGGCGCCCGAGAAGCTCGATAACTTCGAAATCGGCGCCAAGGGCCGCGCTTTTGACAACCGGCTACGCTACACGCTGGCAGGATATTACGGCATCTGGAAAGACCAGCTGAACGCCAACGTGGTCACTCTGGTCGATCCCGCCACCAGCGTCGTCTATAATATCCAGGCGCAACTCAACACGGGCAAGGTGCGGATGTACGGTCTTGAAGCCGACCTGGCCTATGCGGCTACCGACCGGCTGACCCTGAGCGTCAACGGCTCCTACAACGAAAGCAAGATCCGCAAGCTCAGCGCTCCGACGGTGACCGCGTTGACCGGCATAACTGACTTTAGCGGACGGCATAATCCTTTGACCTCGCGCTTCAATACATCGGCTTCGGTGGATTATACGATGCCGCTGCGCGACGAAGTATCGGCCTATGCTCGCGCAGACTTCGCCTATAAATCAGGCGTTTATACCAATGCTTCTAACCTTACGAAGACACCGGACATGACGCAGGTCAATGCGCGCATCGGCGTCGGCAATGACCGCGTAACACTAGAGGCCTTCGTCACCAACCTGTTCAACAACAAGGCTTATCAAGCAGCGACGGATTTCACGCTGCTTGAGCGGTCGAACTCTTACCTTTCGCCCTTCTCGGCGGTGGCCGTCGCCCTGCGCGATCTAAGAACATTCGGCCTTCGTTCTACGGTTAAGTTCTGATGTCTTGCCTGGGGCGCTTCCTAATCCCTCTAGCGCCCCAGATCCTTTTGCTCCGTCTGATAGGAAGACCTTTATGAGCGATCATGACTTGGTTATCCGTGGTGGCAGCGTGGCGGACGGAACGGGGGCGGGTCTCTGGCAAGGGGATGTCGCGGTCAAGGATGGTCGTATCGTGGCGACCGGGACTGTGAGCGGGTCCGGCAAGGATGAAATCGACGCGCGCGGCAAACTGGTAACGCCGGGCTTTGTCGATATCCACACCCATTATGACGCGCAAGTCACGTGGGATACGCGATTTTCGCCTTCAACCAACCATGGCGTGACGACCATTGTCATGGGCAATTGCGGGGTAGGCTTCGCGCCCTGCGCGGCGGATATGCGCGACGAGATGATCAGCGTGATGGAGGGGGTGGAAGACATTCCAGGCATCGTCCTGGCAGAGGGCCTTCCATGGAATTGGGCTAGCTTCCCCGAATATATGGACGCAATAGAACAGCGGAAGATGGATGCCGATTTTGCGGTAGCCGTACCCCACATTCCGGTACGCATCGCTGCCATGGGAAAGCGGGCGATCGCGCGGGAACCGGCCACTGCAGAAGATATGGCAGCGATGGCAGCAATCGTTGCCGAAGGCATCTCAGTTGGTGCCTTTGGCTTCTCCACCACCCGGGTCATCAGTCATCGCTCTGCGAACGGTGAACAGCTTCCGGTCACGCGTGCCAGTGAGGATGAACTCATGGCGATTGCCATGGCAATGAAACCCTATGGGCAACAATTGTTCATGTCGGCTTCCGAATTCGACACGACCAGTGGATATTCTGAGGAGTTCCAAATGCTCGCTCGGATCGCCGAAATGTCCGGCCATACTGTGACCTTCCCACTGCTCCAATATAATGAAGCTCCGGATCGCTGGCGTGAGATAGCGGATGCTTGCGCGACCGAACGCGATCATGGCGTCGATATCTACGGTCAAGTCGTGGGGCGTCCGGTTGGTGTGCTATACGGGCTGGAACTGACACTCAATCCTTTCACAGGCTGCCCGACCTACGACCGGATCGCGCATCTTTCCCTTGATCAGAAAGTCGCAGCGATGCGCGAACCCGACGTTCGCGCCAAAATCTTGGCAGAAATGGACCTGCCACTCGATACAGCGACCTACCCGTTTTTTCTGCGTGATACCGCAAGCTGCTACGCTATGGGTTCGGATCCGGAATATGCTCCGCCAGAACGCAAACGTTTTGACAGACTTGCAAAAAAGCGAGGCTGTAGCACGGCGGAAATAGCCTACGACGCCGTTCTTGAGGAGGAGGGACGGGCAATCCTTTATTATCCGGCGCGTAATTTCTCGGCACGGAATCTTGATGTGGTTCATGACATGCTTGCGCGAGATGAAACAGTCCTTGGCCTTGGTGATGGAGGGGCACATGTTGGATCGATCTGCGATGCTTCCATGCAAACCTTCATGCTTACCTATTGGGCCCGCGATCGAAAGGGTGCTCGCTTCCCGGTAGAAGAAGTCGTTCGCCGGATGACGCGGCACACTGCCCTTGTCGGCGGTTTTGGTGACCGTGGCTTGATTCTGCCGCAATTCAAGGCCGACATTAACATCATAGACTATGATGCGCTTGCTCTCTCAGCGCCGCATGTCAGCTTTGACCTTCCTGGAGGAGGGCGCCGCCTGACTCAGAAGGCGAGGGGCTATACCGCCACGATCGTGTCGGGCGTGGCGACTGCCCGCGATGATCAGCCAACAGGAGCATTGCCAGGGCACCTTGTCCGCGGTCGGCGGGCGTGGTGACTGCCCGCAATGCTCAGCACCGGAGCACTGCCATGGCGCCTTGTCTGCGGTCGGCGCTACCTCCCTCATATTTTATTCGAAAGTTTGAGATTCAATCATGCTCCTCAACCGCGCACGCGCTGATAGCCTGTTGGACCTGGATTGTGTCGATCTCGTTGTCGCCTCCTCACCAATCAACACCTATTACCTATCCAGCTGGGCGACGGATGCCAGCTGGGGCTTTGGCGATCTCGCGCTAGCGCTTCTGCCGCGCGACCATAGCCTCGATGCCGCCGTGCTGACGGTGGAGGTCGATATGGGTCAGCCCCAGCAGGGACAGGGCACCTGGATGATCGTGCGGGGCTATGCCCGCAAACCCGGCATCGGCGCTGGCGGCGTGCAGGGCGTGTTGACGGCAGAAGGGCTGCCGCAGAACCATCAGGAAGCTGTCGCGCAATATCTGCGCGAGATGGGCCTGGATCGCGGTCGCATCGCCTTTGAGGATCGTGGCCTTGGCCTTGATGTCAATGCGCTGTTAGGCGGCACGATCGAAGTGCTGCCCGCCCGCGATCTTCTGCGCGACATGCGCATGGTCAAGACGCAAGCGGAGATGGCCAATATGCGCGCCGCTGCCCGCAAGACGGAACTGGCCCTCCAGATTTCCGCCGAAGCCCTCGCCGCCGGCGCTACCTGTGCTGAAGCGGAGCGCGTCTTCTGGTCAGCCGCCGCGCTGGCCGGGGGAAGGCCGGTTTTCCTGCTCATCACGCCTTACCGTCCCGGTTTCGGTCGCTTGGCCAAGACTGCGGAACTGCGGCTAGGCGACATGGTGACGTTCGACGCCACCGCCGAGTTTGCCCACTATACTAGCGACATTGGCCGCACGGCAGTGATCGGCGAACCCTCGCCCGAGCAGCTTAAGCGCTACAACGCTACCCGTCTGGGCTGGCAGGCCGCGTTGCCGGAATTTCGCGCAGGGCGCCTATCCACAGATGTTGAAAAAGCCGTCGTCGCTTCGATCCAGGCGCACGGCAATCCGGAATTCCGGGCGTGCGGACTGCATTCGGTTGGGCTGGAACATACCGACCATCCGCACCCCGGCGGCGGCATGCACAGTTTCGAACTGGTCGATCGCATGGTGCTGAGTTGCGATCTGCCCTGGATCGGGCCGGACATCGGCAAATTCCATTTCGAGGACATCATCTATCTGGATGGCGAAACGGTCGAGATCCTGAACGACGCCGACGGGCGACTGATGGCCTGCATCGACGGGCGGACCGTCCGTGTCGACTGAAGCGCGCGCATTCCCGCCGATCAGGCAGACGTTGTGGCCGATGCTGCTGCTGCTCCTGGCGGCAAATTTCTACAGCATCGACAAGGCCATCGTGGGCGTCCTGGCGGAACCGATCAAGGCGGACCTGAATATCGACGATATCGGTATGGGCCTCCTCATGGGCCTTGCCTATTCCCTGTTGAGCGGCATTTGCGGGCTGTGGCTTGGGTCTATGGTCGATCGCCATGTCCGCAAGCGCGTGCTGGGCGGCGCGATCATCGTCTGGAGCGTCTCTACTGCCCTCGGCGGCCTGTCCCCCAACTTCGCCACCTTCTTTTTCTTTCGCGCGCTGGTCGGCCTGGGTGAAGCAGCGGTGGCGCCTGCCGCCATGTCGCTGATTGCCGATATGTTTCCGCCCGAACGGCGCGGAAGAGCATTGAGCGCCTATCTCATCGGCGCCACCATCGGCACCGCCCTCTCATCGATCATCCCCGGCGCGATCCTCGCCGCCAATCTGCATATCGACCTGCCCAGCTATGGGCTCGTCGTGCCGTGGCGGAGCGCCTTCCTGTTGTGCGGGGCCGTCGGGCCAATTGTCGGCCTTGCGTTCCTGACCATTCGGGAGCCTGAGCGACGGGGTGTATCGTCCGGCACGAGCGAACCTGCAAGGGTAGGCGAAAAACTCTCTTACCTTTGGCGGCAGCGCGGGCTGGTGGCCCCATTATTCGGCGGCTTTTGCCTGTACTATGTCGCCTTCGTGGGCGTGACATCATGGACGGCCCCGCTGCTGATGCGGACTTATGGTCTCACGGTGTCGCAGATCGCTAACCTGCTGGGGCTCGGCATGTTGATCGCGGGCGTGGGAGGTTATGTTCTGGGCGGACTGGCCGCCGATACGCGCGTCAAGCGCCGCAAGTCTGGCCGTATCGGCCTCATGGTCCTGCTGCCGATCGCGGCCATCCCTGCGGCTTTTGCGGGACTGGCGCCGGGCGTAGGACTTGCCATCGCCGCGCTGGCTGCGATCAGCCTTACCACGCCAATCCTCAACGTCGCGATGAATGCCACCGTTCAGGACATCGTTCCGAACGACATGCGGGGCTTCTCCTACGCCTTTCTCAGCGTGGTCGCCGCGCTGCCCGCCGGTGCCGGCGGGCCGTTCGCAATCGCCTTCGTTTCCGAGACGATCCTTGGCGATGCGTCGCAAATTGCCCAATCGTTCATCATCGTCGTTCTCCCCAGCCTAACGATGGCATCGGCCCTCTTTGCGCTCGCCGCGCGCGCTTATCGCGCCGCTCCGGATGGCGGCGAACTGGCGCGTGTCATCGGCGCCAGCCAACATTGATATGTGGAGCCATCCATGACTGACGTTCCAAGGCAAATGATCCTTGCCACCTTCATTCATAATAGCGGTGCCCATCCCGGCGGATGGCGCTGGCCGGGCGCGCCAGCGGTCGACCAGCATGATTTCGCGCATTACGCGCACCTCGCTCAGACCGCCGAGCGCGGCAAGATGCACTGCTATTTTTCGGGTGATTCACAGGGGTTTCCGCATATTTCCGGACGCGACGCCTTTGCCGCGACCGACTATGCGGGCAAGTTGGAGCCGACGACGCTGCTCGCTGCTCTGGCCGTGGTGACAAAGCATATCGGCCTGGTCGCCACCGCGTCCACCACCTATAACGAACCCTATGCCATCGCCCGCCGCTTTGCGTCGCTGGATCATATATCCAAGGGGCGCGCGGGATGGAATGTAGTGACGTCGGCCAGCGACAGCGAGGCCCGCAATTTTGGGCGCGATGTCAACATGGATCATGACGCCCGCTACGCCCGCGCCGAGGAATTTGTGGATGTCGCCAGGAAGCTGTGGGACAGCTGGGAAGAGGGCGCCATCCTGCGCGACAGGGAAGCGGCGCGCTATTTCGATCCATCGAAAGTGCATCAGCTTGATCATGATGGGCAGCATTTCAAGGTCGCCGGTCCGCTTAACGTCGCCAGGCCGCCCCAAGGCCATCCTATCATCGTCCAGGCCGGTGGATCGGGACCGGGACGCGCGCTCGCAGCGCGAACTGCGGACCTTATATTCACTGCGGCCAGCTCGCTTGAGGTGGCGCGTGAATTTCGCGCCGACATGCGCCAGCGTGCCGCGGACTTTGGACGCAATCCCAATCACGTCAAAGTGATCCCTTCGGTCCAGTTAATGGTACGCGCCAGTGATGCCGAAGCGCGTAGCGCCGACAAAGAACTGCTCGACCTTGTCCCCGAAGCGTTGGCGCTACGGACGCTCAGCCTGCAACTGGGGGTCGATCTTTCGCATCTTTCGGTGAACGATCGCTTGCCGGATCTGCCTGAAACCAACGGCGGCAAGTGGGTGCAGCAGCAGATTGTCCGCATGGCGCGCGAGGAAGACCTGCCGATCGGCCTGTTGGCGCGGCGCGTTGTCGTATCGCGAGCGAGCTTCTCCTACACGGGGACGCCGGAGCAGGTCGCCGACCTGTGCGAAAATTGGTTCCGTTCTGGCGGCGCTGACGGCTTTTCTTTGTCCCCGAACTACCAGCCGGGTGTGCTGGAGGATTTTGTCGATCAGGTCATTCCCATCCTTCAGAAGCGGGGGCTATTCCGAGGGGAATATGAAGGCGATACGTTGCGCGAGAATCTCGGTCTCCCGCGACCGGAGAATGCGTTTGTCAGCGATCCGACCTTGGGACGAGAACCGGATATGTGGTCGTGATTTGTCAGCATCATCGGAAGGGAAGACTATGTTGAACCGCCGCGAACTCGCCAGGACGTTGGGACTTGGCGTTGCAGGTGCCGGCGCTGTGGCCGGCGCGCTGACCGCATCGCCGCTTCGCGCGGCCACCCATTCGCGTGGACCCGGCCGGATAGAGCCGCCGAAAGGTCCATGGACGAAACAGGCCGATCTACGCCGCGCCGGTGGGAACATCCATTATGCGGTTATCGGCGAACCGGTGGCAGGCAAGCCGCCGATCATTCTGCTGCATAAGCTGGGCGGATGGTTGTCCGATTGGCGTTTTGTAGCACCGGCGTTGGCGCAAGGTCGACAGGTGATTGCGTTCGACCTTCCTGGCCATGGCGGTTCGCAATGGGACGGCCCTGCGCCCTATATCCAGACGCTTGGAGAAACTGCCGCACTGCTCGTCGGTGCATTCGACGAACTGGGCTTTGAGCAGGTGGACCTGCTGGGAACCTCGCTGGGCGGTTGCCTGAGCGTTCCCCTAGCCGCTTTCTGGCCCGAACGTGTTTGCAAGCTTGCGCTCATTTCCTGTGCGCTGGGTCCGCGTCGTTCTCTTGCAGAGGTCAAGGCGGTGGTGGATGACAAGCAGGCAGCGCTGTTCGACCAGGATGGTAATCCGGCGCCCACGCCCCCCGACCTGCTAAAGCAGATATTCGGCATCATCAATGCTGACGCAATCAATCATGACGGAATTCTCAGCCGCAAAGCAGCAGGGCGCTGGATCCAGCCCTCCGAACGGGGCGTGGCGATCACCGACATCGCGGGCACGATGAAGCGAATCAAGGCGCCTACTTTGCTCGTCTATGGCGACCAAGATAAGGCCTATCCCAAATTCCGCCCGGCCGCAGAGGCGGCTTTGGAAAATGGCCGGACAGCCGTGATCGCGCAGTCCGGCGCGTTCGTCATGCAAGATAATCCGCAAGCTACTGCTAAGGTTCTTAAGGCGTTCGTCGACAGTGCCTGATCTCAGTTCGCACGATGAGCGCAATATTGGCGGATGGTCGCTTTGAGCTGTCGAATGGTGCGCGTTTCGTAGCGTTCATTAAGGGTGATAAAGCCAAATTCCGGCGAGGGAATTTCGGAGCCGGGAAGTCGCTTCAACACGCCGTTGGCCAGTTCGTCCGCCACCGCATCGCAGGCCACCATGCCTATCATTCCAGAGTGCAGGATCATCGCCTTGATAAATGTCGTAGACGAAGCCTTGATCGCCTTGCTTTGGGATGTGTAGCCGAACCTACCCAGGATATTCGCGACATCGTCATTGTCGATCGGATCGCCGGACTCGTAAGCGCTGACGTGCGCCCAGACAAAATCGGTTCCTTCGGCAAAATCATCCGGCGTCATGCTGAACACCAGATGATCGGGCGCCGCGACGACGGCATATTCACGTTTGAACAAGGGTTCGAAGGCGAAATAGGTGCTGATATAGCCTTCTGGTAGTCCGCAGAAGGCAAAGTCGAGTTCACCAGCCGAAAGAAGGTCCAGAAGCTGGGTCGTATATCCCTCGCGAAGCCAGATATCGACCTTGCCGGCTTGATCGACGAACTGGCGCATGGCCTGGCTGATCATGTCGTTCATGATGATCGGGTGGATGCCGACGGCCACCTTGGGGACACGGTTTGAGACGGCCAGATCATTGATGATCCTTTGTTCTTCCATGAGCATCAGACGCGCCCGCTGCACCAGCTTTTCGCATATCATTGTTGGACGGACGCCCGTCGGGCCGCGCTCGAAAAGGCAGGTGTTGAATTCTTCTTCAAGCTGGCGAATGCTCAGGGTGAGCGCCGGTTGCGTGATGCCCACTAATCTGGATGCCTTGCGCAGGCTCCCACTTTCGTAAATTGCGATCATGCGCTTTAGCTGCACCAGGTTCACGACGCATTCCGCTCCTGCGTAAAGTGACAAACGATGTTCAAGATGGTTGCTGGAGAAAGGCTTCGATTTCCGCCACTACGCGCGCCGTTTCCAGCTTCAGCACACCATGCTTCACGCCAGGAAGATCGACACGCCGACCGTTCGGGAAAATTTGGGCGGTGGCGTTGGTGATGTCCCACAAATCATCCTGAGGGTTCATCACGAGAACCGGCTGAATGACCTTGGCCATCGCTTCCAGAAAGTCATAGCGATAGACGGAAACATAGCCCCAAGGCATCCGGGCTCCAAGGCGCAGGCACTCTGCCATGCTGACGTGGCGCTCTTCCCAAGTTATGCGCGGGTCGCTCAGTTGGCCGATGATCGCCCACAATTTCTTGATGTGCTCAATGCCTGGCCCAGGTGGGGGGAAGGCCTTCTGGAGCATCTGAAGCTTTTCCTTCCGTAGATCGGCGGGATAGGCGGCCAGTCCGAACAAGACGACGCGGCGCACTTGATGCGGCAAACTCGTTGCCAATTGTGTGGCGATCACCGATCCGGTGTGAAATCCCATGGCGTCGAACTGGCCCCGGGCAATGACACTCTGCTCAGCAAGATCCAGCATGGCCTGCGACATTACCATAGAAAAATCTTCTATGGTCGCAGGCTCGGCCGATGGATCGCTCATCCCATATCCTGGAGTATCTATGGCTATCACGGTTCGCTCTCGGGATAGCGGCCCCATGACCGGCAGCCAATCCGTGCCATTGCTAGGGGTCTGATGAAGGCACAGCAAGGGAGGCAGGGCATCCGCAGCATCGCATTTGGCAATGTGGTAATGCAACTGACCAAAGCGGCTTTTCACATAGGCGCGAGAAATCTTATGCATCGCGAGCGGACCCTTCAAGGGAAATGCAATAGGCGGCACGGAAAGCAAGCAATGCAGACAGCGCAAAAGCGGAAAGGCCGATCACCGCCATCGAACTTCCGACTGCCAGTGGCGATCCGAAGACCGACTCCGTCAACCAAGCTACGGCTATCGGACCCAGCGATCCACCGATGATCGTCATCACGAATGCATAGAGTGCGACGGCAAAGCCGCGCACTTTGCCCGGCGTGATTTCGGAAATCACCGACAGCATCGTCGTACCATAAATGGCGCTGACCAGCATGACTTCGCCCAGCATGACGATCGCCACGCCGCCGCTATTTGCAAGAAAGGGAAAGCTGGAAACAATGCCTGACAGCGCCACGGTGCCCGCCAACCGCATGCGTCCGGCCGCTCCTTTCCTGGCACCGATCTTATCGACGATAATCCCTGCGATCACGGCTCCCAGGATCGCCCAGACGATCTGACTGGCGCCCAGTCCCTGACCGGCGACCCCTATTGGATAACCAAAGACCCGCGTCAGGAAGACCGCGCCCCAGCCGGTAGCCACAGAACCACCCGTCGCGAACAGCGCAAGCGAACCATAGAGAGGCAGGAAGATTGACTTGCGCGCGGAGAGGGTTCGAAGCCCCTCGATAAAAGCCGCGTCCTTTTTGCCCGACGCAGATGAAGCAGGTTCCACTTGGCGCGCCGGTTCACGCAGCAGGAAAAGCAGCAGCACGATCAGAAGTCCAGAACTGCCAACGAGCGCGAATGCAATGCGCCACGGAGCAAGATCGCCGATGACGGGGATGTCGGCGAACACCCCGCGGGGGGCAAGATTGAGGATCACACCACTGACCAGCGAGCCTATGCCGTAGGCGATCATGCTTCCAAATACGTAGAACGCCATGGGTCTGCCCCGCCGTTCGGCCGGGAAAAGATCGCTGATCATCGTCACGGCGCACGGCCCCAGCACCGCTTCACCCACCCCGATGAACAGGCGCGACGCGAACATCGAGCCGAACCCTTGTGCAAATCCCCCCGCGATCGTCGCTGCGCTCCAGACGAATATGCCTATGATGAGCAACCTCCGCCGGTTCACGACGTCGGCGATGATGCCCATAGGAAGGCCAACCGTGACGTAGAATATGGAAAAGGCGAACCCCTGAAGCAGCGCAATCTGCATCTCGCTGACACCAAGATCCTGTCGGACTGGGTCTATCACCAGAGCCAACATGCCCCGATCTATGGTCGATACGATCTGCGCCGCAAAAAGCGTCGCGACGGTGATCCAAGCAATCAGCGGTGTTACGGTCTTGTTTGGGCCTGCGACCTGCGTGTGCATGGGACATCCTGTCATCGGGGAAAGGACAAGCTACCAACAATGCCACTGGGAACATACGATGCCGCGTGATTATCCACTTGGCGATAAATCGATCTGACCTGCCATTTGCTTATCACCCCCTCCAGCCAACCGGCCCGTCGGTAACTACCTAGCCGAAACGGTTATGTTCGACCGAGCGGTCGCACCGGGTCTCCTTGGCGCTCGGCCCGTTCAGATGTCCTGTGGGGGTGTGCGGCGATCGACAGCGAGCGGGATGCCTGTAGGTCATGTTGAAGCCTTGACCGGAGAGCGGGGTTAGAAAAGATGGTTGCAGTCAGTCTTAGATGGAAAGCGGAGCCGCGCGATTGACGAGCCATCCAGCACACAGCCCTCGCAGAAGTCGGCGGGGAAATCCGCCAGAACGCAGAGATATCCCTGTCGATTCGGCTGGAACGGCTTGCGTCCGGAATGAAAGCGGCAGCGGCATATGGAGAGTTGTCGCGAAAGCACTTCCTTAGAGTTGGGAATGCATATCGTGCCCAACGAGGACGTCATGTTAAAAAACCGTCACCGGCTGGGCCCGCCTGTGCGCGGTAGAAAGGCGACAGGTGAACACACCTGACTTCGAGGTCCGGTCCGCGCTCTATCGCGTGCTGGGCGTGGACCTGACGCAGATCCACGGAATCGGCCCGTCGCTCGTGCTTAAGCTGGTTGGGGAGTGCGGCATGGATCTCGCCGCATGGCCCAGTTCAAAGCATTTTATGTCCTGGCTGTGCCTGGCACCGGGCAACAAGATATCGGGTGGCAAATTGCTGTCTTCAAAAACCCGACGCTCCTCAAGCCGCGCTGCAGCACTCCTGCGTCTGGCGGCAACCACCATTGGCCGAAGTGACACCGCACTTAGGGCGTTCTACCGTCGACTGTCGGCACGCGCCGGAAAAGCCAAGGCAGTGACAGCGACCGCACGCAAAATCGCGGTGCTGTTCTATAACAGCCTGCACCACGGCATGGCGTATCGTGATCCTGGCGCGTCGCAATATGAGGAACGCTACCGCAGCCGAGTGATTGGAAACCTGCAGCGCCGTGCCAAGGCCTTCGGCTTCATCCTGCATGAAATGCCTACGGAACCTGATATGGCTGTTTCTTAGGAAGAATTATCGTTTTTCGGCGGAAAACGAATGAATCGCAGGTTTTGAAGGTTACTTCGAGCTCCGGGAACGTCAGCTATGATAAACTGGGTGTTCAAAGCCGACTGTCGGGTGAGTCCCACTCTTGTCATCCTGACGGGTCAGCAAGGCCAAGCTGCAGGGCTTTGTGGTTCGCGACCGTGAGCTCCAATCCAATGAAAATCGCCTAGCTTTCCTGCACTTACGCAAAGTCATCCTATGCAGCACACAATTAATGCTTTGATTGCCTCCTATTTGACAACCTCATAAGTAGAGATTGCAGACGCAAGGCCAACGGCGAAGCGTTCGCGACTACCGAGGCGACATCGCCAGGTTCTCTATCACCACCGTCACGATGCGCTATCGCGCCAAGGGACTGACCTGCCCGCATGTGTGGGGCCGACACGGTCGCGCGCGCCTCATCGTCCTCACGGTCTACAAATCGCAGGGGGAAACCATGTCACATAATCAGAATGTTCGGGGTAAAGGAAAATGGCTGGCGAGCACGGCTGCCTCGTTGATGATGCTGGTGCCCGCCATGGCGCAAGCGCAGATTGCGCCCCAGCCCGCCCCTAAAAGCGCGGATAGCGAACCCGCCAGCGATATCGTTGTCACCGGCATCAGGAGCGGCATCGAACGCGCCGCGCAAATCAAACGTGAGGCGGACAGCATCGTCGATGTCATCAGCGCCGAAGACATCGGCAAATTCCCCGACGTGAACGTCGCGGAGTCGGTGCAGCGAATCACCGGCGTCCAGATCAACCGCACCCGTGGCGAAGGGCGTAGCGTCAATATCCGCGGCCTGCCCGACACCTTCACGCTCGTCACGCTCAATGGCCGTTCGGTCCCCAACGCCATCAATGACCTGTTCACCGGTTTCTCGCGGTCGTTTGATTTCTCCGCGCTGCCGCCCGAGTTCGTCCGCACGCTGGAAGTCTATAAATCGCCCACCGCCGATCTGGAGGATGGCGGCCTTGCCGGAACCGTCAATATCCGCACGCCCCGCGCGCTGGACATCGGCAAGCGCGTGCTGACGCTCGCGGCGCAGGCTGAACATGAAAGCAATTCCGGCAAGGCGTCGCCGCGCCTTTCCGGCCTCTATGCCGACAGCTTCCTCGACGGGCGGCTAGGCATCACGATCGGCGCATCTTATACGGAGCGACGCCCGCAGACGCACCAGATCGAAACGGGATGGAATACCGTGACGGAGGCGCAGGGCGTGCCGTTGGGCGGTGGCGCGGATGACCTGAACGGCGACGGGCGGATCGACCCGGCGCGACTGGTGCGTATCCCCGGCCTCATCATCCACGACATGTTTACCGAGCGGAACCGGCGACTGAGCGGCATCGCATCCGTGCAATTCAAGCCCAGCGACGATCTCCAGTTGTATGTCGACGGCTTCTATACGCGGGTGAGTGTAGAGGCCGTGCGTCAGGAAAACTGGCAAAATTTCGCGGGCGCCAGCGGCGTGATCGCTTCCAGCACGGAGGTTCTGGACGGCGTGGAGACGGCGACCGACTTCACCGTCAGCAACATCGACCTGCGCAATGGCGGCCGCTATCAGGAT
>Ga0163161_10001635_pt1 | contig 16486 bp, 17 predicted proteins | sample S45metaG_FD_129847 | JGI IMG/M metagenome (GOLD analysis project Ga0163161, IMG submission 129847) | Switchgrass rhizosphere microbial communities from Kellogg Biological Station, Michigan, USA - S4-5 metaG | ecosystem: Host-associated > Plants > Roots > Rhizosphere > Soil | place: USA... | reverse complement strand
CGCCCAAATTCATTGGGTCGAAAGCGGACATTAGCCACGAGCGCCTGTGCCATTAGCTGATGCTCCGGTCGATGAGACGAAGGTGCATCGCGTGAATCCCGATAAAGATGACGCCAACAAGCAGAATGACCCCAGCAGCCAATGCCTCTTGGCCTTGCCGAGTTTCACTAGCCACCATCACTAGGGTGACAACCAAGCCTAGGGACAGAGCAGCCAGAACCGGTGTGAATGCGAGAGCAAACCGTCGTGGCGCGGTTCCAGCGCTGCAATATCTTCTGGAGCCCTTAACCGCTAATTTTTGGCGGGGACTGCGCGAGCAGTGATTTCCCCCGCGCGTTGGTGAAGGCCCGCAAGCCACGGACCAGCGTAAGATACTTTCTAGGAGCAGAATGGGCCGACAGCGGGCCTTTGAGACCCAGTACATTCCGTAACAAATGTACTGAAACAGCGGTTCACGCAGGCTGCAGTGCGGGAGTCGGGAATCAGTGGAGAGCTTACGCTAGCCTAATGAACGGCAATGCCCCGAACGCGGGACGAAAGCCGGAATCCACTCGGCATTTCCCTTGCGAAGGCAGAGGCCTCCCGCCAAGGTGGGCTCATGATACGCTTTTCATTGTTGACCATGTGCTTGGCGGCCGCGGCATGCGCCGCCGCAACTTCACCCGTTCAAAGTGCATCCTCTTCGACATCGCTGTTCCGCGGCGGCGCTGGCGAGGTTCGCCTGCGGTGTGGTTCGGAAACCATTCGAGCCAAGCTGCGCGCCGGTCGTCTCGTCGCCCAGATCGGTGCAAGCGAAAGCCAGGTCTTGGTGCCGGTGGATGATCCGCGCGCCGGATCCGGTCCGGCCTACAGCGATGGCAAGCTAACCTTGTACAAGGTGCCTGACGCGAATGCCTGGGCACTTGCGAAGGGCGACACCGCCGCGGCCCAGTGCAGTTCAGAATAAGCCGCGCCCACTAAGGGACTGGGAAGTTGGACATTCCTGCCAGGTAAACGTCAAACGGCAGATCGCCCTGACGCCATGGGGACTGCTGCCCCCCCGTTGCCTTGTTGACTGACACTGCGATCTTCCGGAAGGCACTGTCCAGGGTCTGGCGTTTGGCTAATTCCTTGGCCGCGAACTTGGCGAAGGGGCTACCCGCGCCCGGATCTCCGTCGAGCGCGACATTGCCGGGCTCGGTCGAGAACAGGACGATCGCGGATAGGCCGCGCAAGTCGCCCAGCTGTGCCAGCCCACGGGCCTTTTGAGCAATGTCGGTCATGCGGATCGTCTGCACGTTGCGCGCCGCGCTGATCGAACGGACTTCGAGCGGACTCGAACTTGGCGCCAGCGGGTTTTCGCGGCAGGCGTCGACGATCAGGATCGTGCCCTTTGCCTTTGCCGTCAGCTGCTTCATGATCTCGTCGAGGGCGATCAGCGTGTCGCCGTCTGCGGTTACAAGGTAATTCTGACCGCCGATCTGGAAACCGTGGCCGGCGTAGTAAACAAGCGCGATGTCGTCGGGACCGAGCCGATTGGCGAAGGCCTGGAATTCACTCTGCCAGCGCTCCGCGACCGCCTCTTCCGCCAGCCTGATGTCCTTGACACCTGCTTTTCCTAGCGCAGCACTGATTGCCCGCCCGTCAACGACCGGATTGGTCAGGTGCATGTCGGGGTCCGGAGACCGGACATAATTGGCCGAGAGGACGAGGGCGCGAACCTCGGCCGAGGCCGGGTTCGCGCCAACGACTAGCAACAGCCCGATCAGGAGCTGCCGCCAGAGGCTAAAAGTTGAAGGTGAGGCCCGCATTGATACCATGGTTTACGCGAGGATCGTCGAAACTCCTGGAACCCGAGATCGGGAAATAGACGATGGCGCGATAGCGCACGTCAAGCCCAATCGTGTCCGTGAACCGGTGAACGTAGCCGACGGAGATGTCGGGGCCGATTGCCGATTCCGACTTGATGTCGATATGCTGGGACTCATCAAAGTCGAGGTCAGGCACAACCAGCCGGCTCTTGACGTTATCGGCCGACTGATGCGTGTAGTGCAGCAATCCGTTCAGATAGACCATGTTGCGCTGATCGAGATTGGCGAAGGCGGCAGCACCTACGCGGGCGCTGAACACATTATCAGTGACGGAGTTTTCCATCGTGCCATTGGACTCGTTGAGCCCGATGACGATGTCGCCCTCGCCGAACAGTAGCTCAAAGAGGTTGGACGCGTTGTTCGACGAAACATTGTGGAAGTCGAACGTGCCCTTGCTCTTGATCCTCTCGTAGCGAAGGCCGCCGATGAGGGCGAACCGCTCGTTGAGCCGGTGCTGCAGCGTCAGTTCCAGGTCGAGCCGCTTCGCCTTTGACTTGCCGCTGACATGCTGGGTGATGACGTCCTGGGCAGTGAAGCCTTCGGCCGTGATGTCCTGCTCGAACGTCTGCAGCGTGGCGAGGTCGGTGCTCGACTTGCCGTAGAGTGCCGAAAAGGTGATCTGGGTCTGTTTGGCGCTATCGAGGTCGGCGGTGAAGGCGCCGCCGAACAGCGGATAGACCTGCTGGTTGCTGATCGATGCCGAAACGGCATCATGGGTGTCGACATCGACCGGCGTTCCGAAGAAGTCCGAAAGCTGTTCCTCGGCCTCGGCGTCGGCATCGATCAGCAGGACATTCTGATCGTCAAAGCCGGAGCTGCGCTGGTACGCGTTGTCGAAGTAAAGGAAGAAACGCGGCGAAATGCTAAAGCCCGCTTGGGCGGGCGCCGCGAGACAAGCGGCAACCGCCAGGGCCGAAGCCCTAATTGCAAATTTCATGGATTGAATACCCCCCGGTCTGAAAACTGAACTAGACGCTTAGCGTCAGGCCCTAGGTCTATTCATGATTTCGATTTGTAAAGGTGGTATTTGTCGTCAGGCAATGTAACGCATTGCGTCGGCGCGGATTTCCGTGCTCTGTAACGGCGGAGACACAGGGGTGGGGGCCTCATGGCGGGAAGTCAATCAAAGCCGGCTGGGCGCCTGCGTTTCAAACCGACGCTGAGGCTCGAGGAGAGCCTCTCGCTAGCGGCCTTTCTGATGTCACTGAGCATCACGCTCATTAACATCTATTATGCCATGCGCGGGGCGGAAATCGCGGTCGACCCACCTGCCCAGCTCATCCTCTACCGCGACGGTGCAGGCGACGCTTCCGTCCTTACCGTCGCAGTCCGTATCGACATGATCAATGTTGCGGATGGGTATGGCGACGTATTGAAGACCGCCTCACTCTCGCTCGACGGGGGCGGCGCGGCATTCGAATATGAAGGAACAATACGCACGGTTTTCGCCGGTGCCGACCAGAAAGCGCCCGACTGCGAGCTTGGCCTTCGCTGCCTGCAGCTGCCGGGCCTTTATGTCATCGAGCGGACGGACGAGATCCTCGACGTGCCGAGCGGGGCTGCACGCGCCTTCACCTTGTCTTTCCCGGTCGTGAACTGGAATTGCGCTGGATCGGGCAAGAACGAATGCGACCGCTTCGTTTCATTCCCTAAAGCGATCGCCGCCCTTTCACCCAATGGCCTGCCGACAACGATCGCACTCAAGTTCCACAGCGACGGCGAGCGCAAGCTGACATGCCGGACGGGCGCTCTCGACCGGAATTACCTGCAGAAGGTCGGCTGGATCAGCCTGCCTTGTGAGATCGCCAAAGCCTAGCCCGCGTTCGGGCAGCGGGGGTCGCCCGGGCAGGAAGGAACGCCGCGGGCTGCGGGCCCCACCACCGAGCCGTCACCCGTTTCGCTACTCTGTGGTGGGAGCTTGATTCCGCGTGTCTTGGGTTTGGAAGCGGTCGTCTGGCACGCATTGGCAAGCGGCTGCAGCTGGTCGCACGGGATCCACCACGGGTTATTGTCCGAGACACGAACCATGCGTCGCTCGGGGTCATAGTCGAGCACGCGCCCCTGAGGATTGCCGGAAACCGTCAGCAGGAAATCGCGCGACGTCCGGAACAAAGCCTTGCCGCTCTTGTCGACGACCAAGGCCTCGGCGGCGCGATATTGGAAGGATTCAATTGACGCATCGGCGGCGACACCGCCTAACAACGCAGCAAGCAAAAGCATACCAGCCCCCAATCCTAAGGCGGGCTCTTAATCTCTTGGATTTAAGAAGAAATCAACGGCCAAGTTGCTCAGGGCGGCGATCGCTCTGCTGCTGGCGCTCGCGCGATTGAATCCTCCAGAGCAGACTTCGGCGGCTAGAGTTCGCCACGGGTCGAAAGCGAACCTCGCCCCTCGCGGAGCAGGTCCGCTTTCGACCCATTGCGGACATTAGGAACCTATGTTGGCGCTCGCCTACGGAGAGCCATGAACACAGCCCTGACCGAACAACCTCCGCACAGTGGCCTCCGTGCCGGTTTATTCACCATGCCGCCTTCCTAGTCGCACCGTTCGGTGTCGGTTACCGTAACTGCCATGGGCGTGACCGTAATCGTGATAATGTCGCGATAGGTGGGAGCGGGAAGCTTGCCCTGACCGCCTTCGGTCAGCGTTGCCGTGAGCCTGATGTTCTCACCGCTGATACCGCTCGCGTCGCATCGCACGGGGGTGAAATTCGGCTGGCCGCTGTCGAGCGTCTGGCCGAGCAGTTCGTAGCGATAGCCGATCCGCTCGGTGGCGTTGCTGCTCGGCGCGCCGGTCGCGGTCATTCGCCAGCCATTCTGGGAGACCACCATGACTTCGTAGGGGCCGGTGCTGGCGACCCGCATGTAATGGTCCCGCCGCTTGGTTGAAGGCGGCGCCCCGGCAACGTCTGTATCGCTAAGCGTGCCGATCTCGCCGAAGTCCGGCTCGGTGCCGACAAGGCTGGCCTGGACCGCGCTGTTTACCGGGAAGAGGATCGTCAAGCCGCGATTATTATAGCCGCGTGTCGTTCGAAAATCGTCGTGATTGCAGACATACTTCACGTCGAACTCAAATCTGACCTCCCCCGGGTCAATCTCGGTGCCGGCTGGAATGCGGATCACCATTGCGACCGGGTTCGTTGTTTGCTCCAGGTCGAATCTGGCCTCGATCTCGCCGTGGTTTCCAAGCTCTGGCCCAATCGGGGGGCCGGGGCGATCATAGAGGACTTGTCCGCTGGATCCCCCGCTATCGACTACATAGAGTTCGGTGGGGAGACGGTAATTACCATGCTTGAGCAGCACGGCGTTGTAGATCATGCCGCGAGATTCCTCATTGTCACCAGCCTCGAAGGGCCGGTTCGCCGTCGTCACGAAGGATTGGACATAATCGTCCGGCGACATCGGGTTGTAGGGCTGGCTGAGGATGACCGGGCTGAAGGTGACATCACAACGATTGAAAATCCTCGGACTCGATTTCTGAGCGAGGACGACCGCCGGCCAGCAAGCGATCAAGGCGGCAATAGCGAAGCGGAACAAGACAGACATTCAACGGCCCTCCACGGGCGCGGCGTCGCCGACGGGTGCAAGCCCATCCGCTGCCTTGCCCACCATGATTTCGTAAATTGTCGGCGGTTCGGTCGCCATTGTCAGCCGCCAGCGCCCGGGCCTGACCCCGGACACCGAATAGCTTCCGTCCGATGAGGTAAAGAACGTGATTGGGGCGTGGTCGGGGTCTGCCAGGTCTTGCGCTTCGCCGCCGGCATAGGTCAGCGGGCTGCCGTCGATGCGCAGCAGCTTTCCCGACGCGGTTAGCCAGTAATCAGAGCCGACGATGATCCGGTACCCGGCTCGATAGGGCGCTTCGAAGCGATAGGCGCCGGGTCCAATGTCGTAACCGACCGGCATGTCGATCGGCTCGAGGTAAACCTCGCGCTCGCTGTAGGCGCCGAGGTCGGGAATCACCGCAGGCCCAAAGGCCCCGGACGCGGCGAGGTGGCCTTCCGGGGTCGGATTGACCACGAGCGTCCCCTTGCCGGCGCTGGAGTGCGGCTCAATGATGGCGAAGCCGTTGAGTATCGGCCGGGTCAGCGCGAGCCTGCCGTCGGCGAAGGCCAGCGAGACGGCGGCGCGGGCGCTCGTGCGCTGGTCGGTGATCGCGGCGAAGCCCTCGTCCCAGGTCGTGAAATGCGTCAATCCGAGCAGTGCGCGCTCGGCCGTATAATTGCCGACGGCATTGAAATCTCCGCCTGCCGCGCCGTGATTGGCATCGAGCGACAGGTCCCACTGGCCGACATCCTGGCCCCGGAATGTCGTGAATGCCGCTCGTCCGCGCTTGTAGCGGCTGTCATATTCAACGCGGCCGGTCGAACGCTCGCTGAATTGGAAGGTCAGGGTAGCGAAGGCGGAAATACCGCTATGCTCGGGCGAATCTTCATATTCGCCGTTGATCTCAAGCTCGAGGCGAGGCGACAGTTGGAAGCCGGCATTGGCTCGATAGAAGGCCCGGTTGGGCAGGTCGCCGCGGCCCTTGCTGTAAGAGACGTCCGCGCCTGCATAAAAGCTGTCGCTGAAGGTGTGGGAAATGGCGCCACTTGCTTCCCACGCAAAGGGATTGCTTGGCGGGATTGAGTCGAGGGGCGCGAAGTCGCGCGAGCGGCTCTCGAACCTCAGGTCCAGCGTGCCTGCCCCGGAAAACGTCCGCTCGAAGGTCAGCGAGCCCGCCCATCCCGTGCCGTAACCGTCAGCACGCGAGACGGCGAAGTCGCCGCCAAACAGTCCGATCTGATTGCTCCATAACCCGTTGAAGCCGCCCATCGCGGTTTGGGCGTCGGCCTGGAAGTGCAAACCGGCCGTGAGGGAATCGGAGAGGCCGCGCCGATAGAATCCGGATACGAGCCAGTCCTTTGAATATTCAGGGCCCTTCGGTCCCAAGTCCGATCTGACGCCGGCGTAGAAAGCGAACTCGTCCAGTCCCTTTTGGAGCTGCGAAGTGTCGAAGAAGACACTGTAGTGCAGCACCTCGCGCGGCCCTGCGCCCTGGTCGACGAGGACGCGAATATCATTGCCTCCCTGCGCGAAAGGGAAGTCGCGGACATTGTAGTTGCCGGGTTCGAGGCGGACCCGGCGGGCGCTGCGGCCATTGACGAGGATGTCGACCATGGAAGCGACGGAGAGCTGGAAACTCCGGCCGCCGCTGGGGCGAACGATGCGCATCGGCTGGAGAAGCTGGTAGGAGCGGACGATGGCAATCCCCCCGGCATCAGGCGCATTCTGGAACAAGGTCGGAACAACAGTCAGGTCGCCGGCGACGATGCGCAGCGGAGATGAGGGCACGTCGTAGACCAGGCGAGAAGCCTGGCGCTGGAAGTCCGGGCCATCCTGATTTGGCCGCCACAAAGCGAGCGTTTCAGCCACGAGCCCCGCGACACGCACGGCGCCTGAAAGCACGACCGACGCGTTGGCGAGGCCGGTCTCGTCATTCTGGCTCTTGTGAACATAGTCGATCGAACCGCGCGCGGTGACGAAGGCGCTGACGCCGGCAGGCTTTTCAGCCGGACCACGCCGCGCGAGGTCCGCGTCAACCAGCGAGACACCTCTCTGCGCGCGCAAGTCCACCGGGATGTCGATGCCCAGCTCAATCCGTTCAGGATCGTATTTGACGGGAGTTTCCAGCGCTCCGGCCTCGGAAAGGTCGATTGATTCCCGGCCAGCGAGCTGTGCTTGAAGGCGCTTGCGAGCGTCTTCCCTCAGGCGAGGTCCGATCAGCTCGATCAGCCGCGCGGCAGGCAGGCTGATCTCTCCCGAGGGCGAAGAATGTGCGTTTACGTCGCCGACCAGCCGGCCGTTGTCGGTGAGCGGGATCGTGATGCTCGCCGTGCCAGACGTGCCGGCAACAGGCTCGCTCGTGGACTCAGGTGCCTGGGCGCCGGCCGGAACGGCGGCGAGCGCAGCGAGCGCTCCTGCGGCGCAGCCGCTAGCGCGTTGCCGGAACGAACCGCGCTTCAAGCGATCCGGACCCTGATGGCAGGCTGATCGGCAGGACCAGGCTGCGCCGCTGACCCGGCCCGACGAGACCGTAGCCGATCGCCTGCTGGATCTCCGACGGTGCGAGAGTGCGCTCGAACACGGTCTTGCCCTGTGCGTCACGCTCAACCAGGCTCAAGGTGCCTCGCGACAAATAGGCATGGGCCGCAGAATCGTTGTGGACGACAACAACCGGCGCGGGATTGCCGGCGGCGTCACGTCCGATCGATGCCGATTCAACTGTCAGGTTCGGTTTTGTGCGCGGCGGCATGACGCTCACCAGCACCTGGAAATTATAGAGCACCTGGATCGTCGATTGGCCTTGGGGGAGGGCAACGGGCGCCTGCGCCACCGTCACATAATAGGATTTGCTTCGCTCGAGCGCTCCCCCGGCCCATTGGACTCGAAACGTTTGCGTCCGTCCCGGCTGGATTACGGCTTGGGCAGGAAAGACTGCCAGGTCCTTGGACGGCCCGGCGATCGTGGCGCCTTGGTCACTGAAGGAAAGGGATTCGACGCGAATTTCGACTGGCAGCCGGTCGGCATTGGTATTCTCGACGGTGATCGTATGACTTGTGCCGTTGCCGACCGCATTGAGGTCGATCACGATCGGTTGCACGGTCGTGGCCAGGGCGGCGGAAACGGTAAGTGCGCTGGCCGAGGCGACGGCCAGTATCGATTTCCAGATGGTGCGCATGCGCCTCTCCTTCCGCATCATGTCGGCGAGATCGTGATCAAGATGACGCTCGTATAAGCACCGGCGACCAGCAGCGCTCCGGCGGCCGTCCCGAAGCTGTAGACCCGCAAGGTGACGTTGTCGGCCGCGTTGGCGAGCGGTGCAGTCAGCTGCACGTCGGTCGGCGCGGGCAAAGAGCTGGCGGTCGTGTACGTGATCGAGGGCGGCGTTCCCGACGCTTGCAGGACCGCGACCTGCGCGGTGTAATCGATGTTGTTCGCATAGCCCGTTGGAGCTGTGGTCCCCGTTGAAAGCCGTGTCGCCGACAGCCTGACGCGCGGCGTGGCGCTGGTGCAGACCAGGCTGAAACTGCGTGTCGCGTCGGGAGAGGCGTCGGTCAGGTCGGTACGAAGCCGGCCATCGTTGCCCGCAAGCTCACCGAGGCTGATCGTCTCGCTGAACGCCTGGCCGCCACCGACTACGCTGCAGCGGCCGGCCACGCTTCCGGTCAGGTTAATCGTGCCGGTAGCCGACTGCGCGAGCGCCACTTGCGGAAAAGCCAGAAGGGCTAGTGTCAGTGCTGCATATTTCATGAGCGCTCCTTCCGCCTTACGTGGCGGGACTGATGGTGACGGTCAGGCGGTCGGTGTAGGAGTTGGAGGCGATAAGCGTCGCCGGATCGGAATAGCCGGGGCTGCTGATCCGGACGAAAGATCCCGGGGCATCCATTGCGGGTCCGGGCAGACGAAGTCCGTTGGTTGCCGTGGCCGGTCCCCTGAAGACGCAGCCCCCTGCGCCGGAAGTCAGGGTCGGCGACTGGCACGTGGCCTGGGCCGTGGTGCCCTGCTCGCCGGCTAGGCTCAGTGTGATCTGATAGGGGGCGAGCGCCGAATATCCGGGCGCCGCCGAGGGCACGTCCGCCGCTTTCATCCCGCCATTGTCCGAGACAATTCCGACCCGGCTCGGAGTATTGCACCGCAGGCTGAAGGTGACGTCGAGCGAATAGGCGCCTTCGACATTGCCGAGCGAATAGGTCCCGTCCGGTGCGGCGCCCGCCGAAAAGGTGCAGGCAGAGCTGACGCTGGCAGTGACATTGACGCTCAAGGTCACCGAGTCCGGCGACCCCGCATAAACGGCTCGGCCAGAGGTTTGCGCGCGCGCCTCTGACGCCGAGGCGGCAAGGAACCCCCCGAGTGCCAATACTGCCGAGATCTTGCATAGGCCGCTGCACATAGCTCCGCCATGAAGCTGGTTAATGATGCTAAAACTAGGCAAGCGCTGGGTAGCCTCCCATCGGCAGAAACCCGGGTAAAAGCCATTTGGAGGGGCCTCGCCTTATGTTGCGGATGACCCGATTTGGTTTGTCCATCCTAGAGTCCGCTTTCCACCCATTCCGGCCGCAAACAACATATGCTCCCTGGTGGCGGCTTTGAGTGGAGTCTGGCCGGTTCGCGGCAATCTTGACTGGCAAGAGGTTGCGCACGGACAGCGTCCAAAGAAAGGCAGTTCGTCAGTATCAGAGCCCAAAAAGTAAGTGCTTGATCAAAGTCGAAGAGCCACGGTGGACTCATCGGCGCTTGGCACACTCGCAGATCCGATGATCGGGGCGATGAACGAATTATCGCAAGCGAGTGCCAGTCTTTTACGCATGCGAATGCTATTACATTCGTTCAAGGGGTGATACGGAAGAACCGCGGGCGACAGGCAGCGGGGGCAGCCATGGCGACTTTGGCCGACAGACAGACAATCGAAAAAGCACGGCGCGATGCGCTTTCCGGGACGCCGCGGGCGCATGCGGTGGACCGATGGATCTTCGTGGGGATGGCGGTGTGGTTCATTGCCATCGTGCTGTCCGGATTCATCCCGGATTCGATCACTAAAGTCGGCTTGGTTCAAACCGGCCAAAGGGCGCCGTTCCCGATCGTGCTGCACATGCATGCCGTGCTGATGGGGTCGTTCCTGCTGCTGATGCTGGCGCAAAGCTGGTTGATGGCGACCGGCCGGAAGGCGCAGCACATGCGCCTGGGGCTGATCGGGATGGTGCTGGCGCCGGCGCTGGTTGTCGTCGGCTTCGTCCTGGCGCCGACCATGTATCATATGCTGTGGGATGCCGCTCAGGCGGCGCCGGCGGGCAAGCAGGCGGAATTGCAGGGTGCGCTCGGCATCTGGGAAGACATATTGCTTTTGCAGATCAGGATCGGGATCACGTTCGCGATCTTCATGGCGATTGCCCTGACGGCGCGCGTCAAAGACTCGGGCATGCACAAGAGGATGATCTTCCTGGCGGTGGCGATGGCGCTGCCGGCCGGGTTCGACCGAATTCCGTGGTTGTGGTCGACGATGCCGTGGAGCCCGATGTCGGCGGACATCTGGGTGCTGGTAGCGGTCGCGCCGATGTTCCTGTGGGACCTGGCTCGCAACCGCTGGGTGCATCCGGCCTATGTCATCTGGGCAGCGGTCAACATCCCGTTCGCGATTGCGGTTTTCGGGTTGTGGGATACGCCTTGGTGGCACCATGTGGCGCGGCAGATCATGGGTGTGGCCTAGGACGATTGACAATTAGCTGACAGGGGTGCGGACACCTAGTTCGTTTGTTTTCCGTCCACGCGATGCTAACCCTCTCGGCGTGGAACCCTTGGTAATCGTCGGCGCCGGTGGCCATGGGCGCGTAGTTCTCGACGCCGCACTGGCTTCGGGGCTTCAAGTCGCCGGCTTTGTGGCTGACCCTGTCCAAGGCCCGGTGAACGGTATTGCCTTCCTCGGCCCCACAGCGATGCTCGACGAGCTCCACGACACGCACCGCTTCATCGTCGCCATCGGCGACCAACAAGCGCGCCGGGAGCTTTCGCTGCGCCTCGCCGGTCGGCTACAATCCGTCATTCATCCCACTGCCTGGGTCTCCCGGACCGCGCGAATTGGTCAAGGTACGGCTGTCATCGGCGGCGTCATCGTCAACGCCAATGCGGACGTCGGCGACTTCTGCATCCTCAACACCGCCTGCTCGGTCGACCATGACTGCCGCCTCGCCGACGGCGTCCAACTATGTCCGGGCGCGCGCCTCGCCGGCAACGTCTCCTGCCGCGAAGACGCTTTCATCGGAACCGGCGCCGTGGTGATTCCAGGTGTTCACATTGGCGTGCGAGCAACGGTCGGCGCTGGCGCGGTAATTGTTCGAGACATTTCGGACGACAGCAAGGTCTCCGGCGACGCAAGCAACTGAACTCTCGCGGCATACTGTGTCATCACTCTAGCGGTTGCTCAGGACCCATCTGGACGATGCTTCGCTTTTTGGCAGGATAAACATCGCGCTGTGGCTGGCGAGCGGCGTATTGCTGAGAGTGGTCTCCTGGGCTTAGCACTGATCGGCGGCTCTCCCGGAGCATTGCTTGCGCGAAAGTAAGCGCCGAGTAACCAAGGACGCCAAGAGTCGGGCAGGGTAGGGACCCCGGTCCAGCCAGTGTGAGGGGTGATTTGCATGAGTACCTGGTCAAGATACGTGCCGGTCTATCTGATTGACCGTGACGAGGATCGCTACGGCCGCAAGCTGCGGATCGTGTTGGTTAACGGCACCAGCGTTGGCAACACGCTGGTCGGGGAGGGGCTCGCCCGCTGGTACGGCAGTGGGCGCCAGCCCTGGTGCTGAGCAAGTCCGTGCTCACTGCGTGATTTCTTGCCGCGCACGGCGCTCCCGTAAGACGCGCTTTGTCAGGAGCTTAGGCGAGCCCAATCTGATGATGCGACGTTAGCGGCTTCACGCTCTTAGCTGGCGTCCGCATTCGACCCATTGTGGACATAGCCAAGAGCCTAATCGCCCACGGCTGGCGCAATCATGCAAAGGCCACAAGAAGTTGCTCATGGACTTCGGCAGGTACTCCAAGGCTGACCAGCATCGTGCGGGTCTGTCGCGCCGAAAGATACTTGCTGGCGACCTCGAAGACTGGCTTGTGAAGCAGGGAAGCCCAGCATGCTATCAACCAGGCTTGCTCGTTGGAATTGAGTACGAAGGGGCCATCCAGATCTTCGTATTTGATGGCTTCGACAGCCCAGCCACCCTCGCTATCAACGATGCATAGCTGCGCTTTGTTGGTTTTGCGATCTGCGGAAAAGATTGACTGCTTTCCGGACTTGCTTTCGAAGATACTAATGAACCTACCGCGAGACAGGTCGAGCCCATCCGGTATTTCACCTTGATTGTTCGGAATGATGAGCGGATCGGACATGCTCGTTTCCCTTCAGGTGAACTACTCCCAAGTCACCCTAGGACGAACCTTGAATTAGGCTCACTCCGTATTCGTCCCGAGAGGGCTTTCCATCCAACCCAACTTCTAGGCTCCCTACAGTCCGGATTCGACCCAAAGTTGCCATTGGCGTGGCGTCGGAGTTCGGCCGACTGTGGACAGCCCGCATTCAGACAGGGGATCGCCTGGTTTATGACCGGCACGACTATCCGATTGCCGACGCACCCTTGATCGACCAGCTCGCGAAGCCAAAATGGGAGGCAATGAACAGGACGGTCAACGCGCTCCAGTGAACCCATTTCTCAGTGCGCCAAAGCATCGCGACAAGACAGGCCAGCGTACCGGCAATGACCGGCAAGACGTAACTCCAGACGAATGCCGGATGAGTTGAGAGATACGACCAGTTGCTTGCCAGCCCATCGCCATTGTCCAAGACGTAGCCGACGATAAGCACCGTATAGAAGTAGCCGCGCTCCGACAGATAGAAGCTGAAGAGATCGACCCCGTGGGGAGGCACTTCGTCCGGCAGGATGGCGCTGGCAGCAAGGAAATACAGGAACAACGGAGTGATTTTCCACAGGAGTCCGTAGAACGAGAGGTGGCTCAGCGCCGTTAAATCCCAGATGGCAAAAAAACTGGTGAGAAGGACTAACAATACCCAAAAGGCCGCAAGCAGTGGGATTGGATGCCAAATCACGCGCTGTCGGGCGCGCAACAGGCGATGGACACTGATCGCGAGGTCGCCGAACGCGATCGCAATCACGATCGTCATGAATGCCGCCAAATACCCGAATAGCGTGCCAGCCTGGACCATACACATCCCCCTTGGGGGCTTGCTAACGACGTCTACTGGCGGCCGCTAGGTCAAGAAACTGGAATGGCGGGTTTCGACCCATTCCGGACTCTAGGAACATATGTTTCGCGGTCGCCTTTGGGGTCGGAAACGAATGAAGCCCGCCGAGCGCAATGTTCGACGGGCTTCACCTTCAGCACGCTGAAACGCGAACTTAGCCGAACTTCCAGCTACCGCAATACGGACGCACTCTCTTCGCCTTCGCGCGGACTTCGCGAGCTTGGGCAAGTATAGGGTAAGCGACCCGCTAAACTCCGGTTTTAAACCGATTTTGTCGGGGTGCGCGGCGGCTTATCGCGGCGTTACCTCCCAACCTAACCGGCCCGCCGAAGGTTTGCCCCTTGAACTCGGCGGGCCTTTTTTTGTCCAGCAACCAGAAGCATTCGCCAGCTAGGAGATGGAGGAGGTCGGCAACCTATCGCCCCTTGGCGCGGCGGCGGGCTTTTCGTCGCGCTCGCCGTCGCGTCGCATCGGACCGGCCAAAGTCACGACCGCTAGATCATGGACATAATCGCCAAGAACTAATCGAAGGGTCGCACATATCGAGCAAGGGTCGTCGTCGCTCGGCTTGTCGTTGCGGGTGGCGTAAGCCGTGACGGGGTAGGACTGGCACCCCGGTTGCCAATGCCAGAGGTCGTTCTTTCTCGCGCTTATAAGGCCTCGACGATACTCGGTCATGCACGCCACTCCCACGCAACGCAACGCAACGCAACGCAACGCAAAGCGAGCGGTCGCGTCGGTTGTTCCGTCGTCGCGCCGACTTGGCGAGCTTGGGCAAGCATAGGGTAAGCGGGTCCCTAACTCCGGTCTTAACCCGATATAGGCGGCGGACGCGGCGTCGTAGCTCGGAACGGTTCCCCCCACGGGAGCCGGCCCGCCGACGGACTCCCTGAATCTCGGCGGGCCTTTTTGTCCAGCCATCGCGCTCGGCCCCAAAAACATTGTCGCCAACGATAAAACTTGCGTCATGATTGGCAAAGAGTCTTGGGGCCTCGCCGATAGGGTCACCGCGATTAGCGGGAGTGTCCAGTTGCTTAGCGAAAACTCTATTGAAAGGTTGCGCACTCGCGCCGCTTGGTTCCGAAGTCTGGCGTCAGAAGCGACTGATGACGAAGCCGCTCGGGCCTTGCTCCAACTAGCGTCCGAAACGGACCAGTTGAATAACGCCGTTCAAGACGACCCCAACCGCGAGGACTGACTTCGTGGCTTACTCGGGATTTGACCGGATTATGGGACCAATCGGGCGGCCCTAGTGTCTAGGCTCTCCCCAACGGAGACTGGCCCGCCGAACCCCTCCAACTTTGACGGGCCATTTGTGTCTGCATTCGGCCCATTGCAGCCATAAGCATTTAACCTTCGGGTTTTGATGTATGTTAAGCCGCATTAGAATGGCTTAGGGCTGGTGGATCGCCGATTTGGACCCAGCGCATCGGCGGCTGAGAGACGCGTAGTTGCGCTCTGCTCCCAAGGAGGCGCAACCGATGTCGGCAGGCAACCCACCCCTTACCGACACCATCATATTTAGCATGGTTGACGGCGCCGTTTGGGCCAGCTGGCCGGGAAAGCGTGCATCAGTGGAGTTGGGCCATTCCGACGCCGTGACCTACATGATGCGTGACTTCCTCGCTCAATATGAACTTGGTGAGCGTATGTCGCGTCGCACGGGCACCGACGACTAGCGTCAGCTTCCACCCGAACTTGCCACGAGCGGCCTAGCGTCCGGAATCGACGCGTTGCAGAAAACGACTTCAGCGGACGCAACAGATGACACTGCAGCCATGCCGGCCGCGAGCAATACGCGATACGATTTCATGCTTACACTACCCTCCCAAACAGCACTGGCAGGATAGCTACCAAATCTTCCGACGAGGGCAAGCGGACCTAAATAGGGTCGCATTTCAACCCATTCCTGCCACTAGGAACATATGTTTTGCGCGGTGTCGAAGGGCCCACGACGATGGATGTCGATGGCGGAGATGAGATTCCATCAGAGGCTGGCTAGTCTGGGTCGAATTCGTTCGGGACCAATGCACGTCGCGCCAAAGTCGCGCCTTCCATGGCTGCCATCTTTGCTCGCCTAAGGCTTACCAGAGTCGGACGGCCCGGTACTGCTGCAAGCCTCGCAATTCCGACATCGATGACATTGGTCAGCTCATCGAAATGCATTGCGATATCGAGGAATCGACTTGTCCTGGTATTCGCTTCCGTGCGCTCAACGAGCTTCAGGGCGGGCTTGGATGACCTCGTGTTCCGGTGCTGACTGGCGAGGTCCTCGTTCGAACGATTTGACCACTCGATTGTCCGTGCAACGCTACCCGTAATCGCTTGGATTGCCTTCACCTCATCGGAGGTGGGAGCGCGAGGCGTCAAATGATAGATCGCGAATGTGCCGATTACCTCGGACTGGTCATTGAGAATGGGCGTGGACCAGCACGCCTGCAGCCCATAAGCCAATGCATACTCTCGATAGTCGGCCCACAAAGGGTCCGTATCGATGTTGTCAACGTATACCGGACGACGGAGGAATGCGGCCGTGCCACAGGATCCTGCACACGGCCCAATCTCCGCGCCATCGATCGCGGCGCAATAAGCGGGCGGAAGATTGGGAGCCGCGCCATGCCTTAGCTGGCTCCCGTCGAGCAACAATATTGAGGTCAGCATTTCGGTGTCAGCTGCAGCCTCGACGGCGAGTAGGTGGCGATTTAAAACGTCGTTGAGCGCAGCGCCGTTGGCCATCTCCAGCGGAACCTGGGCCTCGCGAAGGTGCAGTGAGTCCTTGAGCTGGAGTGCGAAAGTCATAATTTGAGCCGACCGATTTGAGGCGCAAAGATCATGCGTTTCTGTCG
>Ga0163161_10001633_pt1 | contig 16487 bp, 13 predicted proteins | sample S45metaG_FD_129847 | JGI IMG/M metagenome (GOLD analysis project Ga0163161, IMG submission 129847) | Switchgrass rhizosphere microbial communities from Kellogg Biological Station, Michigan, USA - S4-5 metaG | ecosystem: Host-associated > Plants > Roots > Rhizosphere > Soil | place: USA... | reverse complement strand
ATATCTAAGTGAAGCTCACCCATACCAGAGATTACAGTCTGACCAGTTTCCTCGTCAGTTTGAACCCTGAATGTAGGATCTTCTTCAGCAAGTTTAGATAGTCCCATACCTAATTTATCGATATCAGCCTGAGTTTTAGGCTCAATAGCTAAACCGATAACCGGCTCAGGGAAGTTCATAGACTCCAGAACGATCGGGTTTTTCTCTTCGCAAAGTGTATCACCAGTTTTGATATCCTTGAAACCTACTACCGCAGCAATATCACCAGCTCCAACATTAGGAATAGGGTTTTGCTTGTTAGCGTGCATCTGGAAGATACGGGAGATACGTTCTTTGTTTTCAGAACGTGCATTGTAAATATATGAACCAGCTTCCAGGTTACCCGAGTAAACACGGATAAAGCAAAGACGGCCCACGAAAGGATCGGTTGCAATTTTAAATGCTAAAGCGGCAAACGGCTCTTTTTCACTTGGTTTACGCAGAATTTCTTCGCCTGTTTCAGGGTTGGTACCAGTGATACCTTCTGAATCCATTGGTGAAGGCAATAATTCCATCACATAGTCAAGCATAGTCTGTACACCTTTGTTTTTAAAAGATGAACCACAAACCATTGGTACAATTGTAGCGTCCAATACTGCTTTACGCAATGCATCAAGAATTTCACGCTCTGTGATTGAGTTTGGATCTTCGAAGAATTTCTCCATCAAAGACTCATCATAATCAGCAACAGATTCCAGTAATTTCTCTCTCCATTCAGCAACCTCATCTACCATATCAGCAGGAATTGGCACTTCAGTGAAGGTCATACCTTTATCATGCTCATTCCAAACAATACCACGGTTGTTAATTAAATCAACAACACCAGTAAAGTTATCTTCAGCACCAATCGGTAACTGCAATGGAACTGCATTACTGCCTAACATGCTTTTTACCTGTCCAACAACTTTTAAGAAATCTGCACCTGAACGGTCCATTTTGTTGACGAAGCCGATACGGGCAACGTTATAGTTGTTAGCCAGACGCCAGTTAGTTTCAGATTGAGGCTCAACACCATCAACTGCAGAAAATAAGAACACCAGACCATCAAGTACACGCAGTGAGCGGTTTACCTCTACGGTAAAATCCACGTGACCCGGTGTATCGATGATGTTGATATGGTAATCTTGTCCTCTGTATTTCCAGCCTACTGTAGTAGCTGCTGAAGTAATGGTAATACCACGTTCCTGCTCTTGTGCCATCCAGTCCATCGTAGCTGCACCTTCGTGCACTTCTCCGATTTTGTGACTTACACCTGCATAATAAAGGATACGCTCTGTTGTAGTAGTCTTACCAGCATCAATGTGCGCAGCAATACCGATGTTTCTTGTATATCTTAAGTCTCTTGACATCTTATGATTTCAATAATTAAAAACGGAAATGTGAGAACGCTTTGTTGGCTTCAGCCATTTTATGCGTATCTTCTTTCTTTTTAACAGCAGCACCTTCACCTTTAGCAGCTGAAACGATTTCTCCTGCCAATTTTTCTTTCATGGTTTTTTCACCACGTCTGCGTGCAAAAGATATTAACCATTTCATGCCTAAAGCAATTTTACGGTCTGGACGAACTTCTGTAGGAACCTGGAAGTTAGCACCACCAACACGGCGTGATTTCACCTCTACTGCAGGCATTACATTTGTTAAAGCACGTTTCCATACTTCTAAACCGTTCTCACCAGCTTTTTTCTCAGCTAATTCTACTGCATCGTAAAAAATAGAGTAAGCAATGGATTTCTTTCCATCATACATCATATTGTTTACAAACCTCGTCACCTGAACATCGTTAAATTTTGGATCAGGAAGGATTATTCTCTTTTTTGGTTTTGACTTTCTCATTTTCTGTTCCTCCTAATTATTTCTTTTTACCTTTTGTTGGTGCGGCAGCTACCTGACCTGGTTTAGGACGTTTAGTACCATATTTTGAACGACGTTGGTTACGACCAGCAACACCTGAAGTATCTAAAGCTCCACGGATGATGTGATAACGTACTCCTGGTAAATCTTTAACACGACCACCACGGATCAATACGATAGAGTGCTCCTGTAAGTTGTGACCTTCTCCAGGAATATAAGCGTTAACTTCTTTTCCATTGGTCAAACGTACACGCGCTACTTTACGCATTGCTGAGTTTGGTTTTTTAGGGGTAGTGGTATATACACGTGTACATACACCTCTTCGCTGTGGACAACTGTCCAACGCCGGAGACTTACTCTTGAACTCCAGTGCTACTCTACCTTTTCTAACTAATTGTTGAATGGTTGGCATTGCTATTTGTTTTTTGTTGTTGTTATTTAAAACTTTACCCCTCAATAAGGGACTGCAAAGGTAAGACAATACATTTTATAAATCAAGGGGTTAACAGAGATTTAATGAAAAGTATTCAAATAAAGCTTCTCTACCTTTTTACGGGCCCAGTCTGTTTTTCGCAAAAATGTGAGGCTCGACTTCAAACTGGGATCATTATTGAAACAGGCAATCTTAATCAGTTTGCCCAGTTCAGGCCATCCGTAATGCCAAACCAGTTGTTTCAGAATGAATTCCAGGGTTTTGCCATGCAAAGGATTATTGGCTTGTTTTTCTTCTGTCATAGTTGTTTTGCTGCCGCAAAGATAAGAACTACGGCAGATTTATCATGGCTTTGTTTACACTTTAGTCGTGGTTAAACTCTTTCTTCACTATTTTTTAACTATAGACCGGTTATACCATGTTCACCCCATCTTCACTCCTGCTTCACTTCTACTTTAGCTAAAGGGTAAACAAGAGCTGAAGTAGGCGTGAAGTTGAGGTAGACATGGGGTAAACATGGTATAGTGAGAGCATAGCTTAACCATAGTAAAATTATAGTCTGACTACGAACAAAGCATGATCAATGTATGTGCGAAACAGATATCTGTTGATTATTCATTAGGTTTGTATCACACAGAGTAGCATACTCTAATAAGATATATAATTATGAACTTGAATTTAGGTGATTTTGTTCGTTTTGTAGACGAAAATATAGAGGGTACAATTACCCGCATCATTGATAAGGATACGATTGGCGTAACGGATGCCAACGATTTTGAAATCCCGGTACTGGCTTCAAAAGTAACCCTTGTACATGGCGATATCCCGGATGACAATACAGTCGTTAACAACAGGCAGACGGTTGCCGCTCCTGTAGCAGAATTTAAAAAGGAAGGTATTTACCTGGGCCTGATAGCTGATCAGCACAGTGCAGTTGTTGCTCATTTTCACCTGATCAATGAAACATCGTTCCAGCTGCTGGCCAGCATGACCACTGAAAAAGCCGGTACTTATAAAGGGGAGTTCGCGGCATTGATCCCGGCGAACAGTACCAAAAAGATATACTCCGCCAATATGGGCGATATCCAGTTATGGCCAAAGTTTAACATCGAAGTGTTGTTTTCTACAGCTGCAAATATTGAACCTCCTGCACCGCTGGTTTACAGTGAAAGTATCAAAGGAAAAGACCTTTCTGTAGCTAAAGTAGAGATCGCATTGCTGAAACAAAAAGGATGGCTGATTAGGCTGGATGTACCGGAACCTGTTCTGGACATGCAAAAATTAAAAGAGAAATTCCAGTAACCTGGAATTTCTCTTTTCATGCATGAGTAATTTATTTTTTCCAGCTGTTGTTGGAATCATCAGCATCAGGCAATACGTGCTCAGGATCTAAAATCACGGATACTACTTCTTCAGTTGTAGCATAATTTACCGTCCAGGTCTTATTCCTCATCCAAACATCAACAGGTATTTTGATGATATCAGTTTTACCGCTTTCAGTTTTTACCTGAAGGATTACCGGCATCGGCATTTTTTCAAGATTGGCAATCACTATATCGTAGCCTTCAATCTTACCATCTTTCTTTGATGGTGTTACAGAAGTTACGGCCTGATCAGTTTTCCAGTTCTCCATAAACCAGCCTCTCCAGAACCATGCAAGGTCTTCACCTGCACCATTTTCCATAGAGCGGAAGAAATCAAACGGCGTTGGGTGTTTAAATGACCACTGTTTGATATAGGTTTTAAATGCAAAATCAAACCGGTCTGGCCCTAAAACATAATCACGCAGGATATTTAATCCCCAGCTTGGTTTACTATAAAGGTTAACACCAATATTTTGTTCAACCATGGCATCCGGGGTTAACATGATATATTCCCTGTTCGGCTGTGCCATATATTTAGCTGCTTTGTGCAGGTCATCCGCACCGTCTTTATATTCTCCGTTATTAAATGCATCAGTAGACAAGCCATTGATGAAGGTATTGAAACCTTCGTCCATCCAGCCATATTTGCGTTCATTGCTTCCTACAATCATAGGGAACCAGGTATGTCCGAATTCATGATCGATTACGCCCCATGCCTGTCCTTTTTTGGCTTTCCATCCACAGAACACAATTCCGGGATATTCCATACCGCTGATGTTTGCCGCGATATTGACAGCCATAGGATAAGGATATTCAAACCATTTATTGGAATAATGCTCAATAGCGGCTTTTACATATTCTACTCCCCTTCCGTAGCTGTCAGCTCCATTACTTTCGACCGGCTGTGCCGATACTGCAAGGGATTTTTTACCACTTGGCAGGTTGATCCTTGCTGCATCCAGGACAAAGGCTTTGGAAGATGACCAGGCAATATCCCTTGTATTGGCCATTTTGAATTTCCAGGTTAATTTATCCTTTCCAGGGCGCGATTTTGGATCAAGCACTTCCTCCGCTGAGCGGATCGTCACTGTTTTATCACTCAGTTTTGCTGCATTCCAGCGCTTCAGCTGTTCAGCAGTAAATACCTCCTGAGGGTTTAACAATTCTCCTGAGCCCATAAGGATATGGTTTGCCGGAGTAGTAACGCTATAGTTCACGTCGCCATACTCACAATAAAACTCGCCGGCACCCCAGTAAGGAAGCGTATTCCAGCCCAGTACATCATCATACACACATAGTCTCGGGAACCATTGCGCAATCGTATAGATTTCTCCGTTTTGAGTAGTGAGATGGCCCATTCTGTCCGATCCGTTGATAGGGATTACAAAAGAGAAGTCCATTTTAACAGTGATCACATCACCTGAAGCGCCAAGGGGCTGATCCAGGCGGATCTGCATGCGGGTATCTTCTGTGATGGAAGTAAATTTAACAGGACCGCCTTTTTTAGATACAGTAAGGCCGCTGATCTTGTAACCACCATTTACCTTTTCTCCCCGGGCACCATAACGGCTTCCCAGTTTGATCAGGGCATTGCCTCTTGAGTCCTTGTCGAAAAGGTTTTGGTCAAGCTGCAGCCAGATATAAGGCAGTTGATCCGGGCTGTTGTTTTTGTAGGTGATGGTTACCGTACCGCTAACGGTATTGGTCTTGTCGTCCAGGTTGGCAGCAATCGTATAATCTGCGCGGTTCTGCCAGTATTTTGGTCCCGGGTATCCGCTTGCGGAGCGAAATTCATTTCCGTTTTGTGTGTAAAAGAGCGGACTGAAGGCGGCATGAGGATCATAGTTTCCTGCAGCCGGGGCCTGCTGCGCATGTACACTGATACCAAATGCAAAAAACACCGCCAAAAGGAGTGCTCTCTGAATAAAGATGTTATTCATTAATTTTAAGATTTATGTGTTTAGGAATGTTAGTTCTTCTTTGTAAAATCAATTGATATCATTTAATTCTTTCTTCCCATTGGTACAGGAGGTAATTTTCTGCCCTCAGGAGGTAGCTTTAGCCAGGTTTGGTAAGCCTGTGCGATATAGAAATCATAATTGAACGGGCGTTCACTTTTTACCCTGGCTACCGAAGGACGGTATAAATTGATAAAATCTTTTAGTTCCTGTCCCTGCAGCTTGATCAATCCGCTAACATGCTCCTCGTTAAAATACTGGTTAATCTCGGTTTCATAAGCTGATACTTCTTCAAGGCGTTTTACTTTGGCCCGCTCACGTTTATCTTTTCCTGATCCGAAAGCCAGTCCGACGCCCCCGGCACGCTGAATATTTTTAGTAGGCGCAATACCAGATACACGGCTGAACCCGGGAGCGTTGGGATCTTTCAGTTCCAGGTCATTAGACAACCTTGCTCCTTTTACATCTACCTGCTTCAGGTTAGTGGACTGCGAAGGAAGATAGATGGTTTTAGACTGCAGATTGGTAAGGAAAAGCGTATCTACGTGGTATCCCGGCAATGAAAATTCAAGCAGGTCGCCCTTGTTGGCCTGGATAGTGAATTGTCCGGCAGCACCTGTTACCACAACTTTCTGGTTGTTCAGGTTTCTTACCGTTACTTTTTGAAGAGGGAAACTCTTATTCTCATAATCAAATACTCCGCCGCTGATGCCGGTCTGGGCAAACGTGTATAGTGGTATCGTCAGTAGCAATACGATAAATAACCTCTTAAGCATCTCCATTTTTATTCTCTTTTCAGGTAATGAGCCCTGCATGATGATGCAGGATTCAAATATAATTTAGTTTGTCATTCTGTCTGATATTTTAACAAATATTAACAGGTAATAGTTTCTTTATTTCAATAAACCTGCGTATTCCGCTTCATCAAAACTGATCAGAATAGCCTTTCCATCCTGTTCCAGCACCGGCCTTTTGATCGCGCTGTGGTTTTCGAGCAATACGGCTATGGCAGTTGCTTCGTCTATCACCTGTCCCTGCTGCTCTGCAGACAGCTTTTTCCAGGTAGTACCTTTTTTATTCAATACCTTCTCCCAGCCAAAAACGGCACACCATTCCTGTAGTTTTCCGGCAGTGATCCCCTGTTTTTTAAAATCATGGAATTCATAATCAATGCCATGATCCGTCAGCCATGTGCGTGCTTTTTTTACTGTATTACAATTGGGTATTCCGTAAACTATCATATCTTAGAAATAAAGGTCTAAAGCTAGCTATATTTCCTTATTCGTCACATTTTTTTAGCCGTTCATCACATTTTATCACAACAAATCAAAATCAAGCGTAGTATTGTACCGATGAACATAAAAGATTTAAACAAAATAGAATTCTGGGCCGCAAGTTTTATCTATGGCTGCGCGGTGCTGATCCTGATCTCCAATGGCTCCAGTGCTTACACAGATGTACCTCATCAGTTTAAAGAGGCCGGCATAGAGTTCAACTATTTATCAAACTACTTTATTCCGGAACTGTTCCGTTATTCGATCCTCTATTTCAGTTTCCTGCTGCTTAACTTTTGCTGCCTCCCCCCTTTGTACAGAAAGACAGATATCGGGTTCAATACCGCCATCCTGTTAGGCACCTATCTGATTGCCGGCCTGGTGATCAGTATTACCCATACCTACACCAAAACTTACCTGCTCTCTCAGTATCCGGATATTGACGATGCCTACAACCAGATATTTTTTAAGGGCTTTACCTATTCAGCCTGGCTGGTACTGCTGATCTGCATTTATGTGGCGTTAAAGAAACTGCTGATCTATTTTACGGATAACAAGGAAGGCAGTATACAGGACAGGATGAAACTGGAGATTGTATTCGGACTGGCCTTTTGGTTTGTGGGTGTCTTGCTGTGGCTGGCAGCTGGGGTAGATTTTGACGTCATTGTATGCTGGACCCTGGTGATTATCGCCTGTATATTCACTACGATATATTCTATTTACTATCTCATCCCCTCGGTCAGCTCAAATCCAAAACCATCCCGGACTTATTATAGTAAAATCACCATTATCACCTTTCTGCTGGCTATACCTGTTGGATTAACCGGTGCCCTGATCGTTGGCAGAGGGGAACTTTTCATCATTGTCAATCTCTTTCATATCGGAGCACAGCTGGCGATCAGTGCTCCCCTGGCCTGGTACATCTATAAAAACAGGGATGAAACAGAGCAGCAGATCTTTAGCCTCAAAAAAGAGCTGGGCAAATCAGATGCTTCACTGGGTTTTCTGAAATCACAGATCAACCCGCACTTCCTTTTTAATGCTTTGAACACGCTATACGGAACAGCCCTGCAGGAAAAGGCCGAACGCACCGGAGAAGGTATCCAGAAGCTTGGAGATATGATGCGTTTTATGCTGCAGGAGAATATGCAGGATAAAATTTCCCTTAGCAGGGATATCGACTACCTCAACAACTACATCGAATTGCAAAAACTAAGAACATCTGTTTCAGTGGATATTGTAATCAGTACGCAGATCGAGGAAAATTTCAGTCCCCTGCAGATTGCCCCTATGCTGCTGATCCCCTTTGTAGAAAATGCATTTAAGCATGGTATCAGCCTGCAATCGCCATCACATATCAGAGTTACGCTTCAAACCAGGGGCACGATGCTATACTTCGACGTCAATAACAGCATCCACCTCAAAGCCGATGGTGATCCGGAAAAATTGCAGAGCGGAATCGGGCTGCCCAATGTGAGGCAGCGGCTGGACCTCTTCTATCCTGGAAAACATGAGCTGATCATCAGGGAAAGTGCCAAAGAGTTTTTCGTACATTTAACGCTGAATTTAGCTTAAAAAATGATTGCTATCGCGATAGATGACGAGCCTATAGCTCTGGATATTGTAAAGTCCCATGCCTCCAAAGTTCCGTTTATTACTTTGGAGGCCGTTTTTACCAATGCTTTTGAAGCCATAGCCTGGTTGCAGAAGAACCGGGCAGACCTGATCTTCCTGGATATCAAAATGCCTGATATCAGCGGGATCGACTTCCTCAGCAGCCTGAGCAACCCTCCGCTGGTAATTTTCACCACTGCATACGCAGAACACGCGGTGAAAGGTTTTGAACTGAATGCCCTTGATTATCTTTTAAAACCCTTCTCCCTCTCCAGGTTCCTCAAAGCCTGCAATAAAGCTGAAGAGTTGTACAGCTTGCGCAGAAAAACGGACAGCATCGTTCCCGAACATCTTTTTATCAAAGACGGCTACGAACAGGTTAAGGTGATCGTTGACCACATCCTTTATATTGAAGCGGCCGGTAATTACACGCTGATACATTTAAATAACAACACATCGCTGAGCACCAGAATGCCGGTAGGCGATATGCAGCTGCTATTGCCCGCCCGCAGGTTTGTAAGAACACACCGTGCATTTATAGTGGCCAAAATCGCAGTCACAAAATTCGACAGGAACCAGGTCTGGATCGACGATAAAATTATTCCTGTTGGCGCAACCTATGCGCAATGCCTGCAGGAGTTTTAGAAAAAAAAGAAACATTCGTTCAAAAAAAATCACTTCACAAATAGGTGTAGGGAAGTTTTTATCAGTATTATTGTCATATGTTTCAAGCATCTTAAAACATGAATGGTTCATTTACCAGGCAATTATTACCTTAAAATATGTTCAAATACACATTTAGACAACAGGTATTACTAGGATTCACACTTTCGTTATTGTTCGTCCTGATCTCTGCAATCACATCTTATATCAGCATCAAATCGATGAATGACGACTCTTCATGGGAAAGCCATACCTATGATGTAATTGATCATGCCCAGAATTTAGAGGTGAGGATACTGAATGCGGAAACAGGCTTAAGAGGGTATATCCTTACACAGCGACCTCAATATCTTAATCCCTACAATCAGAATGTAAGTAAGATCATGCCGATGGTCAAAGAATTGCAGCGGCTTACCGTCGATAACATGGAACAGCAGGCCAGACTTGATTCCCTGGAATTTTATGCCGGTCAGAAAATCCGGGATATGCAGGAAATTCTGGGAGCAAATGCTGCCTTGGGGCAGGATGCCGCGGTAAAAAAGGTACTGACCGATAAAGGCAAGCTGTTTAAGGACAATATGCTGAGGGTAAATAACCAGGTGATCCAGGCAGAGACCAAACTATTGGTTCACAGAAAAGAAAAAAGAGTGATGAGCGGGCAGCGTTCTACCCTCATTGTCGTGCTCAGCTCGGTGATTATCCTGGGCCTGGTACTTTGGCTTTCGAGCTTTATTAAGAGAACGTTCAACGAACAGAAATTAACTGAGATAAAAATACGCGAGAATAACGAGCAGTTAGCTAAAATCTCAGATGAAAACGAGCAGAAGAACTGGATGCTCTCGGGTGCCTCTGTGGTTAACGAGTCACTCCGGGGAGAACAGGAAATGGAGGAGCTGTGTACACATGTCATTACCGATATGTGTAATTATGTAAAGGCCAGTGTCGGTGCGATGTACCTTTTCAATTCAAAAACGCAAAAACTGGATCTTACCGGAACCTATGCTTTTGAAATAAAAAAAGGCAGGAATACTGAGATTGCCCTGGGACAAGGTATCGTAGGACAGGTAGCAGTAGAAAAGAGGCTCAAACAGATGCACGACCTGCCCGAAGATTATATCAAAGTGACTTCAGGCCTGGGCAGTACCGCGGCGAAATCACTGATCGTTATGCCTGTACAATTTGAAGACGAAATGATCGCTGTGATCGAAATGGCATTGCCCTTTGCCCCCAGCCCGCTTCAGGTAAACTTTTTTGAGAGGATCACGACCAACATCGGCGTAGCCATCAACCGTACACAGGCAAGGGAAAAACTGCGCGACCTGTTCCTGCAGACACAGCAACAGGCTGAGGAGCTGGAAAGCCAGCAGGAAGAACTGCGCACCACCAACGAAGAGTTGATTCATAAATCTGAGGAGCTGCAGGCATCCGAAGAAGAACTGAGGGTACAGCAGGAAGAACTGCGCGAAACCAATGCAGAGCTCGAAGAAAAAGCCAATCAGCTTGAAGAACGTAACCTCTCTGTCAATGAAGCCCGCGAGGCCATGAGCCTTAAAGCAGCAGAACTGGAAGTATCCAGCAAGTATAAGTCAGAGTTCCTTGCCAATATGAGCCATGAGCTGCGCACGCCGCTCAACAGTATCCTGATCCTGGCCAGGATCTTAAAAGAGAACAGACCAGAAAACCTGAACGAAGAACAGCTCAAATATGCCGGTGTGATCCACAATGCCGGTAATGACCTGCTGACGCTGATCAATGATATCCTTGACCTCTCAAAAATTGAATCGGGAAAAGTAGAACTTGATATTGAAGCTGTGAGGCCACAGGAGATCAGGCAAAACATGGAATCACTGTTTACAGAGATTGCCAAAAGCAAGAAGATCGGATTCAAAACCATCCTTGATGCAGAAGTACCGGAGAAATTCACAACCGATCTTTCCAAAGTAGAGCAGATTGTGAAAAACCTGATGTCCAATGCCTTTAAGTTTACACCTGAACAGGGGGAGATCACGCTCAAAATCAGCCTGGCAGAAAAAGACCTGGTCTACTATTCTGAGCAGCTGCAGACCAATACAGAGCAGATTCTGGCCTTCAGTGTCAGAGATTCCGGCATCGGGATTCCTGAGGATAAACAGAAACTGATATTTGAAGCCTTTAAACAGGCAGACGGTACCACCAGCAGAAAATATGGGGGCACCGGACTGGGTTTGTCTATCAGTAAAGAGCTGGCCAACATCCTTGGCGGAGAGATCCAGGTGGAAAGTGAACCAGGACAGGGCAGTTGTTTTACTCTTTACCTCCCTGCCAAACATGCAGATGGAACTTTATCCGCAGAACAGGCGGCAAACATGCACCCTGAGCCCATTATAAAACCACTGATCCCTGAACCTGTTCTCGTACCGGTACATAAAAACCAGACGCAGACACTGCTGATTGTAGAAGACGACCTCGTATTTGCCGATGTACTGAAAGATTATGCACTGGAAAAAGGCTTCCAGCCTATACTCGCCCATAGTGGCGATACAGGACTGCAGATGGCTGAAGATGAATTGCCTGATGCGATCATTCTGGATATCATGCTGCCGGTAATGGATGGCTGGGGAGTTTTAAAAAGACTGAAAGCAAACCCGCTGACCAAACATATACCCGTACACATGATGTCTGCCGGCGAAGTTAAGGGCGAGCGCGCACTTAAAGAAGGCGCCATAGGCTTCCTGAAAAAACCGATCGAAAAAGATGAGCTTGACCACGCCTTTTCTGTTCTCAATTCAGGTAATATTACCTATGATTTTCAAACCGTGCTGGTGATTGAAGACCATGAGCTGCAAAGTCTCGTGGTAAAAGAGCAGTTGTTAGAAAAAGGTATTGAGGTAGCGCAGGCATTTACTGGTAAGGAAGCCCTGGACATGATCAATCAGCGTAGTTTTGATTGTATCATCCTTGATTTAAACCTCCCGGATATTTCGGGCTTCGATCTGCTTGACCAGATAAAGACACAGGAAAAGTTCTCACATGTTCCGGTGATTATTAATACGGCGATGGAGCTCGATCAGGACAAGATTGCCCATATCATGAAATATTCTGAGGCGATGGTACTGAAATCAAATAAGTCCAACGACAGGCTGATCGATGAAGTAAGCCTCTTTATGAATAAGCTCAACAAGCAGGGCGATGCTAAAACCGGCCCTGCTGCAAACGCTAAATCCAAAACCGTCTCTACCATCGAGAAAGTATTAAAAGATAAGACCATCCTGATCACGGATGACGACATGAGAAATATCTTCGCCCTGTCCAGTGCCCTGCAGGTATATGACATGAAAATTGTGATTGCCAATAATGGCAGGGAGGCAGTGGATAAACTCATGGAGGAAAACGAGATTGACCTCGTGCTCATGGATATCATGATGCCTGAGATGGATGGCTATGAAGCAATGACGCTGATCCGGGAGCAAAAACAACACAAGAAATTACCTATTATCGCTTTAACAGCGAAGGCGATGAAACATGACCGCGAAAAGTGCATTGAGGCTGGTGCAAACGATTACATCGCCAAACCTGTAGACATCGACCAGTTACTGTCGATGATGAGGGTCTGGTTAAGCTAGAATAAATGACAAAGATACCCCCGCAAAATGGACAGGAGCTGATCAGCTTTGAACAGCTGCAGGATCTGACGATCTTCATAAAGAATATCCATGGCTTCGATTTTGGCGATTATTCCCCTGCTTCGCTGAAAAGAAGAGTCACCAGAATTATGCAGCTGCAAAAACTAAGTCTCTTTGATTTACGTACGTTGCTGACAAATGATCTGGACTACTTTGAATCTTTTTTGATTGAGGTAACAGTAAATGTGACCGAGATGTTCAGAGACCCTCTGTTTTACAAATCTTTAGCAGCAAACATCATCCCTTACATACAATCCTATCAGCGGATAAAGGTTTGGAATGCGGGATGCTCAACAGGCGAAGAATTGTATTCATTTGCTATATTATTTGCTGAACAGCAATTGTATGACAGAAGTTTTTTTTATGGTACGGACATCAATGCAGATGTTTTGGAATTTGCTAAAAATGGAATTTACGATTTGCAGAAGATGAAGCAATATGCTGAAAATTATCAAAAAACAGGAGCCACACATACCTTGTCAGATTACTATACTGCACGTTACGACGCCGCATCCATTAACCATTCACTTAAAAAGAATGTGCTGTTTTCGGCACATAACCTGGCTTCGGACGGGGTATTTAATGAGTTTCAGCTGATTTCCTGCCGTAACGTGCTGATATATTTCAACAGTGCTTTACAGGAGCGGGTCATTGACCTTTTTTATCATAGCCTTGCCAATTTTGGTTTCCTGTGCCTGGGCTCCAAAGAAACACTGCGAAGCACCGAGATCGGCCGCTTCAAAATTATCGATCAAAAAAATAATATATACCAAAAAATAGCATAATCCTTCCCGCAAAGGAAGCCACAGACTAACTATGGAAAAGATTAATATCCTCATTGTTGATGACAGACCCGAAAACATTATTGCATTGGAAGCATTACTGGAACGGGATGATGTAAATTTAATCTCTACCACTTTACCCAACGAAGCCTTGCGTATGGCCTGGGAAATGGACATTGCTATTGCACTGGTGGATGTACAAATGCCGGAAATGGACGGCTTTGAGCTGGTAGAAATTTTAAAGAGCAACCCCCGGACAAAAGACATTCTGGTGATCTTCGTTACCGCCATTTCTACGGATGCCAAATATGCGGTAAGAGGGCTGAACACCGGTGCCGTAGATTACCTCTACAAACCATTGAACCCTTATGTTACCTCGGCAAAAGTAGATTCCTTTATACAGTTTGTACGTACGCAACGGGATATCGTCAGGAAAAACAAAGAGCTTGAATCCTTCCAGAAAGAACTGATCAGGGCAAAAGACCTGGCAGAACAGGGCAAGAAAATCAAAGAGAACTTTCTCGCAAATATGAGCCATGAGATCCGCACCCCGATCAACGGGATTATCGGTATCACGCATTTGCTGGAAAATACAGAACTGACGGCCGAGCAGCGCGAGATGATTGAGTTGCTGGAAATCTCCTCCAATTCATTACTGGGCGTGATCAATGATATCCTGGATATCTCCAAAATCGAGGCCGGAAAATTCAAGATCAACAGGGCCCCCACCGATCTGGTGATGATCTGTCATTCGGTGGTGAACCTGCTCCGCATCAGGGCTAAGGAAAAAAACCTGGAACTCATCACTCAACTGGACCAGGACCTGCCTAAATCAATCCTGGCAGATTCCCTGCGTTTAAACCAGATGATGATGAACCTGATCGGGAATGCCATCAAGTTCACCAGTGAGGGCAGCGTGACCCTGAAAGTGGAGATCACAGAAAAGAAAGGCAACAACATAAGGATAAAATTCTCTGTCAAAGATACAGGCATAGGTATCCCTCAGGATAAGATTGGTAAAATATTTGAAACCTTTGAACAGGCAGACGACAATACCACCTTAAATTATGGAGGAACAGGCCTGGGGCTATCCATTGTAAAAAATCTGGCACAGCTGAAAGGCGGTGAACTGACTGTCACCAGTGAAGAAAATAAAGGCAGTACCTTTTCCTTTATCAACTGGTATGAAGTGCTTGAAACATCACCGGAAGATGCAAAGCGGGTACCTGAAAAGCTGTCAGTATTTGATAATGTCAGAATCCTGGTAGCAGAAGATAACCCGATCAACAAGTTCCTGATTGTAAAAGTGCTGAAAGCATGGAACATCATCGCTGATGTAGTGGAGAATGGGCAGGAAGCGCTGGATAAGCTGGCCGAGAACAACTATGACCTGATCCTTATGGACACATTCATGCCCGTTATGAACGGACTGGAAGCTACCAAACTGATCAGGGAAGGATATGTTGAAGGCAAAAAGGATATCCCTGTCATCACCTTCTCTGCAGCGGTTATGGATAATGATAAAAAAGCGGCTATAGATGCCGGTGCAGATGATGTGCTGAGCAAACCATTTGAACTGGGCATCCTGCATCAGAAGATCACGCAGTACGCAGTAAAAAAGTAACCTTACTTATTGAAAGCTGTCATCGTTTGGGAAGGCCCGATGGTGACAAAGCTTTTGATGAGTTCAACACTCCTGTCGATCAGTGCCGGTAATTCCGGCTGTTCGTCTTTATCAAAATGGCCAAGGACATAATCGGCCTGACGGCCTTTGGCAAAGTTATCGCTGATGCCGAAACGAAGACGCGGGTATGCCTGTCCTCCGCAAATGCCTTCGATACTTTTGAGGCCATTGTGCCCTGCACTGCTGCCCTGCAGCTTCAGCCGCAACTTGCCCAGCGGAAGCGCCAGGTCATCGACAATCACCAGTACATTTTCCAGCGGTATATTCAGGTCATGCATCCAGTAGTTGACGGCCTTACCGCTCAGGTTCATGAAAGTAGTAGGCTTGATCACATGGAGTTTTCTGCCTTTAAAAGAGACTTCTGAATAATAGGCCAGGCGCAGGTTAGAAAATGATCCATCCAATTGTTTTACCAGTTCATCGGCGATATTAAAACCAATATTGTGTCTTGTATTGGCATACTCAGGCCCAATATTCCCCAGACCAACGATCAAATATTTCATCCTCAAAGATAATAGTTTGACATAAAAAAACAGCACTGAAAAGATTCAGTGCTGTTCCAATTTACTGAAAAGATCCAGCTTATTTTTTACCAGCTTGTTGCTCAGCTTGTTTCAATGCTCTAGACATTCCTACAGATACGATTGTATCTTCAGCAGTGTTAGTTACAGTGTAAGCACCTTTTGCAAGGTCACGTACGCGGAACAAGTTACCTACTTCAAGTTTAGCGATGCTTACTTCTACTACCTGTGGCATATCTTTAGGTAAAGATTTCACACGCAGTTTACGTAATTTCTGAACAAGTTTACCACCCATTTTAACACCTGGAGAAGTTCCGGTTAATTTAATAGGGATCTCCATAACGATTTCTTTGTCGTCAAACAACTGAAGAAAATCAACGTGTAACAATACGTCTGTTAATGGGTGAAATTGTAACTCTTTTATGATTGCTTTGGTTTTTGCACCATTGATATCAATTTCTAAAAAGTTGGCTTCAGGAGTGTAAATAGCATCCTTTAAATCAGTAATTACTACAGCAAAATGTGCTTGTTCTTTACCACCATACAATACTGCAGGAACTTTACCTTCATAGCGAAGCTCTTTAGCATCGCGTTTCCCTACGTTCTCTCTTGGAGAACCGCTAATTGCGATTGTTTTCATTT
>Ga0163161_10001629_pt1 | contig 16506 bp, 20 predicted proteins | sample S45metaG_FD_129847 | JGI IMG/M metagenome (GOLD analysis project Ga0163161, IMG submission 129847) | Switchgrass rhizosphere microbial communities from Kellogg Biological Station, Michigan, USA - S4-5 metaG | ecosystem: Host-associated > Plants > Roots > Rhizosphere > Soil | place: USA... | reverse complement strand
TGACCTCGGACAGCAGGAAGCTGTTCTCCCACACGACGATGTCCACCCAGGAGTACGCCTCCAGGCCGACCGACGCCTCGTTCCATGAGATCGACTGGCCGCAGAACTGAGAGCACAGCGTGGTGGCGTCACCGACTGCGACACGGACCATCGTGCCGGGACCGAAGAACGGCGACACCCACGGCGTCCACTCGTCGTCGTCGTTGTTGAGCCGGATGTTCAGTTCCCCGGCGATGGGTCGCTCCGCTGGCGCACCACCGCGGCTCCAGTGCAGGCCCTCGCAGTCCTTGGTCAGGTCCACCCATCGGGGTCCGCCGAGCACGCCCGTTCCTAGTACGAACGTGCCCAGCAGATTCCCGACCGTGACGACGGCTGCTTGCACTGCCAGTCGGTAGGTCGCTGGATACCCAGGTATGCCGAGTGGAATGCCGCTATCGGCAGTCAGCATCTCCTCGCACAGGTCGCTCTGCAGTGTCATCGTCCACCTCGTCGGTGGTACTGCTTGTTGGCCGCAGCGACTGCCAGTGGTGAGATACCAGGCGGGAAGTACTGGATGATCGTCACCGGAGATCCGATGATGCCACCCGAATCGACCGGCTGACCGTGAGGCACGATCTTGCCGTTGACCGAGGGCACGAAGGTCTCGGGGCCTGTGCCGTCGTTGACCGTGTACGCATGACCGGCCATCACAGGACCACCGGCCATCGTCTTGACGCCCTTCTGGCCGAGCTTCTGGATGATGTCCTGTGAGCCGACAGCGGTCAGCAGGATCTTGATGTCGCGCTGCCGAGTCAGTTCCTCCAGGTCGGCTTCGATCTTGGTCACGTCGCCGGAGTTGAGGTCAGCGAAGATCTCTGTCTTCTTCGACTCGGGGATCGTGTCGGTGGCGTTGACGTAGTCGGCCACCGTGCGGATCAGGTTGCGGGTGTCTTCGTCGGAGTGCTTGGTGTTCGCGTTGTAGTCCGAGACCGCTTGGTTGACATCGGCCCACGCCTGCTGCTCGTCCAACGCATCGATCAGGTGCCGGTAGGCCCCATCGGCCAGCGCCGTCTGCTCCTTGAACTTGTCCACCTGGATGGTGCCCTTGCGGGTCGCCTCGGTGTTGTCCTTGACCGAGTTGGTGCCGACGTCGTAGGTGTTGTTGAGCCGGTGCAGTTCCCGCTCGGTCTCATGCGACGTAGCACCGCTGACGAACTGCTGATCGTTCCACGCCTTGTTCGCTTCAATGCTGTCATCGATGTACTGGTTGCCAGCCTGGATGACGGCGTTGAGATCTCCGTGGGCAGCGATGGCTTCGCCGTTGGCGATCACCCACTGCTTGAAGCCCTCCTTGCCGAGCGCCACCTTGCCGGTGAACTCGTCAAGTGTGATACCGGCATCGGCCAGCGTGCCGACGAGATCCTTCGTCTTGCCATCGGCAACGTCGATGAACTCCACCTTGCCGGTGTCAGCGAACTCGTCGTTCAGTTGCTCCAGCGCTGTCTTGCCCGCACGCAGCGCCGTCACGAAGTCATCGACCTTCTTCTTGTTGAAGGCGTCGATGTTCTTGTTGATCTCCAGGCCCTTCTGGATCGACGTGACCACCAGCGTGATCGCACCGAGGCCCAGGCCAGCAGTGAGCATCGACTTCAGCGCGACCTCGCCACCGAGAGCACCCTCGGTCACCTGTGAGATGGCCTCACCGAGCGCACCGAATCCAGTGGCAGCACCGAGCGAGTCACCGATGGCCGCACCGGCCAGCGAGTGCGTGGCGTCCTTGGCACGGTCGGTGCCGTGCTCCATGTCGTCACCGAGCTTCTTGCCGGTGGTGGTGGACGCATCATCCACGGAGCGCAGGTCGGCCTTGAACTCATCGATGTTGGCCTTGGCCTTGTCGATGTCGGCCAGGATGTCAACGACGGTGGGGTTGCTGGCCAGCCGATCAGAGAGTTGTGATACCTCCTTGATGTCACCTTCTGCTGACTCGGTGTCGGCATCGACCTTGACCGTGGTCGTCTCGTCAAGGTCTTCCAGATCTTCCTTGATGCCCTTCAGGTCCTTGTCGGCCTGCTTGGCGTCGAGCTTCAGCTTGATGTCGATGTCTTTGGAGGCCATCAGATGCTCCCAACCAGTTGTGTTACTGCTTTGTCCGCAGCCTTGGGCACCTCGGTCTCCATGATCTTCAGCGCGTCATCGATGGTGTGCAGGCCCCGAGACGGACGGAACGACGACAGCGAGCGTGGACCTGCCGGTGTGCGCAGTGCCCGCTTCTTGCGTGGGCGGATCGTGCCTCGACGTCGTCGGCCCTTGTCGGCCAGGTTCCACAGGCCCGCAGGGCGCAGGCTCAGCACCACAGTGTCGCCTTCGATCTCGTAGCCGGATGACAGCTTGGCGTTGCCCTTCAGGTTGGACATCCGCAGGTCGCCGCCGAGGTCAGCCTTCACTGCATCTTGGGCGGCTTTCTTCCCGGCGAGGCCCATCGCATGGCTGATCTGCTCCAGCGAGTGTGAGTTCGTCAGCGTGATCAGCGTGCGCCCAACAGCGGACGGCGTGGCCACGACTCAGGTGGTTGCCTTGATCAGCGTGCCCGCCTTGATCGGCAGGGTCTGTGATTGGGTCCTGAGTTGGCCGACAGTGCCACCGAGATCGACGCCCAGGAGGATGGCGACACCGGAGTACCGGGGGTTCTCTGGTCCGACCGGAGCGGGGTCGAGCGTGCCCGAGAACCACAGTTCCGATGTCGGCGTCTGGATCGCCAGTTCAAACAGATCGAACGGCGCATCCGCCGTCAGGTCGCTGAAGAAGTCGATGATCAGATTGTCGGTCTCCGCGCCTGCAGCGACGGACGCCTGGCCGGTTGCCAGCGTGCCTGGGATGGCGATGGACTCACGCAGACGCTGGATCGTCATGCGGGTCACCCACGCCGAGATGTCGATGTCTGCTGGATCGTCCAGCCCCATCGTCAGGTTGCCCTTGAGTTGTGTTACTGACATTGGTACCTCACTTGGTTCGTAGGGAGAAGTTGAAGTCAGCAGCGAGCACTTGCGTCGTCTCCCCGAACGAAGCGGCTCTGATGTTGTCGATGTTGATGAAGGCCACGCCGCTCCAATGGATCGGTGTTGCGTTCATCACGGCGTTGGGGATCTGCAGTGTCGAGAGGAAGTCGCTCAGTTCCTTCTGGGCGGTGTCCTCGTTGGCTCTGCTGACACACAGCGTCAGGGTGATGTCGAGCGTGCATTGACCGGCAGACGAGAACTCACGCATGTCGGTAGGCATCTGGGCGTACAGGCATGGCAACTCGGGTGAGTTGGGCACGTCCTCGTACAGGGAGAGGCCCTGGTCGGCGCAACTACCGACCAGGGCGCTCTTCAGCCCATGCAGGTCCATCAGCCAACCACGAAGTTGGCGTAGGGATCAAGCATCCGTTCGATGTCTGGGTCGAGCCGGGTGACACGGATGGCACCGAACTCGCTGTTGGCGATGACGCCTTCCGGCGACGACTTGCGCTTCCACACCCTGGCGCACTGCATTGTGATACCGAGGTCGTAGTCGGGGTCTTCAAACTCCGGCTCGGTGTGCGTCTTGGCGATGTTGGCCGAGATGGCATCGACAACCTTGGTCATCGACTCCGTCGCGGCCTCGGTCACGGTGGGCGTGCCCATCCATGAGAAGACGTCGTCACTGGTGATGGTCATGTCAGTCTCCGTGGAGGGTGGCCACGATCTGTTCCTTCGTGGCTCCCTCGGGATCGACGTCGTGAGCGAGAGCGAACGCTTCCAGTTCGTCCTTGCGCATCGCCAGCAGTGCCGAGCGTGACGGCAGTTCGTCGCCGTCCTTCGGCTCGACCTCTTCGTGGCCATGGCCCGGTGGTGTCTCACCGACTTCGTGCTCGACCTCGATGTCACCGCGCCCTTTGGGAGCGGCCTCTTCCCAGGCGAGTGCGCCCGAGTCGCTGATCACGTATTGGCCAGCCATGTCACACCATCGCCACGAAGCCGGAGGCGTAGCCGAACGTGGCGATGTAGCCGCGGTAGGCCATCACGACGCCGAGGTGCGAGACGTCCGGTGCCGTGATGAGGCCCTTGATGTTCTCGTACGACTCGACCAGTGACGATGCGCCGATGATGCGGGTGTTGGCGGGCAGTTGCGGGCCGACGACGATGTTCAGCGGCATGCCTGCGTCACCGAGCGCCTGCTTGATGAGGCTCATCGCGCTGACGTTGGTCGTGGCGTTGCTGACACCGGCCAACGTCATCGCTGCGTCGAGCGAGAGCCACAGTGTGTCTGCCTGCTTCTTGCTGTCGGCGTACACAACACCCATGGCCGTTGTGATACTGGAGATCATCGTGCCGATGTTGGTGGCGGTCCACGGACTCGTCGGTGCTGCAGCGAGTGCGAGCAGCGCTGCGACGGCAACGGACTCGGTGACACCGGCAAAGACGTCCACGAAGTCCTGCACGACCAACTGCATGGCCGAAGGATCGGTCCAGTCCACGTCTTGCTCCGACAGTTCCAGCACGCCACCGAAGGTCCGCTTGGTGACGTTGTCGCCAGCGATGGTCATCTTCCGAGAGACCAACTCGTCAAGCTCGACGGCCTGCTCGGCAACAGCAACGTGCTGTGTGATGCGGGGCCTGGTGAACACCTTGCCGGTGCCTGGCATCGGACGGCTGGTGAAGCTGTTCCACACCGGGCGGCTGTTGTCGGTGAACGACAGCAGTGGTCCGACGATTGGCGTTGGCAGAATTCCCGGCGTGTCGCTGGTCGTCTGACCGGCAACTGCTCGGGTCAGCAACTCGGACGCTTCCTGGTCGCCCTTCTTGGCGCGGTAGTGGAGCACCAACCACTCGCCAGCGGTCATCGTCTCCGGTGGCGTCTCGATCTTGTTGGCCGAGCGGGTCACCAGTTGCTGTGGTTGGACTCGGGCGAGCACCTGTGCCGCTGCGTCGATGGAGCCGACCTTCTTCGCTTCGGCTTCGATCTCGGGGAGCATCTGCTCGGCGCGTTCGTAGAGCTTGTCCACGTCTGCTTGCTCGGCATCGGACAGGTCTCGGCCTGCCGACGTGGCCTTGGATTCGATGACGTTGATGCCATCGCGGATATCGGAGTGTTGACGCCGCAGGGCGTCGAGTCGTACTGACATGATCTACCTCGTAAAGGTCTCAACGGACTCGTCGGAAACGAGTCTCAACGTGGAGGGTGATCAGCGAGGTGACTCTCCCCCGATGGAGCGCAGACGGGGAGGCGGGCTGTTGATCGGGCCTGTGCGACGAGATTACACCACCGGGAGCAGCAGGCGGCGCTTCCTGAGGGCGTCCAGGCGCGGTGTGGCCGACTCGGAGCGCACCGAGAGCACCAGAGTGCCTTCGTGTTGGGCGACTTCGGCCAGTGACAGTTCCTCGACAGCGATCTCCGTGCGCCGGGTGACGGGGCCTCGGGGATCGGAGCGGGTCAGGTGTCGCAGGCTCCTGAAACCGAGGCTGACGGCTGGCAACTCACCGTCGTTGACACGTCCGAGGGTGCGGCTGGCGTACTTGGTGTCGCTCATCCGTGCTCGGAACAGCAGAGCGCCCTCGGATGCGCTGTGCTCAAACGTCGTCTCACCGACCGAACCCTTCAGGTGCTCATGTCGGACGAACAGCGGACGCTCGGCACGCATCCGCAGCGAGCGCATGGCCGACTGAGGGTCGAATTCCTCCAGGTATCTCACCACGCCGTCGTCGGTGACCTTCGATGGGTGGTCGTACTTGGCTGCGATGCCGGTGAGCGTGCGCCCATCGCCCTCGACTTCAAAGTCAGCGGATCGGAACAGCAGAAAGTCGGTCATGACGCCGCCTCCAGTGCGAGTGGGTCGGGTGGTGCCTGTGATACCGGAGTATCAGTGGGTGATAGTGGGGTACCAGGAGGCAGTTGTAGCTGCGGTGGCACCGGCTCCTTCTTTGCTGGCGGCTTGCCCTCGATCTCTCGGGTCTCGTCCTCGGTCTCCAGACCGATGTCCTGCGCCAGCTTGTGCAACTCGTACCGTTCGCGGGTGCTGGAACGCAGCAGCGCCTCGGGGTTGCCCCTCACGAAGTTGCGACCGGGGATCAGATGGCTCCACTCCTGCTCGACCGGGACCATGTTCGGGCCGTAGGTGTCGATGATCCGCTGCAGCGCGTCGTCGGTGCGGTTGCCGTAGGTCATCGAAGACGATGAGCCGAAGCTGGAACCGAGATCCTCGGGTCGCAGTCCGAACATCAGCGCCGACTCAGCGATGGAGAACTGTCGGGACTCCAGAAATTGAGCGTCGTCGGCAGACCAACTGACGGGCTGGTAACTCATCCGCTTGCCGATGACGGCGACGGAGCGATCACCGACCTTGCCGATCCAGTTGGCCTTGACGGTGGTCGCCTGTTGCTGCGTCGGCAGGTCCACGTCGATCTGGACGACACCACTGGGAACTCCACCGCCCTTCCACACCGCTCCGGCCATGCCGCCCTGGTCGAGCATCGCTGAGATGTTGCGGCGCTGGGCCTCGACCACACCGATGGCCATGATCTCGCCAGGCAGTGTGATACCGATGCGGACGTGGACCAGTTCATCGGGCGTGAAGTCCTCGCCGCCGATCTGGTAGATCACGTAGCCGTCCTCGTCGTAGCGAGGGACCACGCTGTCGATGGGCACCGGCAGGATCTGCCGTGGGTATCCGGTCGTCGGGTCGTAGTCGCACTTGATGCCGACCCAGTTCCCTCGCATCAGCGCTGTGCTGACGAGTTCCTTCCAGTACACGAAGCTGCCGGTGTACGTCGAGCACGGCGACTCCAGCACACCGGGCACCGGCAGTATCTCAGTACGCCCATCAGGCTGGAACGCTTGGGCACCGACCATCATCTGCGAGACCGCCGACGAGATCTTGTTGACCGCAGCCCAGCAGCCCACCAGTCCGTACGTCGTGCGCTCGGTGACCGGCAGGCTGGCAGTCGGCTGGGTGATTCCCAGCAGGCCGTACAGCGCCTCCCACGATCCTGTCTGGCTCTGCGCCTCCACCGGTCGTGGTTGCCGTGGCCGTGCTCGTACCAACGTGCCGTTCTTCATCACATCACTCCCAACATCGAATCGTCTACCTCTGTCTCGGGTTCGTGGGCCTCGCCGCTCCCAGCCAGGGCGATGGCCATTGACACAACACCGTCGATCTTGTGCCGGGTCTTGTTCTTGGCGAGCATGAAGCCGCCGCCCGAGACCTGCGGCACCGCTCGGAGCACATGGCTGCGCAGCACGGCGTCGTCGTCGTGGTCGAGCTTGCGGTCGATGATCAGGTGGTGCAGCGTCGAGTACGCCGGGATCATCCGAGCAGGCGTCTGTGGTATCTCAATCATCGGCAGGCCCTCGGTGGCCAACTCCTGTGCGCCCTCCACGAAGTAGCGAGGGTCGTAGGCGACCGAGACGACGTTGTGCTTGCGGCACAGTTCCCTGATGTGCTCACGGATCGCTGCGTGGTCGATGACTCCCGACTCCGGTGTCCAGATCTCGACCTTGGCGCGCCAGCGATCACCGACCTGCTGCAGTGCGCTCACGGCGCTGCAGTCGTCACGCATCGACTTGTCCACGCCGATGTGGACCGGCTCAGAAACATCAAGTCTGATGTTCTTCCCAGTGGCATCCCAGTGGCCGGGACCATCGGCTCCGAGCCAGCCGTCGTCGCTGACGCTCTGCCACTGGCCGAGTCGCATCATCCTGAACACCCACTCGGGCCGGTCAACGACATCGGCCTGCAGCGCCGAGATGTCCAAGAAGTGCCCGAGGGCGAAGTTGGCTCGGTGCCACTCGCCTGTGTCGTGGATGTCGGCATCGGGGTGCGCTGCGTACTCGGTCCACGACACGGACTTCGACGCAGCGCCAGCGAGCACCCGCTTGCGGAGCGTGTACATCGCAGAGTCCTGCGAGTTCGGTGTTGAGATACCAATGACACGGCTCTCGTCGCCACGCTTGCCGCCCGATTGAACGAGGTTGCCCCAGCGCTCGTCATCCCAGTGCGAAGCGCCGAACTCATCGGCAACCAACAGGCTCGGGCTGAGGCCCAGCAGCGTGTCGGGGTCTCTGGTCGCCAGTGGAGCCATCACACCATCGGTTGCCGGGACGACCATGCGTGGGTCCTGGGTCCCGCGGTACAGCAGGGTGCGCTCGGTGAGTTCTGGGTGCAGTTGCAGCATCCTGCGAGCGATGCCGTAGACCCCAGAGGGCCGCATCGACTGCTGCAGGGTCGTGGCGCATATCGAGATATCAGGCGACCACGGATTGAGGAACAGTTCCGACAGTCCGATGCACGCCAGCAGCCCGGTCTTGCCGTTTCCCCGAGGACAACTCAGCGCAGCCGAGAGAATCCCCTTGGCGTACGTCTTCTCGATGAAGGTTCGCTGCGCTGGCAACAGTTTGATCTGCTGACCGGCGTTGACACCCCGAGGGACGATGCAGAACTCCTCGATGAACTTGATTCTGCGCCCTGTTTGGCTACCCCGCCACCTGTGCCATGGAGGCGTCGATGTGGTTCCAACTTCAAACCCGGCGTTTCCTGTGTCCTTCATTGTGATACCAGCAGGAATCCTGCACATATCGTCGTGGATACGCATCTCGGCAGGGGAAGGGTGCTGAGTTTTGCGCGGATCACAAAGAAATCGGGTTGGTCATTCACCGCGACCACCAGCCCTTCGGTTACAGCGGGGATGTTCGGGGTGTCTCGTTCCGTCAGGTTGGTGCCCGAGATCCCAGTGCCGAGTGATGATCAGGCACCCACACTTCGGGCACTCCACGCCGCCTTGAGCCACGATTGGTGCCCACTTGCGGCGCAGCATCCGGTGCTCGGAGCCGTACAACTCTGACTTCCGTGGTTGGTAGCTGCGTGACTTGGCACGTCTACAGGGTGGACAACGCCCGCTCTTGTCAGCCTCGGTGTGTTGACCACAGCCGAGGCAGATGATTGTCGTGCCCATCACTGGATCACAGAGAGTAGTCGTTTGATACCGCCGTATCCAGGACTGCCGTGGTCGTCTGATATCCCGGTATCACACGAAGTCTTAGTTGTGATACCAGACCAGTCCCTCACAGGCCGGGGTAGCGGAACACTCTCTTTCTCTTTCTCCCCAAACGAGGGGCCTTCGACGGTCCACGGAGGAGATAGGCCCCTCGTATCTGGCCTGTCTCCGTCTACCCGTCTGGCCATCTGGCAGACAGGTGGACAGTACTGGGGGGAGATTCGTACAGAACCAATGGATTCTCTGTCCTCGGCCCATGTCTGTGACCAGGGCTTTGTTCTTACGGGTATCCACTCCATTTGACACATATCGTGAACAGCACTAGTCCTATCCACTACTGAACGACAGCGTTTAGGCCCAATTAGCAACTCTTAGAGTTTGGAGGTATCACAACATGACAGTTTCCTACAAGACTCCAGCGACGGATGTCCCATTCGGCCAGATGCCGCACTGGATGCTCCGCACTGGCAAGTTGTCGCACACCCAGTTCCGCATCATGGCGGCTCTGTTGGCTGGCATCGGCAACCGCGGCACACCGCAGCACCTGACGTACACCTGGCTGGCCGAGTGGGCGAGCACCGACAAGAACACCGTCACCAAGGCCATGGCTCTGTTCACGGAGAACGGGTGGGTGGAGATCACCGGGAAGATGCGCAACTTCCGCAGGTACAAGCTCAACCTCGACAAGATGCGCTCCGATCTGATGGTTCGGGAATACGAGGCACCAGATGCCTAAGCGCAAGCTGACTGACGAGACACCACAGCCCATGGCCCCGAAGCCAGTGATCAATTACGCCCAACAGATGAAGGCGATCAAGAAGGCCAAGGCGTGGCTGACACCACCCGAAGACCGCGCCGAGGCCCAGCGCATCCGGCTGCACAACGAACTTGCCGCTCTGGAGAACGAGTTCCAGACGCTGATGATGACCACGCCCAAGGGGACGCAACAGCGTGAGGATCTGTTCGCTGAGATCGACCGGCTCAAGGGTGAGGTCCCGAGCTTCGATCCGACCAATCCGAGGGACGCCATCTTGAACTTCGATGAGGACGACTTCCCCGACATGGAAGGTGAGGAAGCGTGACTGACACTGTCGAGATCGAACTGGTGAACCTGCGGAACGATGATCCTGATTGGGGCAACGACTTGATGGGCTGGGGTTGGCACATCGCTTCTGACAACGCCGCGTACTGCGGTCAGGCCCTTGACATCAGTCGCTCCATGCAGAACGACATCGGCCCCGACGAGCCTGGTGATCGTGGCTTCGTGCATGGTGGAGTCAGGGTTGATGTGTGTCGGAAGTGCGTAGCCGCTTGGGTCGCAGAGAGAGCGTCGGTCACTGTGCAATGAGCACACGACCGATCCAGTGGATCGAGCTTCACGGCCAGGCCCACATCATCAAGAATGACCGCTATCTCGACCGTGCCCTGTGTGGCATCGATCTGGCCGAATCCACGCTGATCTTCAAGGGTGATGAGCTTGAGGGCTGTGCCGACTGCATCACCAAGTACGCAGCGCAGAACACCGAGAAGCGGCCTGAATGGGTCGGTGGCGATGACGATTGGCCCGACTTCAACGCTGACGATTTCCTGAAGTAGGGTTCGCCTTTCACCAGTGGTCCAACAATCGCTGGAGATGCACCCGTCCAAGGGTGCGCTGTTGTGGAGATGCCCACCTAGTGTCTGATGCCACGGGGTGGGCATCTCGCATATCGTGGACATGTTTGAAGGCTCGCCGTTGGTTGATGGATTCTCCTGCGGCGGGCCTTCTTGCGCGTTCATCCCCACCATCCTCACCATTTATCCCCCTCCATCCCCCTCCGTTTCTGGTGATCATCCCCCCTGATCCTCCCCATTTATCCCCTACGATCCCCTACATATTTCGGCGTTGATCCCCCCTCATCCCCCAGCGGTTTCAACCTGCCACATGTGGCAGAAGTCCCGCTATTGGGAGTTTCAACCCAACAGACGCCTGTGCTCATCGATGGCCAACCTCTGGCCGTTGGCCCTGATGTACCTGGCAACCATGACCTGCGATTCCCACCCAGCGTGGTATCTCAACAGAGTCTCAGAGCCTCCTGCAGCCAGCCACCGCTCAGCGACACCACGACGGAACTGGTGAGCCGAGACGTGGACGCCTGCTGCCTTGGATCGCCGCTGCAGCATCCGCTTGATGCCCTCGGCTGAGAGAGGCCCCTGTGTGCCGAGCCACAGCCATGGTCCTCTGATACGGCTGTATCGCAGGTATGAGCGCAACGCCTTCACCGCTTCCGGTGTCAACGCCACCGTGCGAGGGCGGCGGCTCTTGGCCTTGGGGATCACGAAGGTGCCAGCGCTGAGGTCGAGATCGTCACGGCGCATCCTGGCCACCTCACTGAGCCGAGCACCAGATCCCCACAGCACGGTGATGATGGCGCGGTCTCGGGCGTTCCAGAAGCCTGATGCTGGAATCAGCATGAGCAGCTTGAGATACTGCTCCCGAGAGCATGACTCTGTCACCGGCTCGGGGATGCGTGGCAGCTTCAGCGACAATGCTGGATTCAGCATTTCAAACGCCTCGGCGCGCCACTTGTAGAACGCCTTGATCGCTCTGATGTCCACGGCCAGGGTCGCCGGTTGTACGTGCTTGGCTCGCTCTGCGAGGTAGGCGCGGAGGTCCGAAGTTTCCAGTTCTGGCAACTTTCCAAGCCGCTTGAGCACGCCGAGGTAGCACTCCAACGTGTGCTCGGAATTTCCCAGCAGCCGGAAGTGTGCCGTGAACGCTTCAATCTCAGTCATGATCCGCCTTGATAGGTGAGGGTCACTGCTGGGAAGCTGGGCAGCGCTGTAGGTTGTATAACCCCAGGTCAGGGGCTATTTGGAGCGGACGACGGGATTCGAACCCGCGACCCTCACCTTGGCAAGGCTGGCAACTTGAGGCAGTGACGTTGTTGTGTTACCAGGAGTTATAGCAGTATCACAACGCCATCACACGGATGGGTGAGGGTCAGCGCTTCATGTACATCACGACGTACACGATCAGGGCTGCGATGCCGATGAAGGTTTGGGCCGAGATGAACACGACCCTGGCGACACTCACGCCACCTGGACACCGAACATCGGGACAGTGGGGATGCCGGTCCAGTTGCCATCGACTGCCGAGAACGGATCGGGCAGAGCGGTGGCGAAGCTGCTGGTGATCTTGTACGCAGATGTCACCGGCAACGTACCAGTCGGGCCGACGGATGGAGGCAGGGTGGAGATCTCCGGCAGGCAGAGACCGGTCGGTGACATGTTGACCTGAGTGTTCGGTGAGTTGAGCGTGATCACCACCCAGAACCGCGAGGCGTCGTACACCTGGTTGACCGTCCATATCGGCCAGTCGCTGAACGTGAGACCGTTGAGTTGCGGGAGGTCAGCGAACTTGGCCGCTGGCAGTCCGTCGTCGCGATAGATCGCACCCTTGATGCTGAGCGTGCCGCTGTTCGGGAAGGCGTGGGCGAACACCTTGCCGATGGTCTTGCCCGCCTCCCAGTTGTACAGCACGGCGTACCAGTGGCCATTGGTCGCAGCGATAGCACTCGGTGATCCTGCTGCGGCTGGCAGGTTGAGATACGTCGTCGGGTGGACCCACGTCCCACTGCGCAACTTGGTCGCACCGCCACCTCCACTGCCACCGGAACCGGCTGGACCCTCTGGGCCAACTGGACCCTGGATGCCCTGCGGACCTTGAGCGCCGGTATCTCCTTTGTCGCCTTTCGGTCCCTGTGCGCCGGTCGCTCCTGGCGTGCCTGGGTCACCCTTCGGACCTTGCGCCCCGTTGGTGCCGTTGGTGCCTGCAGGCCCGGTTGGTCCTGGCACCGTTGATGCAGCGCCGGTTGCGCCGGTCGCTCCGGTTGGGCCTGTCGCACCTTGCGTGCCGGTGTCGCCCTTCGGTCCTTGCGGTCCCGCTGGTCCGATTGGCCCCTGTGGTCCTGGCGGGCCGGTCGTGCCACCGGAACCACCACCATCTGCACCGGCTGGTCCCTGCGGACCTTGTGGACCTGCGGGGCCTGGCGCACCGGCTGTGCCAGGAGGTCCCTGGATGCCCTGTGGTCCTGCTGGACCGGTTGCGCCGTCAACACCATCGGCTCCTGGTGCTCCATCGGCTCCTGTGGCTCCTGGCGGGCCGAGGATGACCGGCGTGGTGATGATCTCGGTCTCGGAGACGTAGGTGGTCACTGTGTCGGTCATCGCGTCACATCCTGACTGGCCACGATGCGGCCTCGGTACCACGTTCTCGGCTCAGCACCACTGACGGTCTGCTGCAGATCCCAGGTCGCTTCGGTGTTGCCGATCAGCGAGCGCAGTTGCTCGCCGGTCAGGCTGATCGTCACCAACTCGGGTGTGGCCACGACGTTGAACGCTGTGAGAGCGTCGGCAGCAGAGGCCGGAGAACGAACCTCTGCTGCCCACGTTCCGTCAACGGCTATGGGATCGCCGGTTGCCTTGTCCACGAAGTTGAAGCCGAGTGAGAAGCCATCCCCGGCGTAGAGCTTGAGGTCGAGTGTTTGCGGCTGTTGGGTGATCGTGCTCATGGCACTCCTCAGTGGGCCTTGATGAAGAACTGGAACGTGATGAACGCAGGCGTTGTGTCAACAGGCGTGGCGCTGCCTGGACCGTTGTCGGTGTTGCCGCCGAACGGTGGGACGTCCACGGCGTGACGGTGATCGGAGAGCAGGCCGGTTGCCGAGTCCTGCTCCTCGTTCGACTTGACCGCCTGCATGTTGCCGATTGCAGCGCCGGTTCCTGCAGCGGTGTTGATCGCGTTGGGCAGACCGGCACCGATGTTCTGTACGACGAAGTACTGGAACGACTGGCCACCGCTCCACGCCTCGGGGTGCGTGGTGTGGACGTGGTGGTTGCTCTGGATGTCGCTCTGGAACACACCGTGATCGTGAGCCATGGAGTGGGCGTGTGGCGGCAGGTTGGCAGCGACGAGGTTGTGTGCGTTGGCTCCACCGACCACACCGACAGCCGCGCCACCGATGGGGAATCGTGTCGCCGCATTGGGCAGTGTCAGTGAGGCCCCGACCTTCCAACTGGCCGGTGCGACGGTCCACAGGTCCTTGTACAGCGTCTGGGCGTTGGCCACCACCTGGCCGTTGAGGATCAGCCAGCCTGGTGTCTCAACGGTGGCGATGGACATGCGGATGTCACCGGCCCTGCACGACGTGTTGATCGCCGCTTCGACGGCATCGACGTGACCGGCGTTCCAATAGTTGCCGTCGATGAGACCGAGTTCGATAAGCGCCATTGTGATACTCCCTCAGGCCCTCTGGCCCCAGTACGCGCCATCGGCGGTCTTGGCTTTGGTGACCTCCCATGAGCAGGTGGACATGCCTCCGGTGGTGGAGGCCGAGATGTTGAACTTCGACTGGAACGTCGATGCAGCCGGTACGAATGCGTGACCGATGCACTGGCCGTAGCTGCCACCGGCACCGTTGTCGAGCAGTGCGCTGCCGTCCTGCACCAACGGCGCTGTCGCTGTCGGCAGCGAGCCGCCTGTGACACGACAGGCGAAGGCGGCGAACACCAGTGAGTTCTCTTCGGTGGTGTTGATGTTGTCGATGGCGTTGGCCGAGCCGGGGTTGACCGCGGTGTCCCAGTGCGGTGCGTCAGCGCCGAGCAGTTCGTACAGCACCGCCGACAGTCCGATGTGCGCAGCAGCGAAGGTGATCGACCGTGCCGCAGGCGCAGCACCGACGCTCATCCCGTAGATCTCCACCGACTGGAACCCAGCGCCACCACCGCCCCAGCGGCTGCGGGTCCAGCTAACGCCGAGCGAGTCGGTGACGTTGCCCAGTTGAGTGGTCTCGCCACTGTTGCAGCCGACGCAGCCGACGAGGATCAGTCGGCTGTTGGGCCGCGGCAGGTACGACGAGAACACGATGCTCGACCCCACCGTGGAACGGGGGTTGGCCGAGTAGATCGTGATGGTCACACAAGCTCCAGGGTGATCGATGCGTTGGAGCCGGGTGTCGATGTCCCGGTCTGGTCCACGTCCACGGTGATCACGTCACCGGCTGCGAGCGCCGTGACCTGTGGCGGCAGGCTGCTGCTGACCTTGGAGCCGACCGGGATCGTGGGCCGGTTGGCCTGGGTGGTGAAGATCGTCGTGCCGTTCTTGTTGACATCGAAGATGATGCTCGACGGCGAACCAGCAGGTCCGGTGCCCACTGCGGCCCGCACGGAGACGATGGTGCAGGCGTAGGCGACCACGAACGGGATGACACCGCTGCCCACCGATAGCACTCCAGGGATGCTCATTGCCGCCTGGCTGTGCCCAGGAGGGCCTGGAACGGTGGAATCGAGTCCAGGTGCCCCCACGAAGCCCTGCGGCCCTGGAGGGCCTATGGGGCCGGGAACGGTGGAGTCTGCGCCCGGTGCTCCGGTGGCACCAGTCGCTCCAGTGGCTCCGGTCTCGCCCACAGGCCCCTGTGGACCGGCTGGGCCGGTGTCGCCCTTGGGGCCTGGGATCAACAACGCTGTGGCGACTCGGTTGACCTCATCGGCCACTTGGTTGCCCCATGTCGAGTCAACGAACTGATCGGGGCCGACGTGCGGGATGGCAGTCATCGCCAGCGCTCCGTTCCGTCCCAGCGGGTCGAGTCCCACAGAGCGAACTCCGGTGGGATCACTTCCCAGGCGCTGTCGGCTTCGATGTCCATGGTGATGGTTCCTCTCCAGTACGTGCCGCCGCCACCGAACTGCACGTCGATCTCCATGCCGCAGATCGAGTAGCCGGTGAACTCCAGTTGCTCATGCGCTGGCAGGCCGATGTCAATCGTCATCCGGTCGGTGATGTCGGCTTCCACGATCAGTTGCGCTTGGTTGAAGCCCTGACCGCTCTCGACGGCGAAGGTGACGGGCCGGTAGGTCTGCCGTGCCCGAGCGAGCATCCCATCGGCAACGCGCTGTAGGTCTGCATCGCCAGGCTCAGCGTTGGTGATCAGGTCGGTGCGTGTCGTGCTCCGGCGTTGGTACTTCCCAGCGATGCCGTGGTTCTCGTACGTGATCACCGTGCCACCGACCCGAGAGAGGTCCACGCTGCTGAGGATGCGCTCATCGTCGTTGGCCGTGACGATGGAGTCGGTGTCCTGATCCCGGCGCTGCAGCTTCCATGAGATACCACTGCCCATGGCGCGGTCAGCGATCATCAACATGCCGTGCTTGGCTGGCCAGACCACGGCGTCCACCGAGTCCACCGTGAGGTACAGGTTGCTGGCCACGTCCTGAGCGAAGTCCGATGCCTGGAACGTTGCCGGGGTCGTGCTCATGATCTCCCGACCGAAGGCCCAGTCGGCTTGGTCGAGCAGCCGGTCCACTCGCTGCGTCAACGTGTCGCCGCCACCGATGACACCGTCGAGCGCATGGTCGTTGACCTCGGACAGCAGGAAGCTGTTCTCCCACACGACGATGTCCACCCAGGAGTACGCCTCCAGGCCGACCGACGCCTCGTTCCATGAGATCGACTGGCCGCAGAACTGAGAGCACAGCGTGG
>Ga0163161_10001625_pt1 | contig 16530 bp, 11 predicted proteins | sample S45metaG_FD_129847 | JGI IMG/M metagenome (GOLD analysis project Ga0163161, IMG submission 129847) | Switchgrass rhizosphere microbial communities from Kellogg Biological Station, Michigan, USA - S4-5 metaG | ecosystem: Host-associated > Plants > Roots > Rhizosphere > Soil | place: USA... | reverse complement strand
TCGCCCCGAGATGTCGGCCTGCACGATGCTGTACTTGATGGCTGGTTTCTCAACGACAGCGGCGAACTGCTCAAGGGTTTTGCCATCACCGCGGACGATACCTTGCTCGATGTCGGGTGTGGCGAAGGCGCAGCGACACTGTTTGCCGTGCGCCAGGGCGCGTCGGTGATCTTCACCGACAGCGAGCACGACAAGGTGCGCGACCTCGGCCGGCAAGTAGAAGCCCAATCGGCCAAGCCGAATCTGGGCCTGGTCAGCAATAGCCTGCCGTTACCATTGGCCGACGGATGCGCGAGCAAAGTGGTGTGCATGGAGGTGCTGGAACATATCGAGCACCCAGAGCCGTTCATGGCCGAGCTGGTGCGCATGGGCCGACCCGGTGCGCTGTATCTGCTCAGCGTGCCGGCACCGGTCGGCGAACATTTGCAAAAAGGCATTGCCCCCGACAGTTATTACCAGTCACCCAATCATGTGCAGATTTTTACCGCTCAGCGTTTTGCCGCGTTGGTGGAGGACGCAGGCCTTGTGATCGAGCATCGTCAGGCCACCGGATTTTTCTGGGTGATGGGCATGATCTTCTTTTGGGCCGGTGAGCGGGCCGCCGGGCGGGATTTGGGCGGCGCAGTGCGTGATCGCATTCATGCGCCGTATCCACCGCTGATGGAGAGCTGGGCCAGAACCTGGCAAGACCTGTTGGCGCAGCCCGACGGGCTGGCAATCAAGCAGATGCTCGACCACTTCATGCCCAAGAGTCAGGTGATCATCGCGCGCAAACCGTTGGCTAGCGAAGGTGCGCCATGAGCAGCAAACGAATCATGGATATCGAGGTGCTGCGTGCCATAGCGGTGCTCGGCGTACTGTTCCATCACTTGCAGGGCAGCCTGTTCACGGACCCCGTGCCACTGCTTGAAAAAATCCACGCCTGGGCGCAGCCGTGGTGGGGTGTCGATCTGTTTTTCGTCATCTCGGGTTTTGTGATTGCCCGTAGCCTGATTCCTGCGCTGCAAGGCTGTAGTACGGGTCAGGAATACTGGGAGCAGACACGCAATTTCTGGCTGCGACGAGCTTTTCGCCTGTTGCCGTCGGCCTGGTTGTGGCTGGCGCTGATGCTGCTGGCGTGCGTCTTTCTTAACCGCTCCGGCGCGTTCGGCACGTTGTACGCGAACCTCCAGGCAACGCTGGCGGGGGTGTTGCAGTACGCCAATTTCCGTTTTGCCGACAGCTTCTTTCATTACGAGTACGGCAGCAGTTTCGTGTACTGGAGCTTGTCGCTGGAGGAGCAGTTTTATCTGTTGTTCCCGCTGCTGATTTTCGTCTGCCGCAAACATCTGGTGTGGGCGTTGCTGGCGCTGGTCGCGGTGCAACTGTTCACCCTGCGCACACCGATGTTGATGGTGATCCGCACTGACGCACTGGCCCTTGGGGTGCTGTTGGCAATATGGAGTGTGCAGCCGAGTTACTGGCGCTGGCAGCCGACATTCTTGCACCGGCCGTGGGCTGGTGTGTCGTCACTGATCATTGTCGGATTGCTGTTGAGTTTCATGGCTACCGACCGTTTCACCTTCGCTAATTACCGCATCGGCTCGATCGCATTACTCAGCGCGGTGCTGGTCTGGATTGCCTCCTATAACCGCGATTACCTCTTGCCCGCCGGTAGATTGCAGCGGCTGATGGGGTGGATCGGCAGTCGTTCCTACGGCATTTACCTGATCCACATTCCGGCCTATCAGTTGGTGCGCGAAATCATCTTCCGGTTGCAGAGTGCCGGTCTGCCGAACCCGGCCGGGCATCCGGTGGTCACGCTGCTGATCGCCTTCGGGCTGATTGTTCTGCTCAGTGAACTGAATTTCCGCTTCATCGAAATGCCCATGCGCAACCGTGGCGCCGCGCTGGTGCAACGCCTCGGTACATCCAAAACCGCTGTCCCATCCTCTGGAGCCACCTCATGCTGAGCCTTTTGAAGAAACTCACGTCGGCGACGCCCGCACCTGCCCCGGTGCAAACCGTCGCCCCGGTGGCAGAAAAGGTCGATCCGTATATGCTCGGGCTGCACGATGCGATGCTCAGCGGCTGGTTCAATCAGGAGACCGGCGAGCTGTTCACTGGCTTCCCGGTGTCGGCTGATGACACCTTGATTGATGTGGGATGCGGTGACGGTGGCAACGTGCAATTCTGCGGCCGGCGCGGGGCAAAGATCATCGTCGCCGACATCGACGCCGCCAAAGTTGAAGCCACCCGTCAACGCCTCAGTGACACCCCGGCCCGCGACGTCGAATGTCACGTCACCGACTGCAATCCGCTGCCGATTGCCGACGCCACGGCCACCCGTGTGGTGTCCACCGAAGTCATCGAGCATGTGGACGACCCGGCGCAATTCCTCGCCGAGCTGGTGCGTGTCGGCAAGCCAGGTGCGCTGTATTTGCTCAGCGTTCCGCACCCGAGCTCCGAAGACCTGCAAAAGGACATCGCCGCGCCGCAGTATTTCCAGAAGCCCAATCACATTCGCATCATCAGCGAAGAGCAGTTCAAGGCGATGGTCAGCGACGCCGGCCTGGAAGTGCTCAGCCACAGCCAGTACGGCTTTTACTGGTCGATGTGGATGCTGCTGTTCTGGGAAGCCAAGGTCGATTTCAGCAATCCCGACCATCCGTTGCTAAACCACTGGGCCGAGACCTGGAAAACCGTTCTGGATTCGCCTCGTGGCGCGCAGATCAAACAGGCGCTGGATGCGGTCGTGGCGAAAAGTCAGGTGATCATTGCCCGCAAGCCTATGGTGTAGACGGCCCATGTCGCAGCCTTCGGCAGCTGCTACAAGGGTAGTTTTTGGCTTAAGGGTTTCAATAGTGTTTTTCCCGCGTTTGATCATATTGCTGACGGCTCTTGTGCTGCTCAACGGTTGCGAGCAACAGCACGCGCCACCGCTCGATCAACAGCTCTACGTCTGGCAACGGCAATGGACGCCAGCCCATGTCGCCGCCCTGCGCGACAGTCGTGTGGACTTTTCGACGCTACGCGTGCTGGCCTTGCAGGCGTTTCCTCAAGCCGGCTGGCGTCGTGCGCGGATCGATTCGGAGTTACTCAAACGCGATGGTCGGCCGCTGATTGCGGTGATTCGTCTGGATGGTCAGCTCAAGTCGTTGGACCAGGACGAGGTCACGGCGCAAATCCAACAGGTGCTCAGCGACTGGCAAGCGCAGGGGCTGACGCTGTCCGGGGTGGAAATTGACCACGATGCGGGTAACGCTCGGTTGCCGAGCTATCGAGCTTTTCTGGCACACCTGCGGGGCGTTTTACCGGCGACTTTGTCGCTAAGTATTACGGCGTTACCGGCGTGGCTGGACAGTCCCGAGTTGCCGGCTCTTCTATCGACTGTCGATAGCAGCGTGTTGCAGGTGCATGCGGTGAGCGATCCACGGCGCGGGCTGTTCGACCCGGATCAGGCGCGACAGTGGGCCAGAAACTGGAGTCGGCTCACGACGAAGCCTTTCTATCTGGCGCTGCCGGCCTATGGTGTGGCGCTGTTGCCAAGCGCCCGTGGTGCACCGGTTGTGGAAAGCGAGGTGCCAGTGGGGCGGGGCGGCGAGCGCCGGGAACTGCTGGCTGATCCGCGGCAACTGAGCTCACTCGCTGCTGAATTGCGCGCCGATCCACCGGCTCATCTGGCCGGCTTGATCTGGTTTCGCCTGCCGCTGGCGGGCGACCGCCGGGCCTGGAGCCTGACAACGCTGGGCGCGGTGGCTCGCGGTGACACGCTCGACAGTCGCTTGAGTGTGAAACTTAGTGCGCAAGACGGCCTCTATGACATCAGCCTCAGCAACCAGGGCAACCTCGACACTGCTTGGCCCGAACGCGTGACCCTGACCGTACAGGGCTGTGATGGCGTCGATGCGCTGGCCGGTTATGCGTTGCAACAGAGCCCGGATCTGCTTACCTTCACCCGCCTTAGCGACGGCCGAATAGCCGCCGGTGGACAGCGAGCGGTCGGTTGGGCGCGCTGCACAAAAATTGATCAAGGAGGCTCGAATGTTCACCCGTAACTGGCCCCGCCATCTGCTCTGTTTGAGCCTCAGCTTGCCGCTGGGTTCGGCGCTGGCCTGCGGCCCGGACTTCCCGATGCGCTTGCTGGACAATCGTGGACAGTCACTGGCGGAGCTGCCCGAAGGCAACTTCCAGTTTGAGATCAACCGTCTCGGCCATGCGATCGCGGGGCTAATGAATGTCGCGCAGTCGCCCAACGGCATGCAGGCGGCTGATTACGTAGAACAGCGAGACACCGCCGAGCAGGCCGGACTGACGGCGGAAGAGCAAGCGCTGGTGAAACAACTGCGCAGCCTGACGGATGCGCATCAAGTCGAAGCGCAGGGCGCGAGCCTGCCGGCCGAGCTCAAGCTGTATCTGGCGGGCGCTGCGGCGTTCAATGCGGGCGATCATGGATTGGCCGCGGAATACTTCCGGAAAGTGTTGGCATTACCGACCGATCAACGCGCCTTGCGCAGCACCTGGGCGGCGTACTCGCTGGGCCGGGCGCTGTTTGCCATGAGCGCCGAGGCGGACGCGTCGCCCGATCTGCTGGCGCAGGCGCGCAAGGCGTTCGAGCAGACCCGTCAGCTGAGCATCGACGGCTTCAGCGACCCATTGGAACTGGGTGTCGCCAGCCTCGGCGAAGAAGCTCGCGTGGCCCGCACCGTCGGCGACTGGGACAGCGCCATCGAACTCTACGCCGCGCAAAACCTCCACGGTTCAGTAGTCGGTTACACCTCGTTGAAGCTGTTGATGGCCGATCTGCTGGCCATGCCGGACGATCAACTGAGCGCGCTGCTCAAGGATAAGCCGGTGCAACAACTGGCGACCGCGTCCTTGATCAGCCGCCTGGGCTGGTCATTCGGTGAACAACCAGCGAACGAATTGAAACTGATCAAACTGCTGCAAAGCAGCACGCGCGGCAGCCTGGATAACGCGGATCGATTGGCCGCGATGAACTATCAACAAGGCGATTACGCCAGCGCCAAGGCCTTCCTTGAACACGCCGGCGACGGCGGCCTGGCGTGGTGGTTGCGGGCGAAACTGGCATTGCGCGATGGCGATAAAAACGCAGCGGCTGCGGCGTATGCCAAAGCGGCTCAGGCGTTCCCGCAGAATGAATCCTGGGGTTTTCGCCGCACGCCGGACTACGACTACGAGACGCTTCAGCTCAAGTGTCGGGTCGAAGGTGAAAGTGCGATTCTTGCGCTGCAACGCGGGGATTATCTGCAAGCATTCGATCAGCTGTATCGCAGCCAGAGTATTTATTGGCTCGATGCCGCGACCGTGGCCGAACGGGTGCTCACTGTCGATGAACTCAAGCATTACGTCGACATGCAGGTGCCCGCGCCACCGCCGTTGAGCCAGCAGGATCGCGACAACTACGTACCGCTTCCGGTGGCAGCCAAATTGCGCAATCTGCTCGGCCGCCGATTGCTGCGCGAAGAGCGCTACGACGAAGCGCTGGCGTACTTCGACAATGTCGATCTACAGAAAAAAGCCCGGCTGTATGGGCAACAGCGTCAGCTGGCGGACGCCGCGTGGTGGCCGACCAAGCGCGCTGGCGCTCTGTTCAATGCCGCCTGGACAGCGCGCGAGTGGGGGATGGACATTCTCGGCTACGAAATGGCTCCCGACTACGCCACGTTTGGCGGCAATTACAGCCTCGAAATCACTGAGCTGAAAGTCGGACCATTAGTCGCCGAAGGTGAAGTTCAGCGTCAGCAAGCCAGTGCCGCCAAACCCGATGAGCGCTATCACTATCGCTTTGTCGCAACGGCATTGGCCAGTCGCGCCGCCGATAACTTGCCGCACACCAGCCAGGCCTTTGCCGCGGTGCTGTGTGCGGCGGCGGGCTGGAACAGTAGCCTTGAAGAGCAAAGAGCCCTGTACCAACGCTATGTGAAGGAAGGACCTTATGTGGATTGGGCGGTGAATTTCGGTTTCCAATGCCCTTATCCCGATTTCGAAAATGCCAGCAAACGTTATGTGACTCAGGCAACTGACGCGACGCGTGCGGTGCTGCGGCCCTACAAGTGGCCGCTGCAGATTGGCGGTGTCATCGGCGTAACGGCAGTGGCGTTGCTGTTGATCAATCGTCGCCGCCGACGGGCGAAGTAAGGCTTATGCCTGTTGCACAAAGGTCAGCCGCACCGCGAAGCCGATCAACAGGCTGCCAAACAGCCATTGCTGGAGCCGCTGGGCTGAAGGACTGCGTTGCAGCCAACGTCCCAGCGCCGCGCCGACCAGTGCGTAAGCGCTGTCGAAGATCAAGCCGACACCGACCAGCACCATGCCGAGGATCGCGAACTGCGTGAGCACTGATCCTGCTTGTGGATCGATGAACTGTGGCAGCAGCACCGAACAGAACAGCAACGCCTTGGGATTGAGCAGATTGGTGAGCAAGCCGCGCTGGATAGCTTGCGACCAGCGCGGTTTCGCTGCGGTGGCGTCAGTGCCGTTCAGGTTCGGCAGCATCGTGGTGCGCAGGCATTGAATACCAATCCACAGCAGGTACGCGGCCCCGGCCAGACGCACCGCATCGAAGGTCCACGGCGCGGCTCTGAACAACGCCGCCAACCCCAGCGCGGCCAACGCCACATGACAACCCCGGGCAATGCCCAGGCCTATCGCGGTTGCCAATGCCGCCGCTTTACCTTGACGGGCGCCGGTTTGCAGCAGCAGGATCATGTCCGGTCCGGGCAACAAATACACCACCGCCAATGCCATGAAAAACAGCCAGAGTCCTGCCATGTTTTGCGCCCCTTTCGTTGTCGATTCGGTAGGGCCAGTCTAGGGCGCAAGGGCAGGGCAGGTGCTTGCGTAGTCAGCTTCTAAAGCAGGTGAAATTGGCATAATCTGCCGCTTGAAGATGACCACACCATCAGGATCTGCCAAGCCATGAAACTGGACGCCTACGACCGCAAGATCCTCGCGGCCCTGCAACGGGACGGTCGGCTGAGCAATGTGCAGTTGGCCGAAGAAATCGGCTTGTCCGCCTCGCCCTGTTTGCGTCGGGTGCGGATGCTGGAGGAGGCCGGGGTGATTCGCGGCTATCAGGCCAATCTGGATCGCGACGAGGTGGGGCTTGGGCTGACAGTGTTTGTCGGGGTCAAAGTCGAACGCCACAACGACGAGCAAGCCGAAGCCTTTCGCGTGGCCGTGACGGCACTGCCGGAAGTGATTTCGGCGTTTCTGGTGTCCGGGGAGTCGGATTTTCTACTGCAAGTGGTGGTGCCGGATTTGCGCGGGTATGACCGCTTTCTTACCGAGCGGCTGCTGAAATTGCCGGGTGTGAGCGATATTCGCAGTAACTTTGCGATTCATACGGTGAAGACGCCGGGGGCGTTGCCGTTGGGGCATCTGCCGCTTTAGACCGAGTCGACCCCTTCGCGAGCAAGCCCGCTCCCACATTTTATTTGTGGCGTTCACAAAATCAATGTGGGAGCGGGCTTGCCCGCGAAGGGGCCAGACTGGATTGAGCAAGACTCAAAGCCTTACATCTGCGTCGCCATCCCCTCCACATTCATCGCCGCCTGGCGCAAAGCCTCGGACCGTGTCGGGTGTGGATGGCACGTCAGCGCAATGTCTTCGGCCGAGGCGCTGAATTCCATCGCCACGCAATACTCGCCAATCATTTCACTGACGCTCGGGCCCACCAGGTGGACGCCGAGAATTTCGTCGGTGCGTTCATCGGCCAGTACTTTGGCGAAGCCTTCGGTCTCGTGGTTGATCTTGGCCCGGCTGTTGGCGGTGAATGGAAATTTACCGACCTTGTACGCGCGCCCTTCAGCCTTGAGCTGCTCTTCGGTTTTACCAACGCTGGCCAGCTCCGGTTTGGTGTAGACCACGCTGGGAATCAGGTTGTAATTCACTTCACCGGCCTTGCCGACGATCTGTTCCACGCAAGCCATGGCTTCGTCTTCTGCCTTGTGGGCGAGCATCGGCCCGGACGTGACGTCGCCGATCACCCACACGCCCGCCGTTTCGGTGCGGTGGCCCTTGTTGGCGAGCATCCCACGTTTGTCTGTGGCGAGGCCGACGTTTTCCAGCCCAAGGCCCTGGGTGTAAGGCCGGCGACCGATAGACACCAGCACGTAATCAGCCTCCAACAATTCGGCGCTACCGCCCGCCGCCGGTTCGATACTGAGTTGAACACCGGTCGCCGATGACGTGGCGCGGGTGACTTTCGAACTCAACTTGAAGCTGATGCCTTGTTTACTCAATGACCGTTGAAGTGTTTTGCCGGCCTCGACGTCTACACCCGGACAGATGCGGTCGAGAAACTCGACTACCGTAACTTGCGCTCCCAGTCGCCGCCATACAGAGCCCAGTTCCAGGCCGATGACGCCAGCCCCGATCACCACCAGATGTTTTGGCACTTCGCTTAACGACAGCGCGCCGGTGGAGTCGAGGATACGGTGGTTATCGATTTCGACGCCCGGCAGGGGAGTGGGCTCGGAGCCGGTGGCGATGATGATGTCTTTGGCGCTCAGCTCGGTCTTGCCGCCGGCACTGTCGGTGACCGTGACTTTGCCTGGCCCGTCGATGTGGCCCCAGCCCTTGATCCAGTCGACGTTGTTTTTACGAAACAGAAACTCGATGCCCTTGGTCAGCCCGGTAACGCTGTCATCCTTTTGTTTCATCATCTGAGCGAGGTTGAGGGTGGGTTTGACCTCGATGCCCAGGTTGGCGAACTCCGAACCCATGGCCGCGTCGTAGAGTTCAGAGGCGTGCAGCAGCGCCTTGGACGGCATGCAACCAACGTTCAGGCAGGTGCCACCGAGAGTCGCGCGACCTTCGATGCATGCCGCTTTCAAACCCAGCTGGCCGGCACGGATCGCTGCGTTATAACCGCCGGGGCCACCGCCCAGAATCACGACGTCGTAGCTGCTCATGGATGGACTCCTGAAGTGAGGGATCGGGCTGGTTAAAAGTAGTAGCTGGCTAAAATTACAAACGCAATATGGGCGTTTCGCGCTGTTTCGGTTAAGGCTTCAGCGAAGCGACAGGTTCAGCGTCTTTAGATAGAGGGATTTAGAACAAAAATTTCACCGATTTCGTTATACCGTAACGAAATGCGGTGTCCGCGTTGAATAAACACTGGGGTGGTATGCAAATCGATCTCGAAGTCGATGGCGCGCAAGTAGCAGGGCTGCCGCGCTTTCAGCAGGCGCTCTTTCAGGGGCGACGATTGCGCCAGTTCGCCATTGGCCTGAGCGCTTTGGCCGCGGCCGGTCTGGTGTTGGCGTTATGTGTCGGATTGTTTGCGCCACAGTCGCTGTGGGGCGCATTGCTGGTGAATCAGAGTGGCGCTTTGCTGGTGCTGGTTGCCGGTCTGCAATCAGCCTGGTGGGTTACGCGATGGCGTGCACAGGCGATGAACCCAACGCTGCCAGTGGTCGTCGACGTTGACGAATCCGTTGCGCCTGCGGGTTGGTATGAGCGACTGCTGGATGGACTCAGTCAGCGCTCGGTACGCATGCTTGGCCAGATCGGCGCACCAACGCTTTGGCTCGGCGGCTGGGCGCTGTTGACGTTGTTCAATATCAGTCAGTTCTGGAACCTCGCGTTACCGCCCGCAGCGCTGGGGTTATCCGCCAGTGTCGGCGCAGTGCTGGCGTTGCTGTTGGCGTTCGGTCTGCTGGTCGTCGAGCGGCAACTGGCCCAGGAAAACGTCGCCCAATGGCCGGAAGCCGGTGCACTGGCGCAATTGACTCGGGTCGCGATTATTTGCCTGGTACTTGGCGCGTTGTGTCTGTTGTTTGCCAGCGAAACATCGCTGTGGCCGGTGCGGTTGGCGGTGCTGATCGGATTGCTGCCGGGATTGGTCGCAGTCGAGTTGCTGCTGCGTGCGGTGTTGTCGCTGTTCAGTCCACAGCGAGAACAACTCGAACCGACGTTGCTTGCACGAAGTTTTGTCGCCGACATGCTGCGCTGGCCGCCGCAACCGCTGCTCGCGTTGCAGCACGAATTGCACAATCGTTTCGGCATCGACTTGCGGCAGATCTGGGCCTTCACGTACATGCGCCGGGCGTTTTTGCCGGTGCTGGCGGTGGTTGCCGTCGTCGGCTGGTCGCTCACCGGGATTCACGAAATACCGTTGCAGGGACGGGGTATCTACGAGCGTTTCGGCAAACCGGTGGAGGTGTTTGGTCCAGGTTTGCACGCCGGTCTACCGTGGCCTTTGGGTCGAGTACTGAATGTTGAAAATGGTGTGGTTCACGAGTTGGCCACCAGCGTTGGCGAAACGTCGGCACCGGTTGTGCCCGAGCCCGCCGAAGGTCCGGCGCCGGCGATTGCCAATCGGTTGTGGGACGCCAGCCATGTGAACGACAAATCCCAGGTCATCGCCAGCAGCCGCGCCGACAAGCAGAGCTTCCAGATCGTCAACATGGACGTGCGTTTCGTCTATCGCATCGGCCTGACCGATCAAGCGGCGTTGGCGGCGACCTACAACAGTGCCGATGTACCGACGCTGATTCGCAGCACCGCCAGCCGGATTCTGGTGCATGACTTTGCCTCGCGAACCCTTGATGGTTTGCTCGGCGAAGACCGGGTAGGGCTCGCTGAAGAGATCGGTCATGCGGTGCAGGCTGACTTGCAGAAACTGGACAGTGGTGTGGAAATTCTCGCCACGGTGGTAGAGGCGATTCATCCCCCGGCTGGAGCTGCCAATGCTTATCACGGAGTGCAGGCTGCGCAGATTGGCGCTCAAGCATTGATCTCGCGAGAACGCGGTGCCGCCGCCGAGGCGACCAATTTGGCGCAACTGCAAGCGAGCATTGCGCGCGATCAAGCGACCGCCAGCGCCCATGAAATCAACGCCACGGCCCAGGCAGCGGACCTGAAATTCAGCGCGGAGCAGAAAGCCTACGCCAGCGCCGGTCAGGCTTTTGTGTTGGAACAATACCTCAGCCAATTGAGCCAGGGCCTGGCCAACGCCAAGCTGCTGATTCTTGATCATCGTCTGGGCGGCAGCAGCAATGCACCGACCATCGACCTCCGTACTTTCACGCTGCCGACTGATCCTGCGTCGCCGCGTACGAGCGCCCAGCCAGGAGCTACCCATTGAGCCAGTCGCACACACACGATCACGATGACCACGCCGGCCACGATCACGGCCATGGTGGGCCTCACCACGGTCACCATCATCACCACGGCGATCCACAAGAAGCCGGCCCGTTTCCCTGGCGGCGCATGGGCTGGGCGGCGTTGCTCGTCGCCTTTGCCATCGCTGCCGCAAGCCTTGTCCAAGTACGCTCGGGGGAGGCCACAGTGATCACACGCTTCGGCAATCCATCGCGGGTTTTGCTGGAGCCGGGTCTTGGCTGGCGCTGGCCTGCGCCATTTGAAGCCGCTATCCCTGTCGACTTGCGCCTGCGCACCACCTCCAGTGGCTTGCAAGATGTCGGCACCCGCGACGGTCTGCGCATCATCGTTCAGGCTTATGTCGCGTGGCAGGTACAGGGCGATCCGGACAATGTTCAACGCTTCATGCGTGCGGTGCAGAATCAGCCGGATGAAGCGGCGCGGCAGATCCGCACATTTGTCGGCTCTGCTCTAGAAACCACGGCTGCCAGTTTTGACTTGGCGAACCTGGTCAACACCGACGCCAATCAAGTTCACATTGCCGAGTTTGAGGCGCAACTTCGTCATCAGATCGATCAGCAGTTGCTCACGACTTATGGCGTTCGCGTACTGCAAGTCGGCATCGAGCGTCTGACACTGCCGTCGGTAACCTTGACCGCCACCGTGGATCGCATGCGCGCCGAGCGTGAAACAATCGCTACCGAACGCACTGCAATCGGCAAGCGTGAAGCTGCACAAATCCGGTCGGCCGCCGAGCGAGATGCGCGAATCGTGCAGGCCGATGCAACGGTGAAAGCTGCGGATATCGAAGCTCAATCCCGTGTCGAAGCGGCGCAGATTTACGGCCGTGCGTATGCCGGTTCTCCGCAGCTGTATAACTTGCTGCGCTCACTCGACACGTTGGGCACCATCGTTTCTCCGGGGACCAAACTCATATTGCGCACTGATGCTGCGCCGTTCCGAGTATTGGTTGATGGGCCACCAACCCTCGAAAACAAGTCCGGGTCGCAGCCATGAATTTGGTTCCACGTGGAACACATGAGTTAAGTAGCCCTTGGATTCAGGCTGGGCGCTTGGCTTTTCTGGCGCTTTATGCGGTGACAATTCTGGCGGCGCTAGCCTGGGCGTTCTCGAATGTGCGGCAGATTGATCCGCAGAATCGCGCGGTGGTTCTGCATTTCGGGGCGCTGGATCGAATCCAGAATGCCGGTTTGTTGTTGGCATGGCCACGACCGTTCGAGCAGGTGGTTTTGCTGCCGGCGGCTGATCGGATCATCGAGCGACGCGTGGAAAATCTGTTGCGCAGCGATGTCGCCTTGCAAGCTGATCGCGTTGCCACGTTCGCCACACCGCTCAGTGATGCTCTCGCCGGGTCCGGCTATTTACTGACGGGTGACGCCGGCGTGGTGCAACTCGATGTTCGGGTGTTCTACAAAGTCACTGAGCCGTATGCGTTCGTGCTTCAAGGTGAACACGTGTTGCCGGCGCTGGATCGGCTGGTCACCCGCAGTGCCGTGGCCCTGACCGCCGCGCGAGATCTGGACACCATTCTGGTGGCACGTCCGGAATTGATCGGCGCCGACAATCAAGCCGCTGAACGGCGTGAACGTCTGCGCGGTGACCTGGTGCAGGGCATCAATCAGCGTTTGTCCGAGCTGACGGCAACGGGGCAGGGCTTGGGCATCGAAGTCGCCCGAGTCGATGTGCAATCGAGTCTGCCCGGCCCTGCGGTGAACGCGTTCAACGCGGTGCTGACCGCGAGTCAACAGGCCGACAAAGCCGTGGCGAACGCGCGCACCGAAGCCGAGAAGGCGACCCAGGCTGCCAACGAACAAGCGGATCGAACGCTGCAAGTGGCCCATGCCCAGGCCAGCGAACGGCTGGCAAAAGCGTCTGCCGACACCGCTACCGTTCTGAGCCTGGCCAAGGCGCAACAGCAAGGCACCGACCCGCAAATGCTGCTGCGTATTTACCGTGAGCGGATGCCGAAGATTCTCGACCAGGCCGGTTCCGTGACCACGGTCAATCCGAAAGACGATTCCCGCCTGATCATTCAGGGAGCAGCACAATGACCGCGCACACCGCCGCCGCACCGAGCCTGTTGTCCTCGGCCGAACAACGCAGCGCCGCTCGCCAACTGACGCTGGCCATGCTCGCGCTGGGCTTGCTCGGGCTCGGCCTGATCTGGCGCTGGCTGTCGCCGGAGCAGACTGGCGTCAGCCAATTGCTGCTCGGGTTTGCATCGCTGTTGGTGGCCGTGCCGGTGATGCGTTCGGCGTGGTACAGCCTGCGCTACCCAAGCTTGCACGGGATCACCGACCAGTTGATCGCGCTCGCCATGCTCGGTGCCTGGGCTACGGGTGATCTGCTGACCGCTGCGTTGCTGCCGATCATCATGATCTTCGGCCACGTACTGGAAGAGCGCAGTGTGATCGGTTCTCAGGAAGCGATTAATGCACTCGGCAAACTCACCCGCAGCCATGCGCGCAAGGTTCAAGCCGATGGTTCGATCCTCGAAGTTGATAACAGCACGCTCAAGGCCGGTGACCTGGTGGAGGTGCGCGCCGGTGATCGGGTGCCGGCGGATGGCCGGGTGTTGTCCGGTCAGGCGAGCCTCGATACGGCTTCGATTACCGGAGAGTCGGTACCGATTGAGGCCGGCGTTGGCATGCAGGTGTTCGGAGGGGCGATCAACCTCGATGGCCTGCTTCGCATTGAAGTGACCCGCACCGGCAACGAATCGACCCTGGGCAAAGTCATCGCGCTGATGCAAAGCGCCGAGCGCTCCAAGCCACCGATTACTCGCTTGCTGGAACGTTATGCCGGCAGCTATATGGTGCTGGTGTTGTTGCTGGCTGCGGTGACCTGGTTCGTGACCAATGATGCCCAAGCGATGCTCGCGGTGTTAGTCGCCGCGTGTCCTTGCGCACTCGTGTTGTCGGCGCCGGCGACGGCTATTGCCGGGGTGGCGGTTGCTGCGCGACACGGCATTCTGATCCGCAGTTCGGCGTTTCTTGAAGAACTGGCAGACCTGACGTCGTTGGTGGTGGATAAAACCGGCACGCTGACGTTCGGTACGTTGCGCTTGCAGTCCATCGACAGTCCGCTGGAAGACCGCAGTCACGTCCTGAAACTGGCTGCCAGCCTTGGTGCGGCCAGCAGTCATCCGGTCAGTCGTGCGCTCGCCGGGCTGGTCACGCAGGAGCATGTTCTGCTGCTGTCGGACATCCACGAGCGCCAGGGCTTGGGCGTAGTGGCGATGACCGAGCAGGGCGAGGCCGCACTCGGTCGCCCTGAGTTGTTCGCGCAATTGGGCATTGCTACGTCGGCGGTTCCTGAACATGACGGTCCGATAGCAGGGTTGGCGCTTAACGGTGAGTTTCTCGCCTGGCTATTGCTGGCCGACAGCGTCAAACCCGAGGCGCGATTTGCCTTGAGGGAGCTGCGAGAACTGGGCCTGGGTCGGCAATTGCTGCTCACTGGGGATCGGCACAGCGTCGCGCGCGCACTGGCGCGCGATGTCGGCATCAGCGATGTCGAAGCGCAGGCGATGCCTGAGGACAAGCTCAATCGCGTGCTTACAGAAATTGGCAGCGGCTTCCGGCCGATGGTGGTCGGGGACGGGATCAACGACTCACTGGCGCTCAAGGCCGGCGTCGTGGGTGTCGCAATGGGCGCGGGTGGGGCAGACATCGCATTGGCCTCGGCCGACATCGTGTTGATCGGCAGTGACCTGCGTCGGCTCGGCACCTGTGTGCGCTTGAGTCGTCAATGTCGTCAGACCTTGCAGGTCAATGTGGTCATTGGTTTGGGCTGGACATTGGCGATTGTTGCCTTCGCCGCTTTTGGCTGGCTCGGCGCGGCAGGGGCGATGATTGCAGCGTTGCTGCATAACTTGAGCACGTTGTTGGTACTGGGCAACGCTGGACGTTTGCTGCGGTTTCAGGAGCCTTTGCTCAAGCTCAAAGAAAACAGTTGAGCGAATCGAACACCTTTGGCAAGCCTCTGTACCATCGTTGAGACAGAACGCGCCAGGTGAACAGATGGACTGGAGTTTTGCTGAACTGTGCTCTGAATTGACAGTCATCTGTGGAGAGGGCGCACCAATTCAAGCTGTAACCTGGCTTAAGCAGTAGGTTCATGATGGCTGGTTGCAGCGTCGCTGATCATGGAAAACGGCTATTAATTCGCTAGCCAGCTAATTTTCAGGGATGGTCTACCCTCACATCAGACGTCTGAAACAAGGGGAATGTCCATGCTCGCGCAACTTCCACCGGCCTTACAGAATCTGCAGTTACCGTTACGCCTGCGACTCTGGGACGGCCATGAACTCAATCTGGGACCGACGCCCAGCGTCACGATTGTGGTCAAGGATCCACAAATGGTTACCCAGTTCACCCACCCAAGCCTGGACGCGCTAGGAGCGGCGTTTGTCGAGGGCAAACTTGAGTTGGAAGGTTCCATCAGTGACGTTATCCGCGTCTGCGATGAATGGAGCCAAGCGATGTTGGACGAGAACGACGACGATCAACCCGTTCGTGTCGCCCACGACAAGGATACCGACGCCAAGGCCATTTCCTACCATTACGACCTTTCCAACGCGTTTTATCAGCTGTGGCTCGACAGCGACATGGCGTATTCCTGCGCATATTTCGAGACCGGCAGCGAAACCCTTGAGCAGGCCCAGCAGGCCAAATTCCGTCTCCTGTGTCGCAAGTTACGCTTGCAGCCCGGCGAATACTTGTTGGATGTCGGTTGCGGCTGGGGCGGACTCGCACGGTATGCTGCGCGGGAGTTCGGTGCGAAGGTGTTTGGCATTACGCTGAGTAAGGAGCAACTCGCCCTGGCCCGTGAGCGCGTCAAGGAGGAAGGCCTGGAGGATTTGGTCGAACTACAACTGCTCGATTACCGCGACCTGCCCCAGGACGGACGCTTCGACAAAGTGGTCAGTGTTGGCATGTTCGAACACGTGGGCCACGCCAACCTGGCCGAGTACTGCAAAACCTTGTTCGGCGCGGTGAAAGAAGGCGGTCTGGTAATGAACCACGGGATCACCGCCAAACACATTGACGGCCGGCCGGTGGGGCGTGGTGCTGGCTACTTCATTGGGCACTATGTGTTCCCCAACGGCGAGTTGCCGCACCTCTCGATGATCGCTGCTGAAATCAGTGACGTGGGGCTGGAGATCGTCGACGTCGAGAGCCTGCGCCTGCATTACGCGCGTACGCTGGACCACTGGAGCGAACGCCTCGAAGACAATCTGGAAGCGGCGTCCAGGCAAGTTCCAGCGCAAACCCTGAGGATCTGGCGGCTGTACCTGGCGGGATGCGCCTATGCGTTTGCCAGGGGCTGGATCAACCTGCACCAGATCCTGGCAGTCAAAGCCCATCCCGATGGCAGCCATGAGCTGCCATGGAC
>Ga0163161_10001624_pt1 | contig 16537 bp, 12 predicted proteins | sample S45metaG_FD_129847 | JGI IMG/M metagenome (GOLD analysis project Ga0163161, IMG submission 129847) | Switchgrass rhizosphere microbial communities from Kellogg Biological Station, Michigan, USA - S4-5 metaG | ecosystem: Host-associated > Plants > Roots > Rhizosphere > Soil | place: USA... | reverse complement strand
TCGATGCGCTCGCCGTCGAGCAGCACCTGGCCGGTGGTCGGAAAGTCGAGCCCCGCCACGATGCGCAGCAGCGTCGACTTGCCGCAGCCCGAGGGGCCGAGGATGGTGACGAAGTCGTTCTCCTTCACCTCGAAGTCGATCGGCAGAAGCGCCTGCGTGCTCTGGCCCTTGGTGCCGGTGAAGACGCGCGAGACGCCTTGAATGGAAAGCTGGTTCTTCACAGTGCGGCCCATGCAAAGAGACGGCGGTTCAGCGCCTTGAAAGCGAAGTCGGACAGGAGGCCGATGACGCCGATCACGATGATCCCGAAGATGATCTGCCCGGTGTTCAGCAGCGCCTGGCTGTCGGTGATCATGTGGCCGATGCCCGAGGACGAGCCGATCAGCTCCGCCACGATCACGTAGGTCCACGCCCAGCCGAGCACGAGGCGCAGCGTTTCGGCGATGCCCGGCGCGGCGCCCGGAATGAGCACCCGTGCGACGATGCCGCGGCTGTTGGCGCCCAGCGTGTAGGCGGCCTCGACGAGGTCGCGCCGCGCGCCGCCCACGGTGACGGCCACCATCAGCACGATCTGGAAGAACGAGCCGATGAAGATCACCAGCAGCTTCTGCATTTCGCCCAGGCCCGCCCAGAGAATGAGCAGCGGAATGAAGGCCGAGGCCGGCAGGTAGCGGCAGAACGAGACGAAGGGCTCGAAGAAGGCCTCGACCGTTTTCCAGGTGCCCATCGCGATGCCCAGCGGCACCGCGAACACGGCCGCCAGCAGGAAGCCGCCGAACACGCGCCACACGGTCATGCCGATGTCGCCGATGAAGCCGTACTCGGTGAAGAGCAGCCAGCCTTCCTTGACCATGGTCGGCGGGCTCGCGAGGAAGGTCGGCGACACGAAGCCGCCGAGCGTGGCGAGCGACCACACGAACACGAACACGACGAAGAAGCCGAGCCCCAGCAGCGCGCGCGCGCGGGCGCCGATGGGTTCGAGCGGTGCGAACGCGCGGCGGCGCACCGGCACCGCTGCGGGCTGGGGTGAAACGGCGCCCGCGGTCGGGGCCGCGCGGGGCGGCACCTGCTGCGGGAGCGCCTTACTTGACGTAGCTTGCATCGAAGGTGACTGCGTAGTCTTCAGGGGCCTTGCGGATCACGCCGGCTTCCAGAAGGATCGCCGCGGCTTCCTTCATGAAGGTGGTGAGTTCGCCCGCGAAGAACTTCTGGTTGGCGGCCTTGTCCTGCCAGCGCAGGTACGCCGACGACTTGGCGAACTGCTCGCCGCTTTGCTTGACGGCCGAGCCCATGAGCTCATTCGACTTGGCCGGGTCGGCCTTGATCATGTCCAACGCGTCGAAGTACGACTTGGTGAGCGCGGCGGCGGCCTTGGGGTTGGCCTTGAGCCAGGTCGGCGCGCAGCCGACGGTGTCCATCACCATCGGGTAGTCGAGCGTGGTGGCCAGGATCTTGCCGGCCGCCGGGTTGGCGCGCACGGTCGAGAGGTACGGCTCGTAGGTCATGGCGGCGTCGTTCTGGCCGGCCACGAAGGCTTGCGCCGCGGGCTGCGGCTCGAGCGAGACGACCTTCACGTCCTTCAGGCTCATGCCGTTCTTGCTGAGCATCCAGGCCAGGCCGAAATACGGTGCGGTACCGGGGGCGCTCACGCCGATGGACTTGCCCTTTAGGTCGGCGAAGCTCTTGACGTCGTTGCGCACCGCGATGCCGTCGGCGCCGTAGGACTTGTCCATCTGGAAGATCTGCACGATGGGCACGCCGTTGGCGTTCCAGGCGACGTGCGTTTCCACGGTGGTGGCCGCGCACTGGATGGCGCCGGAGGCCAGGGCCAAGTGACGGTCCTTCTGCGGAATCATCTTCAGTTCGACGTCCAGGCCGTTCTTCTTGAAGATGCCGGCCTTGTCGGCCAGCGAGAGCGGCGCGAAGCCGGTCCAGCCGGACATGCCGAGCGCAATCTTGGTGTCCTGGGCGGCGGCCGTTCCGGCCATGCCCGCTGCACATGCACCTGCTGCCAGCAGCGAAGCGACTTTCAAGAAAACGCAGGGCCGCCCCAAGTTTTCTTGTCCCCCTCGGGGGGCCTGACGCGCAGCGGCAGGTTCGGGGGCGCTGATATCTACCGTCGTCTTGACCATGGGTACTCCTGGTTCTGTTTTCTTGAGATGGCTCGGCGATGCGCCCCGGTGGCCGGGCTGCACGCGCCTCGCATTGTTGCCAAGCGCCCCAACTTGTATATACAGGATAACCCGAGAGGGCCGTTCCGGTGCATTTCACAAGGGATATGCACCAGATTGCTGTCTAGACAAATAGGGCGGCGGGACGGAGGCAACCATTGCAAAGCTCGTGCCACAGTCATAACTGGGTGGCTGGGGGACAATCGACCGCCCTCCCCCGCCGGTTCTCTCTTTCATCTCTCCCGACGTCCGCCTCGCAGCCCGTGTCCTCCCTCGCACCCCACCCCCTCGACGCTCCCGGCAGCAGCACCTCGCCGGCCGAAATCCTCCACGAAGTCTTCGGCTATTCGCAGTTCCGCGGGGCCCAGCAGGACATCGTCGATCACGTGGTGGGCGGCGGCGACGCGCTGGTGCTGATGCCCACGGGCGGCGGCAAGTCGCTCTGCTACCAGATCCCGGCCATCGCCCGGCAGCGCGCGGGGCGCGGCGTCGCGGTGGTGGTGTCGCCGCTGATCGCGCTGATGCACGACCAGGTCGGTGCGCTGCACGAGGCGGGGGTGAATGCGGCGTTCCTCAATTCCACGCTCGACTGGGAACAGACGCAGGACGTGGAGCGCCGCATGCTGCGCGGCGAGATCACGCTGCTCTATGCGGCGCCTGAGCGAGTGAACACGCCGCGCTTCCTCTCGCAGCTCGATTCGCTGAAGGAGCGCGGAAAGCTCTCGCTGTTCGCGATCGACGAGGCGCATTGCGTGAGCCAGTGGGGCCACGACTTCCGTCCCGAATACCGCGCGCTGACCGTGCTGCACGAGCGCTACCCGGGCGTGCCGCGCATCGCGCTCACCGCCACGGCCGACGACCTCACGCGCGCCGACATCGTCGAGCGGCTGCAGCTCGAAGAGGCGCGCCAGTTCGTCTCCAGCTTCGACCGGCCGAACATCCGCTACACCATCGTCGAGAAAAAAGACGCGACCACGCAGCTCCTGCGCTTCATCGAGCGCGAGCACGAGGGCGATGCGGGCGTGGTCTATTGCCAGTCGCGCAAGCGCGTGGAAGACCTCGCGACGACGCTGCAGGGCGCCGGCATCAATGCCCTGCCGTACCACGCAGGCCTGGACGCCGCGGTGCGCCAGAAGCACCAGGACCGGTTCCTGCGCGAAGAAGGCATCGTGATGGTCGCGACCATCGCCTTCGGCATGGGCATCGACAAGCCCGACGTGCGCTTCGTCGGCCACCTGGACATGCCCAAGAACATCGAGGGCTACTACCAGGAAACCGGCCGTGCCGGCCGCGACGGCGCTCCGGCCGATGCCTGGATGACCTACGGCCTGAACGACGTGGTGAACCAGCGCCGCATGATCGACGAGAGCCCGGCCGGCGAAGAGTTCAAGCAGGTGATGCGCGGCAAGCTCGATGCGCTGCTGTCGCTGGCCGAGGCGAGCGACTGCCGGCGCGTGCGCCTCCTGGGCTATTTCGGCGAGAAGAGCACGCCCTGCGGCAACTGCGACAACTGCCTGAACCCGCCGCAGGTGTGGGACGGCACCGATGCCGCGCGCAAGCTGCTGAGCACCATCTACCGTGTGCAGCAATTGAGCGGCATCAGCTTCGGCGCGGGGCACATCATGGACATCCTGCGCGGCAAGGAGACCGAGAAGGTCAAGCAGTTCGGCCACGAGCGCATCAGCACCTTCGGGCTGGGCGCGGAGTTCAGCGAGGTGCAATTGCGCGGCGTGCTGCGCCAGCTGATCGCCACGGGCGCATTGGCGGTCGATGCGGAAGCCTTCAACACGCTGAAGCTCACCGAAGGATCGCGTGCGGTGCTCAAGGGCGAGGCGAACGTGACGCTGCGCGAATCCATCTCGTCACCGGCGGAACGCAAGCCCCGCCGCGAGAAGGCCGCCAAGGGCGCGCCGTCGCCGGCCGCCGCCAAGCTCGACGACACCGGCAAGAAGCGCTTCGAGGCGCTCAAGGCCTGGCGCGCCGAGGTTGCCAAGGAGCACAACCTGCCGGCCTATGTGATCTTCCACGACGCCACGCTGGCGTCGATTGCCGAGCGCGCACCGGCCACGCTCGAAGACCTGCAGGGCATCAGCGGCATCGGCACCAAGAAACTCGAGGCCTACGGGACCGAGGTGCTGCGCGTGTGCTCGGCGTTCTGACGTCCTGAACAGGCCCCGCCATGGACACCCGCCAGATGCGCTGCGTTGTCGCGGTTGCCGAAGCGGGCAGCCTCACGAAGGCGGCCGAGCGACTGGGCCTGGCGCAACCGGCACTGACGCAGACGCTGAACCGGCTGGAGCAGGAACTCGGCACGCGGCTGTTCACCCGCACGCGCCGCGGCGCCGCGCTTACCGAGGCGGGCCTCGCGATCGTCGATGACCTGCGCGCCAGCCTCGCCTACAGCGACACGGCGGCCGAACGCGCGCGGGCCATGGGCGCAGGCCGGGCCGGCCGGCTGACCGTGGGGTTCGTGACGCATGCGGTCTACGAGGTGCTGCCGAACGCGTTGCGCCGGCTGCGCGACGCGCACCCGCAGCTCGATGTGGTGTTGCGCGAAATGAGCAACGCCGAACAGGTCTCGGCGCTGGAGGGAGGCCGCATCGACATCGCGCTGTTGCACCCTCCGGTGTCTGTCAATGCCCGGGTGCACGAGTTGCGGCTGGGCGAAGAGGCCATGATCGCCGCGCTGCCGGCGGCCTGGCCGCTGGCCGAGGATGGCTGCGTCTCGCTGGCCGAGATCGCCCGGCACGGCCTGGTGTGGTTTCCGGAAGAGCAGATTCCCGCGCTGCGTGCCCAGTTGCTCGGTGCGCTGCGCCTTGCCGGCCACGAGACGCGGGTGGTTCAGGACGCCAACCGCACGCTGACGGTGCTGGCCTGCGTGGCGGCGGGGCTGGGCTGGTCGCTGCTGCCCCGCTCGGTGCGCGCGCTGCAGCACGAGGGCGTGCGCTATGCGCAGGTGCGCGACGGCGCGGGACTGCCGGCCTTCGAGCTGTCGGCGCTGTGGCTGGCGCGCTCGCGCCCGACCTTCGCAGACGCTTTCGCCGCGTTGCTGCGCAGCTAGTGTGCTGTCCCGCAAATAACTGCGCATGAAATTGCGCAGCTATTTGTGGGACAGCACACTAGAAGGCGAAAGGCGCCCCTTCGCGATCGGTTCAGTCCACCTGGATCTTGTTGTCCTTCGCGAGCCGGGTCCACTTGGCGATCTCGGCGCGGCGGAAGCTGTCGAGCTCGGCCGGGCTGGAGCCGATCACCTCGGCACCCAGTGCTTCGAGCCGCGTGCGCACCTCGGGCTCCCTGAGCGTGGCCGCGACTTCCTTCGACAGGCGCTCGACCACCGGTGCGGGCGTGCCGGCGGGCACGAACACCGCATTCCATTCATAGACCTCGTAGCCCGGCAAGCCGGCCTCCGAGACGGTCGGCAGTTGCGGCAGGGCGGGCGAGCGCGCCTTGCCGGTGACCGCCAGCGCCCGCAGCTTGCCGCCCTGGATGAAGGGCAGACTCGACGCCAGGCTGGCAAAGAACACCGGCACATGGCCCGACATGACGTCGGTGAGCGCGGGGCCGCCGCCCTTGTAGGCCACGTGTGTGATCTGGACGCCTGCCATCGAGGCGAACAGCTCGCCCGCCAGATGCTGCGCCGAACCGTTGCCGGACGATGCGTAGTTGATGCCGCCCGGTTTCGCCTTGGCCTGGGCGATCAGATCCGGCACGCTCTTGATCGGCGCCGATGGGTTCACGACCAGCACGTTGGGCACCTTCACCAGCAGCGAGACCGGCGCCAGGTCGCGCAGCGTATCGAAGGGCATCTTGCGCAGCGCGGGGTTCTGCGCATGGTTGGAGGCATCGAGCATCACGGTGTAGCCGTCGGGCGCGCTCTTGGCGACCAGGTCGCCGCCGATGGCGCCACCGGCGCCGCCGCGGTTGTCGATCACCACCGGCTGGCCCAGCCTCGCCGAAAGCCTGGGCGCGATGATGCGCGCCACCGCATCGACCGTGCCGCCCGGCGGATAGCTCACGACCATCCGCACGGGCTTGGACGGCCACGCATCGGCATGGGCGGACAACCCGGCGAGCAGCAGCGCCGCGCCCGCAAAGGCAAGCGGAATTGCGCGGGGCAGGCGCGCGCGCGAAATTTCATTGGTCATGGTTGTCTCCTGTTTTGAACTTGAACAAGTGGGCGGGCGTGTCGACCAGGATCTGGCGACGCGCATCGGCATCGGGCACCCAGTCGGCCAGCGCCGCGTGCGCGGCGGTGTAGTTGGCGAGCTCGCGGTGCTGGGTGTGCGGCCAGTCGCTCCCCCACAGCAGGCGCTCGGGTCCGAGGGCTTGCAGCAGCGCCCGGGCGGCATCCCGTGCCGATGCGAGCGATGCGGGGGACCAGTTGCGGTAGGCGGCCGAAAGTTTCACCCAGAGGCGTCGGCTGCCCGCGGCGCCAAGCAGCCACACGAAGCCTTCATCGGCGGCAATGTCCGGCGATGCAGGCCGGCCGAAATGGTCCACCACCAGCGCGCATCCGGCATCGAGAACGGGTTGCGCGGCCAGGAACAGATCGCGCGATTCGCGATGCAGCTCCACATGCCAGTCCAGCGCCTGGACGCGGGCGAAGAGTTGCCGCCACTCGGGCCGCGAGAAGTCGGGCAGCGGCATGCCCACGAGGTTGAGGCGAATGCCGCAAACGCCGGCTTCGGCCATGGCATGCAGCAGGGCGTCGTCCGCTGTCGCGGGGTCGACCACGGCGACGCCGCGCAGCCGCGCGGGACAGGCGCGCAGCGCGCCGAGCAGAAAGCGGTTGTCGGTGCCCAGGAAGCTGGGCTGCACCAGCACGCCATGAGAAACGCCATGCGCATCGAGCAGCCCGAGATACTCGGCCAGCGTGGCGTCGTGGTCGGGGGCATGCCGGCGCACCGCCGCCAAGGGCAGGCCACGCGCAAACACGTGGGCGTGGCTGTCGATGGCGGCAATGGCGGTGGCAGCGGCGAGGGGCACGGCGTTGTCTCGGTCGGAATCGTTGTGCGTCCGCAATGTGCGAACGTGGGCGAGTATCCGCAGGGCAACACCTGGTGGGAATGCGTCTCCTGGTTGCGTTTAGATAAGCGCGGCTTATGACGATCAGTTCGCCGGTGGCAGCGTGATCGGCACCGGCCGCGTCAGCAGGTCGACGAAGAGCTCGAAGAAGCGCGTGTTGTCGAAGCGCTGCACCACCGTCATCTTCTGCAGCGTCGGACCGGCGGGCTGCGAGGCGTAGCCGATGGAGCGGCCGTTGTCCGCGGCGCCCGGCTTGGCCACCACGTCGACATAGCGCTCCACCGTCCTGGTCGCGTAGGTCGGATCGATCAGGTAGGCCAGCGTGAGGGTGTCCCAGATGTTCTGGGTGTAGTCGGGGTTGTTCTCGAAGCCGTTCGTGCCGCTGAAGCCGTAGCCGTTGAGCTTGCGGAACACTTCCGTCACCGCGGTCGGCTTGGCTGGATGGGCGATGCGGTCGTAGATCGGCTTGGTGAGGAACACGGTGTCGGTCACGTCCAGCGGCACCACCACCTGCGGGATCGGCAGGCGCACCACGAACTGCGCGGCATCGGGGTCGAACCACCAGTTGAACTCCGCCGCCTTGGTGGTGTTGCCGGGCACGTCGATGGCGCCGCCCATGTAGACGATCTTCTTGATCAGCGGAACGATGTCGGGGCTCTTTTTCGCCGCGAGCGCGATGTTGGTGAGCGGGCCAATGGCCAGGATGGTGATCTCGTTCGGGTTGGCCCTCACCGTGTCGATGATGAAGTCGACCGCGCTCTTGCGCTGCACCAGCGTGCGGGTGGCAAAGCCGTCGGGCGAGGGCTTCAGGTCGGCATCGGTCTTGGGCTCGGGGCCGCTCCAGGCGCCCAGGTAGCCGTCGCCGCCCGCGCCCGCCGCCATTTCGGCCTCGACGTCGGCGAAGGTGTGGTTGAGCGCGTAGTTCTCGCCCACGTAGACGCCGATGCGGTCGCCCACGCCGAGCCGCTCGACCGACATCAGCGCATCGGCCACGCCCTGCTTGAGCCACTGGTTGCCCGAGACCACGCTGATGCCCATCACCTGGACCTTGCCCTGCGCCTGCAGCTGCGCGGCCATGACGCCGAGCTGGCCGTCGTCGCTCATGGTGTTGTAGTCGCTGTCGATGATGATCTTCTGCGCAGGCGGCGGAGGACCGCCGAAACCGGGCGCGAGTCCGAAGCCGCCGTTGCCGTCACCGCCTCCGCCGCAGCCCACTACCGCGGCCGCGGCGACAAGGGCGAAAACGGCCCCGATCCATTTGTGCAACTTGCGCATCTGCTTCTCCTAGTTGTTTGGTTTTCAGTTCGAGAGGGCGCTGAATACAAACGTGCGCAAAGCTTTGCGCAAACGTTTGCCAAACTCTAAATGGCGAAGCACGGGCGTGGCAAGCGCCGTTTGAACCCGGTTTCCGGGAGGCGCTGACTGGCGCCGCAGATGCCTGTCAACCCGCGTTGGGCGGGGGATCGATCAGGCGGTTCTCGCGCAATGGCGAGCGATTGAGAAGAGCGGGTTGCTCTTCAGGTGGTGCGACCTCGGCCTTGTCCAGGCCGATGCCCGGCACGGCCTTGGACGATGCCACGGGCACCGGACACGCGCCGGAACTGCGCAGCGTGAGCGCCGCGGCCAGCCGCGCCTCGGCGGGATCGCCTAGCTGGTGGCCGAAGTCGTCGGCCACGACGCAATTGGCGTTGGGTGCGAAGCCATCGCCGTAGTCGCCGAAGCCCGCCTGGTTCACGCCCTTGAACTGGATCGCGAAGTAGGTGGTGCCGCAGTTGTCCTGCGGATAGAAGCCGTAGGGCTTGCCGCAGGTGGTGCCGCCCACGAGGTTGACCGTGACGCCGATGCCGCGCAGGCTGTTGATCACCGACTCGCTGGCCGAGCAGGTGTCGGGGCTGGTGAGCACGGTGACGCGCGAGAGGCTGAGCGTGGGCAGCGGCTGGTTGGTGCGGTCGGCGGTACTGATGAACGGCCTGAAGTTGTCCACCAGCGTGCGGCGGAACGGATTCTTGTCGTTGAAGCTCAGCAGCTCGAAGGTCTTGCCGGCCGTCTGGCCGGGTCCGGCCACCATGTAGGCCAGCCGGCTCGCGATGTTGAGTTGGCCGCCGCCGTTGTAGCGCATGTCGAGCACCAGGTCCTGAATGCCATCGCCCTTGAACTTGTTCACTGCCGCGATGAGCTGCGCCTCGGAGGTGAGGATGTGGTCGTTGAACAGCAGGTAGCCGACGCGATTGCCCGCGTCGCCGATGGTCTTGACGTTCTGCACCGGCGTGCTGGTGACGCTGGCCGAGGTCAGCTGTACCGCCGGCTGCCGCACGCCGCCCACCTCGAAGACGAAGCTGTGCGACTCGCTGAGCGCCTGGGGCGTGATGCCGCGGTTGATGACATTGGCATTCGCGGTGCCGGTGGCATTGACGGCATCAACGCCGTCGATCTCGAGGATCTTCGCGCCGCGCTGCAGGCCGGCGTTCGCAGCGGGCGAGCCCGGCTCGACAAAGGCAATGCGCAGATTGCGCGGCGGCGTGGTGCGCAGGGCCGCGATCTCCATGCCATAGCCCGCCGAAACACCGCTTTGCGACAATTGCCGGTACACCTCGGTGTCGTAGATGAAATGAAAGCGGTCCTTCGCGCGGCCCGAGGCCGTGGTGAGCGGTGTCTTGAGCACGTTGAAGAACGCGACGGGCGTCGCGTAGTCGGCCGCCACCAGCGTGGCCGGCACTTCGTTGTACCAAAGGTAGGTTTCGTCGATCCAGCTGCGCACCCAGCTCTTCTCGTTGTCGACCGTGCCGGCGGTGTCGGGATAGGCGGTGCCGGTTGCGGGATTGATGCCGCGGCGCGGCGCGGCGCACTGGCCGGCAACCTCCGACGATGGAACAAGGCCACCGCCGCCGCCGTTGGTGGGCGGATTGCCACCCGGTGGCGGCGCACCACCGACGATGGGGAAACCGCCGCCCCCACCACCTCCTCCACCGCCACCTCCGCAACCCGCCAGGAGGCCGGCAACGGCAAGCGCTGCCACGGCAACCCATGCGCCGGGACGCGGCAGCCGCCGCGAATCTGTGGTGCGAAAGCCCATGAAATCCTCCTCATGCCCGCGTCGACGGGGCACCCTGCTTGTTGATCTTTGCTACTGGACGAAGCCCATGCCGCGCGATTCGCGGACCTCGGGCTTGATGCGGTGCTCGGCCTCGAGCTGGTCGAGAAACTCCGCAGCCGAAAATTCGACCGCAAGGATATCGGTCTGGCGTTTCACCGCTGCGAAATCCCCTGGGCACAGCTGCGCCAATTGCGCGAGCCGCGTTTTCACTTCGCCGGTCAGGAGCGCGGCATCGCCCGCCAGCGCCTCGGTCACGAACATGCGCTCGCGCTGCACCGCCGTGAGCGGCTTGAACTTGATCTTGAAGGTGAAGCGCCGCAGGGCCGCCTGGTCGAGCCGGTCCAAGAGGTTGGTGGTGCAGACGAACACACCGTTGAAGCGCTCCATGCCCTGCAGCATCTCGTTGACCTCGGTGACCTCGTAGGTGCGCTGCGCGCCGCGCCGGTCCTGCAGGAAGGAGTCGGCCTCGTCCAGCAGCAGCACGGCTTTTTCGGCCTCGGCTTCCTTGAACATGGCCGCCATGTTCTGCTCGGTTTCGCCGACGTACTTGCTCATGAGGTCGCTGGCCTGTTTGATGATCAGCGGCCGGCCCACGGCCCGCGCGATGTGCTCGGCCAGCGCCGTCTTGCCGGTGCCCGGCGCGCCGTAGAAGCACAGCGTGCCGTGGCCGCGCGCCTTGAGCGCCTCGACGATGCGCGGAATCTCGAAGCGGGTCTCGACGTTGAGCATGTCGAGGTCGTAGGTGGTGACGTTGCGGCGCTCGCCGCGGCCGGTGTCCAGCGTGCCCAGCGCCAGGTCGGCGTTGCGCAGTTGCCGCTCGATGAGGCCTTCCATCGAGGCATCGTCGGTTTTCGCGAGGCCCGCGAAGCGCACGGCGGTACGGATCTGCGCGGGCGTGAGGCCTTTGCGCTCGGCGAGCTTGGCGGTGAACGCCTCGGACACGACCACGCCTTCGAGCGTCTTCTTCACGAGTTGCTCGCGCGCGCCCGGCGGCGGCGACTTGAGTTCCAGGTGGTAGGCGAAGCGGCGGCGGAACGCCGGGTCGATCTGCTCGATGCGGTTGGTGACCCACAGCGTCGGCACCGGGTTGGCTTCGAGGATCTGGTTGACCCACGCCTTGCCGCTCACGCTGCCGCTGGTGGACGATGGAATCTGCTCGGCCCGCGCCATGAACTGCGCGGCCTCGGTGCTGATCGGCGGGAACACATCCTCGACTTCATCGAACAGCAACGCGGCCTGTGCGCTGCCCTTCAAGAACACCTGCGCGATCTGCAGCGAGCGATAGCGGTCGCGGCCGCTCAATGAGTTGCCGTCGCGGTCGGCGTATTCGACCTCGAAGAGTTCGAGGCCCGCAGCCTGCGCGACCACCTTGGCGAGCTCGGTCTTGCCGGTGCCGGGCGGGCCGTAGAGCAGCACGTTGACGCCGGGCTCCTTGCGCGCAACGGCGGCGCGCAGCAGCGTGACGAGCATCTGCGCGTCTTCTTCGACGAAGGAAAAATCGTGCGGCGTGAGCGCGCTCTTGGCCGACGGCCGCGTGAACACCGCCATCAATTCGTTGTGGTCGCGGTACTCGCGCATCAGCACCGGGGGCAGCTTCTCGCTGACCTTCATGAGGTCGGCGAGGTCGGTGATGTTGTGCTCTGAGATCAGGTTCTCGACGAGGCCGATGCGTTCGAGCCGCGAGCCCGCGCGCAATGCCTCGCCCACTTCGCTCGCATTGACACCCGCGATGTCGGCAATGGCTGCGTAGGCCTCGGGCGCGTTGTTGACCTTGAATTCGACCAGCAGAGAGCGCAGGTCGCGCTGATAACGCGCGAGCGTGCCGTAGAGCAGCAGCGCGCGTTCGGCCTTGTTGAGTTGCAGCAGGCCCGCGAGCGCATCGATGTTCTTCTCGACCAATGTCGATTGCTTGCGCAGCGCATGCGTGAGCCAGTCGCGCGTGACGGCGAGGACCGAGAGCAGGTCCTTCGGCTGGTCCTTCGCGTATTCGTCGAGGTAGAAGAAGAGCGTGCCTTCTTCATACGGGCCGCGCCACACCCCGTGGCGTTCGAGCAGCGTGCGGCCGTCGAAATTCTCGACGCCCTTCCACGCTTCGTTGCCCGCACAGCGCCGGCCAAGGAACTCGCGCAATCGCTGCAGCACCGGGGCGGGCCACACGAGGTGACGTCCCGTGAGCGAGAGCAATCCGTTGATATCGCGCCGCACATTGAAGCGCGGCCCCTGCTTGGCTGCGAGCGTGAGCACGAAGTGCGAGCACATGAGCTCGAGCACCGGTGCCTCCTTGAGTCCAGGCGAAGGCAATGCCTGCCCGCGTACCGCAGCAGCCACTACATCAACACCCGCACGCTTGACCATCAGGAAACCTCCAATGAGGAAATTCGTGGAGAGACCATAACGCAGACTTTTGGCTTCGGGAAGACGCCGAAAGGGTAAAAACCCTGATCTGGCGATTCCAGCCCACAATGCGCGCCATGGTCGGAATCGAAGAAATCCGGCGCGCCGCGGTGCGCCTCCAGGGTCAGGTGCTCAATACGCCCTGTGTCGAGTCACGCACGCTCTCCGAAATCGTCGGCGCGCAGGTGTTCCTGAAATTCGAGAACCTGCAGTTCACATCCTCCTTCAAGGAGCGGGGCGCATGCAACAAGCTGGTCGACCTGTCGGAAGCCGGCACGCGCGGCGTGATCGCCATGTCGGCAGGCAACCATGCACAGGGTGTGGCCTATCACGCGCAGCGGCTGGGCCTCCGGGCATTGATCGTGATGCCGCGCTTCACGCCCGGCGTGAAGATCGAGCGCACCCGCGGCTTCGGTGCCGAGGTCGTGCTGCACGGTGACACGCTCGATGCGGCGCGCGCGCATGCATTGGAGCTTGCCGAACGCGAAGGGCTGGCCTTCGTGCATCCCTACGACGACGAAGCCATCATTGCAGGCCAAGGCACGGTCGCACTCGAGATGCTCGATGCGGTGCCCGACCTCGACACGCTGGTCGTGGCGGTCGGCGGCGGCGGGCTGATCGCCGGCATGGCGGTCGCCGCGCGCGATCGCAAGCCCGGCATCGAGATCGTGGGCGTGCAGACCACGCGCTTCCCGGGCATGGTCAACGCCATCAAGGGCACGCACCACGTACAGGGCAAGAGCACCATCGCCGAAGGCATCGCGGTCGGAACGCCCGGCGTGCTGACGCAGGAAATCATCGCCAGCAAGGTCGACGACCTCGTGCTGGTAGACGAAGGCGACATCGAGCAGGGCGTGCTGATGCTGCTCGAGATCGAAAAGACCCTTGTGGAAGGTGCGGGCGCTGCGGGCCTTGCGGCGCTGATCCGGCATCCGGAGCGCTTCAAGGGCAAGCGCGTCGGGCTGGTGCTGTCGGGCGGGAACATCGATCCGCTGCTGCTCGCCGCCATCATCGAGCGCGGCATGGTCAGGGCCGGGCGGCTGGCGCGGGTGCGGGTGAGCGCGCGCGACGTGCCGGGCTCGCTGGCCGAGATCACGGCCACTGTGGCCGAAGCGGGCGCTAACGTCGACGAAGTTCACCATCAGCGGGCCTTCACCATGCTCGCGGCCCAGAACGTCGATATCGAGCTGGTCCTGCAGACCCGCGGACGGGCCCACCTGGCCAGCGTGCTGACGGCGTTGAAGGACGCCGGCTTCGAGGCCGAGGAGCAGCATTGAGGGATGTGTGCAAGGGGCTCGCAACCCCCTAGACCGCTTCGCAGGGCCCCGCCGGTAAAATGCCCGCAGTTTTGTCATTTGTGTATTCGAGGTACTTCCCGATGTCCAACCCCACCCCCGTCGAGCCCGGCCATGCTGCCGCCGCCGAACATGACGCCGTCGAATCGGTCGTTCACCTGATGCCCATCGTGCTCCCGCTTGCTGGCGGCGTGCTGATGCTTCTGCTGGCGTCGATCGCTGTCTACTTGGCCTGACAGCCTCTAGGGCTGTCGTCCGCGGGCGGTGCGGCCCGCGGCGGTGCAATCTCCCTTCGCGAAACGTTTTCTCAAACGGACCTCCGCGCCCACACAGGCACGGCGTCCCGTTCGGAAAGACGATTTTTCAACTTAGGAGATTTCCGATGAACGCACCCACGATGAAGGGCCTCACCATTCAGGCGCCCTCATACGTCAAGAACGCGAAACTGATTGCCTGGGTGGCCGACATGGCCGCGCTGTGCAAACCCGAGTCCATCTACTGGTGCGACGGCAGCAAAGAAGAGTACGACCGCCTCTGCCAGCAACTGGTCGATGCGGGCACCTTCAAGAAGCTCAACCCCGCCAAGCGCCCGAACTCGTTTCTCGCGGTGTCCGACCCGACCGACGTGGCGCGCGTCGAAGACCGCACCTTCATCTGCTCCAACGAGAAGGAAAGCGCCGGTCCGACCAACAACTGGATGGCCCCGGCCGAGATGCGTGCGACGCTGCAGCCGCTTTTCGATGGTTGCATGAAGGGGCGCACGATGTACGTGGTGCCGTTCAGCATGGGCCCGCTGGGCTCGCCGATCGCGCACATCGGCATCGAACTCTCCGATTCGCCCTACGTGGCGGTCAACATGCGCATCATGACCCGCATGGGCAAGGCCGTGTACGAGGTGCTGGGCGCCGACGGCGAGTTCGTGCCGTGCGTGCATACCGTGGGCGCACCGCTCGAGGCCGGGCAGAAGGACGTGTCCTGGCCCTGCAACAAGACCAAGTACATCGTTCACTACCCCGAGACGCGCGAGATCTGGAGCTACGGCTCGGGCTACGGCGGCAACGCGCTGCTGGGCAAGAAGTGCTTCGCGCTGCGCATCGCCTCGAACATGGGCCGCGACGAAGGCTGGCTGGCCGAGCACATGCTGATCCTTGGCGTGACGAACCCCGAGGGAAAGAAGTACCACGTGGCCGCCGCCTTCCCGAGCGCCTGCGGCAAGACGAATTTCTCGATGCTGGTGCCGCCCGCTGGCTTCGAAGGCTGGAAGGTCACGACCATCGGCGACGACATTGCCTGGATCAAGCCCGGCAAGGATGGCCGCCTGTACGCGATCAATCCCGAAGCGGGTTACTTCGGCGTCGCGCCCGGCACCAACATGCTGACCAATCCGAACTGCATGGACAGTCTGAACAGCGACGTGATCTTCACCAATGTCGCGCTGACCGATGACGGCGACGTCTGGTGGGAAGGCATGGAGCAGGACACCAAAACCCTGCCTGTGCACTTGACCGACTGGCAGGGCAAGGACTGGACGCCGCAAATCGCCAAGGAAACTGGCGCCAAGGCAGCGCACCCGAACTCGCGCTTCACCGTGGCCGCGACCAACAACCCGGCACTCGACGACGCTTGGGACGATCCGAAGGGCGTGGCGATCGACGCATTCATCTTTGGCGGTCGCCGCTCGACGACCGTGCCGTTGGTGACCGAGGCGCGCAACTGGGTCGAGGGCGTCTACATGGCGGCCACGATGGGTTCCGAAACTACGGCTGCAGCCGGCGGCCAGCAAGGCGTGGTGCGTCGCGATCCGTTCGCCATGCTGCCTTTCGCTGGCTACAACATGGCCGACTACTTCCAGCATTGGCTCAACTTGGGCAAGAAGCTCGAGGCATCGGGCGCGAAGCTACCGAAGATCTACACGACCAACTGGTTCCGCAAGGGCGCCGATGGCAAGTTCGTCTGGCCTGGTTATGGCGAGAACATGCGCGTGCTGAAGTGGATGATCGATCGCATCGAGGGCAAGAAGACCGAAGGCGTCGAGCACATCACCGGCGTGAGCCCGCGCTATGAAGATCTGAACTGGACAGGGCTGGAATTCAGCGCCGAGCAATTCGCGACTGTGACCAGCATTGACAAAGCCGCTTGGCAGGCAGAGCTGAAGCTGCATGCGGAGTTGTTCCAGCAGCTGTCGCATCACCTGCCGAAGGAATTGCCGGAGACCAAGGCTGCTATCGAGCAGCGTCTGGCTGCCTGATAGCCCAGAAATAGACTCTTGACGGGCCTTGATTGGCCCAAGCAAAAAAGCCCAATGGCCTTCCATTGGGCTTTTTATTTGGGGAGATCCTCGAGACGGTCGCTATCTATTGCGGTGCCTATCTGCCTGTGGCTTGCGACAAATGATTTGATTCCGACTCTGGAATGCAAAAAACCCCAGTCAGCAATGACTGGGGTTTTCTGGGCTGTAAGAGCCTGACGATGACCTACTTTCACACGGGAACCCGCACTATCATCGGCGCTGAGTCGTTTCACTGTCCTGTTCGGGATGGGAAGGAGTGGTACCAACT
>Ga0163161_10001623_pt1 | contig 16537 bp, 8 predicted proteins | sample S45metaG_FD_129847 | JGI IMG/M metagenome (GOLD analysis project Ga0163161, IMG submission 129847) | Switchgrass rhizosphere microbial communities from Kellogg Biological Station, Michigan, USA - S4-5 metaG | ecosystem: Host-associated > Plants > Roots > Rhizosphere > Soil | place: USA: Michigan... | reverse complement strand
CTTTATTTCGATGTACATAGGAAAACGATCAAAAAGATTTATGATTTTAACATTAATGGGGAAGATTTTGTTTTTGCGAATTCGCTGGTAATCAATCAAAAAGATCAGACTTTTTATGGTTTGGTATTTCCTAGGCATAAATACAACTCGCGTTTGCAGCTCATTTCCGGTTCCCTTAAAAAACCGGGCTATAAATTTATGGGCAGCAAAATCCCTTTTCAGTTCCATGATATAAATTCTTATGCGGATCTATATTATAGTCCTGCATCGAAAAAAATGATTGCTGTGACAACATTTAGGGATAGCATTGATGTTACGCATGTTAATGTTTATTCCCTGAACGCACTTCCGCTGGATTCTCCCGATAAATTATTTGCCAGCCATCCATATTTTTGGTATTGGCTTTCTGCGGGTTTTACGCTTTGTCTTTTGTTTTTAATTTTCTTTTTCCGTGTCAGAAAGCCAATTGTACTCCCTGTATCCGTTGATGGGCCGGCAGAGGCTGTGCAGATGTTGCCACAAATAAATATTTCTGCTGACAAATCAGAATCTCTTCCGCAAAGCGCAGTGTTTCTTTTTGGCGACTTACAGGTATTCGATAATGGCGGGAATGAAATCACCAAACAGTTTACCCCGTTGATTAAAGAGTTGTTTTTGGTTATACTGCTCTATACCATCCGATGGGAAAGGGGAATCAGCTCAGACAGGCTTAAAGAACTGTTGTGGTTTGATAAATCTAACGAAAGTGCTCAAAATAACCGATCTGTAAATATTGCTAAACTTAAGGTGATCCTGGAAAAGATGGACAACTGCAAGGTGTCAAAGGAAACAGGGTACTGGCGCATCAAGTTTGATACCGCCGAAACCTACATTGATTATCAGCAATATGTGGATATTATAAAAAATAAGGCCCAGCTAGATAAGGACAAAATTATGCGGCTCGCCCAGATTATAAAGAAGGGTTCTTTCCTTTCAACTGTTGGTTATGAATGGATTGATAGTTTTAAGGCGGAAATTTCAAATGAAATCATTGATACTTATCTGCATTATGCCGGTACCATCACCATTGCGAGTGATCCGGAACTATTGATTGAAATTGCCAATTATATTTTCTACTTTGATTCAGTTAACGAAGAGGCAATGGTTATCAAATGCAAAGCACTTGTACATATGGGTAAACATTCACAATCCAAAAATACTTTCGAAAATTTCTCTAGAGAATACCGCCTGCTTTATGGGGAAGATTTTGGTAAAAGTTTCTCTCAGGTGCTCAGCTCTAATATTGACGACATCTATTAATAACCTTTTACAACCAGCAGATTGCACATGGGATAAAAGTCAGATTTTCTGGCGGGTAAATTTATTAAAGTTCTGTTCATGAACTGTCATTAAGGAAAAATTAAGGTTTTCTTATCTGTGATATTCGATTTTCGTATTGGTTTCTAACTAAATATCGAATCGACTATGAATATCTTACATTCCCATTGCCGGGGTCCCTGCCATTATCGGCGCGCATATCCATTAGCGGTGTCTTCCAACCGGCTGAAAGATAATACCTCTTTTGGTTATTATAACAAGGCAAAAGCTGTCGTACCCGCACCGGGATAGGCAGACAGGGTTTAAATTATTAAATAAAAATGTCAGGATCGGTATGTCTCCAAAGCCATAGGGCAATGGACATGACCTATTTTTTAGAAATATTAACTATGCAAGAAATCAAAAAAAAGAAGCTTTTTACAGCCAGTTGTCTCGCACTACTGGTAACCGCCCTCTCTTTTGGGATCAGGGCCGGAATGATGGGCCAGCTGGCCGCTGAATTTAAATTTAATGCCTCACAACTTGGCAGCATTACCGCAACAGCTTTTTGGGGCTTTCCTCTTGCAATCATCATCGGTGGCTTTATCGTTGATCTGATCGGGATGAAAAAACTGTTGGTTACCGCATTTGTTTTTCATTTGGTTGGAATTGGCCTTACCGTTTTCGCGGTGGGATACTGGTCGCTCTTTTTTTCGACTTTGCTGATCGGCATTGCCAACGGAACAGTTGAGGCGTCATGCAATCCACTTGTCGCTTCCCTTTACACAGAAAATAAAACAACAAAGCTAAACCACTTTCACCTTTGGTTTCCCGGGGGTATAGTAATCGGTACCTTACTGGTTGCTGCCTTTCAGTATTTGGGATTAAACTGGCAGTTTCAGGTTGGTATAATGGTGTTGCCAACATTGCTGTACGGTTATCTGTTTTTAAAGCTGGATTTTCCTAAAACCGAGCGGGTAAGTTCGGGTTTTAGTACCCGCGATATGTACCGGGCAGTAGTTTCCCCACTTTTTATTTTTATGTTTATCTGCATGTTCGGTACTGCAATAACCGAGCTGTTTACAGGTCAGTGGATAGGGATGCTACTAAAAAATATTACAGAAAACCCGATTTTACTGCTTACACTAACTACTGGCATCATGGTTATTGGAAGGGCATTTGCAGGCCCCATAGTGAAGCGTTTTTCCCCACAGGGAGTGCTTTTAATTTCATCTGTTATTGCAGCAACAGGTCTTTACATGTTGAGTACCTTCACCGGGAATTCATTGTTTTTGGCGGCAGTTGTATTTGGCCTCGGGGTTTGTTATTTCTGGCCTACAATGATCGGTTTTGTAGCGGAAAATATCCCCCGTTCCGGAGCCCTGGGCCTGAACTTAATCGGAGGGGCAGGGATGTTTGCTGTATCTGTCTATACAATTTTTATGGGTGGCTTTTATGATAGGCTGATATTGAACCATCTGCCTTCGGGTACAGATCTTGAGGCTTACATCAATGCTCCTCAAGGCTCGGAGGGCTGGCGACAGCTCGCAGAAGCTAAAAATCTGGCGGGTCCAGAAATTTTACAGGCAACACTGATCATTCCCTTGCTTTTAATATTAGCTTTCAGTGGTCTGTTCCTCTCCATTAGGTCAAGAAAGATCAGGGAACTGCAGCAGTCGAAGATTCCTGCATAATATTTGGCAGGTAAGAATGCTGATGTTACAGTAGCCGGTTCAAAACCTGTACCGGCTACTGTAATGCTTCTAAATTGTTAAGATCCTAATTGACCTGAATCATTGCCTGTTGGGTTTTTCCACAGAATAGCTTCCGGTATTGTGAAACCAATTGGCTGCCTGACCTGTAAGCCACAGATAGTAATCCGATTGCAGGTTATTTTCGATACCGGTAAACTTTCCTGCCCCGTTTTGGGGAACTTCATTTTCTCTCAGCGATTTAAATATCGCGGTGCCTTCATCGATTTCATCAAACATGGCTACATATAAGGATTTCGCCCCCGATATCTTTGCTCCGGCAACCTGTTTCCAAAAGAAATTTCCTTGTTCGCGCGGTATCGAATTATAGACTGAGGGGTCTTTTTTAAGGTTTCCCCAGGTAAAGCCCGGGAACACCAGGGGAACATAAGTGATGTTGTTACTGGCACACCATTGGATATCACCCGCCAGAACCGTTCCTGCCGTCTGGTTGTAATTCTCTGAACCATATCTTCCCACTGCCCAGGGCATGATGATATCGGCCTGTTTGATCAGGGTATGCAGAAGCGTAGCATTTTCTGTATCGTTGTTGAGGGTTCTCCAGTAATAAGGTACACCCAACATGATCGATACTTTTTTTTCGGGTCCCTTTAACCTGGATACTGTTTGCTGAACATCTGCTATGGTATATTTCCGGTTGTCGTTGAATCCTGTTCCCCAGATCGTTAAAAGCGGTTTTTTATTGTGTCTGATATAAGTTGGGTTAGCGAGGTTATCAAAAAGCTTAAATTCGGTCTGAATTTCGGCCCAGTCCTTCTCCAGTGCTGCCATATCCTGTGAGGTACAACCACTAAGATCGTACATCACACCTATAGCCCTACTGTACTTTTTGGCTGCCTTAAGTGCGTTTGCCAGTACCTTGTTAAAATGCCTCTTGCCCGCGGGATTGGAATCTTTTATTTCTACAACAAAACGCTGCATAAATACACCGTCAATTCCATAATCCCTCATCCATTTAAAATGAAGATCTACACTTTCTTCGTCGTAAGGACTGTATAGATAGGCTGCATTCCCATTAGCAAAGGTGAAGGGGCTAATATATTTTTTACTGTATTCAGTCATATCCGGCCAGAAATCTACTGCTGCGCATCCCGGCTGGAAGCCGCAATCGTTGCGGTAGTGGTACCAGCCACGGTTTGAATCATCACCTTCGGCGGCAAACCATCCCTGATAACCTGCCATTACGAGGTTATTATAATAGGTATACAAACAGCCGGTCTCATCATAAACCATCTCTTTTACCTGATGTGGGGGAGCGGGATCTTCACCGCCATCATCAGCAACGGTATCATTCTTTGAGCAGGAAAATCCTATCAATGCCCAAATAACCAGAAGGGTACCTATTTTTTTCGTTTTCATAATTTTAGTTTTTAGGATACCGGCCTGTTTAACCGGCCGGTATCCAGATATGTTATATAGAAATGCGTACAGCAGGAGCATAGTTTAATTTAGCTTCAGCTGCATCGATCAGTGCGCCGATCCGGAAATAATACTGGTTTCCTGGCTTGAGTACCGAGCTGTTCGACGGAAGATCGATCTCCAGCGTATAAACCTGGTTTGCATCCGTCACAGCATTCAGTTCCCGTTCTGCGGCAGCCTGTCTCATGGGCTCACCAACGCGGGAATCCACATGGGCATACAGACCGATTTTTTTTACTTTGCTGATTATATTCTGCTGAATTTTAAAAGTTGCAATTACCTTATTTCCGGTCTTTACAATATTGGCCTCCCTGATGCGGATGTAAGGCACAACCTTAAAATCAAGGGTTGAGCCCGGGCCTATCTTAAACTCCTGTGGTTCGACATTGATAAAGTTGCCTCTTACAGGCTGTATGGTGTAGGTATTTGCAAAAAGCATGCTGTTTTCATAGGTGCCATCGGTTTTAACGACGAGAAACTGCGATGATACCGGGTCATAACCGTGTTCTTTAAGTTCAATCTGGGTACCGCGTATAATATCCTGCTGAACCAGTTCATCGGTTTGTGTGTCAATAAATCTTCCGGATAAACCTGCCGCAGGTTTCTCCAGGTTGTCAAGTTTACAAGCGGAAAGCGCAAGCATCCCCGATAAAAAATAGATATAGGTCTTTTTCATGATTTTCTAATACTGTGGGTTCTGAATTAAACCATTTGTGCCAATCCCAGGGATATACCTGTAGTATGTTTTAGGTTCAAATGTTCTCGGGTTTGTATTGGGAACTACAACCCGCACAAAAATGTACTTTGTTGCAGGAAGCGCGCGAAGGTCCTGGAGTGGTAGGAGGGTATGCATACTTCTGTTATTAAACTCGGTATGGAATTCTCTTCTTCTGATCAGGTCCCAAAAGCGTTTGTTTTCAAAAGACAGTTCAACGCGTCTTTCCCGCTGTACATTTTCTACTGTCAGGGGCTCGTTGGTGGTGTGTGCGGCACGTTTCCGGATATCGTTGAGCACCTTTGCTGCAAGCACCGCATCGCCACTACCACTTTCAACTACCGCTTCCGCATAATTCAGCAGCACCTCTGCATATCTGAACTCCATAAAATCGGTGGTGCTCTGATTCCATCCTGATACTACAGGTTTCTGTTGGTTCAGGAACTTTTTAAATGAAAAACCTGTTCTTGTATTGTTTCCCCCATAGGTATCAAAGCCTGAATATTGTGTAACACTGGCAGCACCATAAGTATAGAAGGTATTGTTTCCGATAGTAATCTGATCTTTTACCCTGATTACTGCCTCCCCGTTAGGTTTAACATAACCGGCCTGGATAATGATCTGATTGTTTTTCCATAATGTGCCCGGTAAAACTGCTGTTCCCCATAGTCTGGCATCCTTGTTTGCAAAAATTGCATTCGGACTGTCATACCTGATATAGTCTTTAGTAGCACTATATCCATTGTAATCTCCAACAACCCCGTCGGATGTGGTTACTACTGGTGAACTTTTTCCTGGCGAATCATAATTCTCATATGTATCAACCAAATCTAATGTTGGATTCATTCTTCCCGGGTGTGGCCATCCGTTTGCCAATTGGGCAGGTTGGTACCAAATATCGTAATTGTGGCCAAGGCTGGTACCGGGAAGGGCATACCCTTTTACAAATATTGCTTCTTCTGGTGCCGAATTGGGATTCTCGAACATTAGTCTGTAGTTTTCTGCCGCCTCGGCAGGGTTCGCGGGATTTGGCCTGTAAAGACTGTACTGACCTGAGGTCATTATTGCCTGGGATGCCTTAATACATGCGTCATAATATCCTGCTGCCGTGGCAGCATCAAGACCAACAAGTTTTTTGGTAACTGCTTCACCGGTCAATGGTGCCCTGCTACCGAATTTCGCCAATGATGCTGCATGCAGTGCTGCACGCGATTTCAGCGCATAAGCCGTAAACTTGTTTGCCCTTCTTCCTTTTTCGGTACCCAGGTTTTCGATCGCGATATCACATTCCTGTAAAACAAAATCCCAGGTTTCTTTCTCTGTACTGCGCGGCACTTTCAATGATTCTGGCGAGCCATAAGGCTGCGATCCTTTGATCAACGGAACACCTCCATAACGTTTGGCAAGAGAAAAATAAGCATACGCCCTTATGAATGCGCTTTCGCCAATCAGTGCTTTCTTTTCTGCTTCATTAATAGCCAGCGTTGGAATCACATCGATCATCAGGTTTACTTCCCTGATTAATTTATATCCTTGTTCCCACCATTTAAAGTCATCGTTTCCGATAAAATCACCAAATTCGGTATGCATGGCCTCATCAGTAACCATAGCCGGTGCAAAACCTCCGTTGTTTGGGTCTCCGCCATTGAAATTTACGCCCTGTCTGAAGAAGGTAAAGTCTTCAATCGGCAGTTGGTAGTATAAGTTGGCCATATACACCTTTACACCCTCGGGATCGCTGAACAGCTGTTCAGGCTGCAATTTGTCTGTAGGCTTAAGATCAAGCACCTTCTTACAGGATATAAGCAGAAAAGGCAGCAGGGCAATAAGTATGAGTATTTTTTGATTTTTCATGATCGTATCTTTTAAAAATTAAGATTTACACCGAAGTTGTAAGTTTTTGATAGGGGGTAATTTAACCCTGCACTAAACAATCCTTCTGCTCTTTCCGGATCAAATGCTTTAACAAAAGGATCTGTTATCGTGAGCAGGTTGAAAGCACTGGCGTAAATCCTGAGTTTTTTTATTCCGGCTTTTGCAAAAAACAATGGACGGAAGGTATAGCCCAATTCCACACTTTTCAATCGCACATATGATGCATCTCTTCTCCATACCGAGCTTTCGGTGTAAATTCTTCCCACATCACCATTAAATCTTGATGCAGGGTATTTTCCCGGAATCCATGCGCTGTTGATATCATAAGGATCAGAAAGCCTCCAGCGGTCGAAAAAGTACGCCGGTGTATTGCCCCTAAAGGCCAGTATTTCGCCATATACTTCGTTAAACCTTACAGTATACCTGCCCGACCCCTGTAGGAGCACATTAAAGTCGAATCCCTTAAAGGATCCATTCAGTGTTAAGCCGTAAAACAATTTAGGCGTTGATCCGTCAAACAGCGGAAGCATATCACGGTCATCGATTATCCCGTCGTTATTGATATCCTGGAATTTATAATCTCCCGGAAGTTCGCGGATATTGGCTTGATCACCATTTTGGAGCGCATGTTGTAAAATTTCCTCTTTATTCTGGAACTGGCCGGCATACGTGTAACCCCAACTGATGTCCCGGTATCTGTAAGCCCTCTGGTTGCGCCACTGGTCGTAGCTGTTTGTAAAGGGTGAGCCCTCTACATACAGATCCATCTGTCTGGAATAATTGAAATTCCCGGAAATGTTATATCTGAATTCCCCTATATTGCTGTTGTGGGTAAGTGAAAATTCTATACCACGTACCCGGTCACTGTTGAGGTTTTCAAATGGGATTGTAGCACCAAAAGTATTGGGCAGTGATACGTTTCTGGTGGCAGCGATTCCTTTGGTATCTCTCTGGTATACATCAAACTCGAAGATAAGTTTGTTTTTCCAAAGGCCCAGTTCCAGGCCGAAGTCGATAAACTCCGACTTAGTCCAGCTCAGGTTCTCGTTCACAATCGGAGGGGCTGCAATGCCGGTGGTAAGGATGTCATTCTGGAATTCATAGTTGCCACCTCCTGTGGTGCCGAAACCGGGTACATACTGAAAAGGGGCTACTGAGTTTGCTGCACCTGCCGTACCATAAGAGGCTTTAAGTTTTAAATTGCTGATCACAGGCAGGTTGTTCTTTATGAAATTCTCCTCGGATACCCTCCATGCCGCGCTCGCTCCGGGGAAAAATCCCCATTTGTTCTTGTAGGCATAATTCCCGTCCTGACGGAAAACGAAATCAATCAGGTATTTGCCCGCATAATCATAGTTGAACCTTCCTACGTATCCAAGATAGGCACTTTGGCCTTCAAGACCTCCAGCCTCCGGAGTTCTTAGCCCTGCATAGTTGAGCTGATCTGTGGTATAAAAATCATAATACCTTCTCGCCAGGGTATTCCGGCTCCATCCCTGTTGCTGTTCTACAACCAGTGTTCCCCCTACATTGTGTTTTTTTGCAAATAATCTGCTGTAGGTTACCTGGCCCTGTAGTGTGAGATTGTTGTTGTTATCGATAACGTTGGAGATATTCCCTGTACCTACACGCTGCGGCTGTTTTACATAGTTTCCATTGGCAAAAGTATAGAGGTTATAGGGTTTGGAAAGATCCTTGTTGGAATAACTGTTCATATCATACGATGCCGCTGCGCGGATCTTTAACCCCTCAATGCCAGGCACTGTGTAGTTCAATGCCACGGTTGACTGGACATTCCTGTTAACGTTTTCGCTATATCCGGTGATATCCCGGTCTGCCAGTACAACCGGGTTTTGGTTTGATGGCGTAACAATCGAAGGGTAAGCTGTATTTCCGTTAACATAAGGACGTTCGGTTGGTAGGGTCACACGGGTACCCTTAAAAATGTTAAAAAAATTTTCTCCGGGGGTAAATCTGTTGTCATATCTGCCGGCAATAAACACTTCAGCCTTTAGGCTTTTTGTCAATTGTGTGGTGAGGTTGGATCTCATGTTGTATTTGTAATAACCCATGTCGCCGGTTTTGAGCAGGCCGCCTTCGCGCTGATAACCCAGACTTACAAAGTATTGTGTCTTGTCTCCTCCACCAGCTGCCGACACGTTGTGCTGTTGCTGTATGGCTGATTTTTTCATTACCTCACTATACCAATCGGTACTTTCATAGCCGGGCGCCCCGGTTATATATTTATTAAGTTCTTCTCTTGAAATGAAAGGCGAGCCCGTGCCTAAAAAAGCCGCATCATTGCGCATCTGGATCCATTCTGCAGCATTTGCCATCCTTGGAACATCTGTTGGACTTGAAAAGCCGACAAAGCTATTATAGTTGAATGCAGCATCACCTTTGGTACCTTTTTTTGTGGTTACCAGGACGACGCCATTGGAAGCGCGGAGGCCATAAATGGCTGCAGAGCCGTCTTTAAGGAAGGAGATGCTTTCTATGTCGTCAGGATTGATCCGCTGGAATTCACCGGCGCCTTCCCTGGCTACCCCATCAATAACATAGAGTGGGCTTCCTCCGTAACCACGGATATTTATTGAATTGTCAAATGTTCCCGGCTCTCCTCCATTCTGTCTGATCTGAAGACCGGCGACCTTACCTTGGATTTTCTGAGCCAGACTGACGGCAGTAGTCGTCTGGATATCCCTGGCTGTGATATTACCAACTGATCCCGTAAGCGTTTCTTTTTTTTGTGATCCATAACCGATCACAACAACCTCGTCAAGTTCAGATTGGCTGGCAGAAAGAACAACATCTATAAGTGTTCTGCCCCCTATTTTTTCGGTATGGGTGGTCATTCCCACGAAACTGTAGCTAAGTTCGGTGCTGTTAGCGGGAACTGTAATCTGATATGTTCCCTGGGCATCTGTGCTTACAGAGATTTTACCTGCCGGCGAGTTTGAGGTAACAACAACGCCGGGCAGAATTTTCCGGTCGGAAGCATCAGTTACTTTTCCGCGTATAATAATGGTCTGCTGGGCAAGCAGTCCGAGTGGGAAAAGAAAAAATAGCAATAATAAGTATTTGGATTTTTTCATACTGTTTCTCAATGAGTGATTTATATTTGGTTTTTTACCTTTTCATGGTAGGCGTGCAGGTACTGCTACTGCGCTTAAGGTGGATGAGTGCTATGGAACATGTAATATCAGGTTAGGTAAATTCCACAGGCCGGCCGTCTGCTAAAAATGAGGCGTCCTGTTTTATCTATGCAATTAAAGGTTGTCCGACCTAACAAAACATTAACAAAACCTTAATAAAATAGCCCAATTTATTTAATCAGTTCTTCTTCAGCGTTGGAGTTACATTTCTCGCGGATGCTCGCCCGAAGGGCGCTTTTGAATGTTGCTTATCGACCTGTAGGTATAGATCTTTTTAACGCTAAACAGAATAATTATGTCGAAAACCGATCAGGATTGATCCTGGTTTTGTGCCGTTCAATTGCAACGTACGCTTTGCTCAGACTTTAAAAATCAGGGATATTATTATACCTGCCATTGGATTAATGTTTTATATGACACTTCAAGCTGCGCCAAATTAATGACGGTGGCAAATAAACCCTACTGGATATTTTTTCTAAAACAACAGGTTTTAATGTTTTTTTAATGATTTATTAATTGGGCTGAGATACTTTTGATCTCGATACTAACCAAATAGAATTGAACAACTCATCAGTTTAGGGTTGATATGGAAGTATTTTCTTTAACGGTAAATTCAATGATCACTAATATAACTGTTCCGATGGAAAGAAAAATATCGATTAAAGATATTGCCAGTCAGCTCAATATTTCTACAACTACCGTTTCATTTGTGATAAACGGGAAATCTGAAGAAAAGCATATCAGTAAAGATGTAGCTGCAAAGGTGAATAATCTGGTAGCCCAGCTCGGATTCCGTCCGAATTCTTTTGCCAAGGCGCTCAGGACCGGCAAATCATATACGATCGGGTTTCTTGTGGATAACATTTCTGATCCTTTCTTTTTTGGTATCGCTGGTTTCCTCGAGCAAGTGGCTGCCTCAAAAGGTTATAAGATACTTTTTAGCAGTATAGGAAATGAAAAAAATAAATTTTCTGAACTTTTAAATGTTTTTACCGAACGGCGTGTAGACGGCTATATTATTGCAGCACCGGAGGGTATTGAGCAGGAAATAAAAGCACTTATCACATCAGGTACACCTGTTGTACTTTTTGATCGTTACCTGCCGAATGTTTCAGCAGATTATGTTCTTGTTGATAATTTTGCCAGCACTTTCGGGGCAACTAAACATCTCATCGACAATGGTTATCGGCGCTGCGCCTTTATAACCGTAAAAACGGATCAGCAGCAAATGGTCGACCGGCTAAGTGGTTACCGTCAGGCTATTTTAGAAGATGGAGGGAATGAATCCGTATTAAAAATCAACTACAGTATACCTGGGGGTACAGTAGCTGAAATTCAGAACTTTATAGATTCAGAAAATCCCGAAGCGATCATATTTGGAGCGAACTACATTACAATGGAAGGTATACGCTCCTTAAAGACCTTTCCCGGAAAGATTAGAGATGATATCGCACTGGTATCCTTTGATGATTTTGAACTATTAGAGTATATATCGCCACCCGTGACCGCTATCGAACAGCCGTTGAAGAAAATTGCACAAAACATCATGACATTACTTTTGTCAAAACTATCTGGCAAAAATGATCACGATGCATTCTTTACTATGAATGTACCGTGCAAACTAAACCAGAGGAGCTCGAGTGTTCCCAGATTTAAAACAGTTAAACCATAGGGGATTGGCAATGGTAGTTTTGGGTTTGATGAAATGGAATATGACTGGAAATAGCTGGTCTTGTTGAGAAAGAGGTTAAGCTGTTAACCTTTTTTTAAGCATTTATTAATCCGTGTATAATAGGTTTGAGAAAAGTTGCTAACCAAAAAGTTTTCCGCATACCAGATCAGGTGTCAGCATTTAAACGTAAAATGGATCTCTCGGTTGGTACAACAATTATAATTGATCTATGAGGATTTTCGAACTTTCAATTTTACTCTTAGTGGGCCATTGTTGGGCAATTGCACATATTACCGACGTGGCAAAGCACCCGCTTTTACTCTTTTGTTGTAAAACGGTAGATTGTCACCAGAGTACGATAGCCATTGGAATTGCGGTAATCCAAAAACTGATAACTCCTGATGCCTGTAAAGCTACGGTAGAAGACTGGCAACCTGTAAACGGTACCGTGATCATTGGGATAGAAAAGTCCTTGATATTGTCATTGAAAAAAGCACTTAGTATAGCGGACGACTTTCATCAGAATTTTCAGGGTGGGACCAAACGGCTATTCGATAAAAAATAATACAAATGAGCGAAATGAAAAGAAACAAAAAAAATCTAATCTGTATGCTGTTGCTATTGAGTGTGGTATACAATTGTAAAATCACTCAAAATGCTGTTAAGCGTGATCCTGATGGAAAAATTATTGTAAATACAAGTCCATCGCCGGCATACCTGGATCCTAAAGAAAGCATGAAAACCATTCATCTCCAAAAGGGCTACCATCTTGAACTTGTAGCCAGTGAGCCAATGATCCATGAGCCTGTAGCAATTGTTTGGGACGGAAACGGAAGGATGTTTGTTGCAGAAATGAACACTTATATGCAGGATGTAGATGGGAAAGGTGAAATGAAGGCCGTATGTTCGGTGAAAAGGCTTGAAGATACTGATGGCGACGGTAAAATGGATAAATCTGTAATATTTATAGATAAACTCGTACTGCCCCGGATGATCCTGACCCTCGACGACCGTTTATTGGTGAATGAAACCAACTCCAATAATATCTACAGTTATCGCGATACCAATGGAGATGGGGTAGCGGATGAGAAAAAAATGGTTTTTAATAACGATGCCATAAACACGGGCAATCTTGAACACCAAAAAAGTGGTCTGATCTGGAACATAGACAATAAAATCTACGTTACAGTTGAGAATGCACGTTATAGTTATAGCGACGGGCAAATTAAACGCGAATTTTTAGCTGAAGGACCGGGGGGGCAGTGGGGGCTTACAGCTGATGATTATGGACGGTTATATTTTTCTGCGGCAGGATCTGAAACGCCTGCTTTGGGTTTTCAACAGAACCCGGTTTATGGAAGGCTTGATTTTAAGGACCAGTTTGACGATGACTTTCAGGCAGTCTGGCCGATCATTTCTACGCCGGATGTACAAGGTGGTGTAAGTCGCCTACGGCCCGACAGTACGCTCAACCATTTCACTGGCTGCACCGGTCAGTCCATATTTAGAGGTACAGCGCTGCCGCATGATGCTAGGGGCGACCTTTTTATCTGTGAACCGGTAGGGCGCCTGATCCGGAGGGCTAAAGTGAGCAATACTTCTGGAAAAATAACGCTTACCAATGCTTACCATCAGGAAGAATTTATCACTTCAACCGATATGAACTTCCGCCCCGTAAACAGCGTAACCGGCCCGGATGGTAGTCTTTACCTCGTTGATATGTACAGAGGCATTATCCAGGAAGGAAACTGGACCCAGCCGGGAAGCTTTTTAAGGGATAAAATCGTTTCCCGTGGCCTGGATAAAAATATCGGCCGCGGCCGCATCTACAGGGTAGTTTATGATGGTCTGAAACCAGATAAAAAACGGCCGCAGATGTTGCAGCAAACCAGCAGTGAATTGGTTGCTTACCTTGAACACCCAAATGGCTGGTGGAGAGATAATGCACAGAAATTATTGGTAGTCAGGGCAGACAGATCTGTTGTTCCGGCATTAAAAACCATGGCGACCCATTCCCATAGTACCCTCGCACGTATTCATGCTTTATGGACGCTTAATGGCCTGAAATCTCTAGATGAAGTAACCCTGTGCCAGGGTCTTAAGGATCAGGATGCTGAGGTGAGGAAGACAGCTGTATGGATTTGTGATGATAGGCTCAGGGCAGGAAACACCAGTTTGCTCACCGCACTCGAGCCATTAAAAAGCGATCCGAGCAATGATGTGCGCTTTCAACTGGCATTGAGCCTTCGCTATGCAACCACACAAAAGGCAAAGGTGTTGTTAACAGAGGTACTGGCAATGAATACGGGAATTCCGGTACTAACAGAGTCGCAACGGAAATACCAATCCGAAATTGATGCCAGAGCAGCAACGGCGCGGAATGCGCAACAGCTGGCAGATGCCGAGCGTAAACTGGTCACAGAAGGTGCGTTGATTTTTAAACAACTTTGTGCAACCTGCCATGGGGCTGATGGCAAAGGTGTATCTATAGGCGGGAAGGAAATGCCTGCACCACCGCTGGCTTCGTCCAAAGATGTAACAGGCGATCCAAAAAGATTGATCAAAACATTGTTGCACGGGCTCACAGGCCCAATCAATACCAAGACCTATCCCGACGTGATGCCTGCATTGGGTTTCAATACTGATGATTACATTGCATCTGTACTAAGCTATATCCGAAATGATATTGGCAATAAAGCAAGTATAATCAAAGCTGCTGATGTAAAAAGGGTAAGAGATGAACATGCATCACGCACCAAACCATGGACGGTTGCTGAACTGGATTCATCAAAATGATCTTGAATAGGTGATATCAATGAAAATTGGCATCAAAACCACATTGAATCTGAACTGACAAAGATTACAGGGGAGTGGAATGAGAGTTACATGAACCACACTGCCAATTTATAAACTGAATACTTTAACTAAAAAAAATGTTATCTAAAAGAATTAACCTGGCCATTTTGACCGCCATTTTTTCTATCCTGGGTTCCTCTGCACAAACGGGGAATCCTGCTCCGATGCGGCTTTGGTATAACAGGCCGGCTAGTAACTGGAACGAGGCGCTACCGTTGGGTAATGGAAGGCTGGCTGCAATGGTTTATGGAAACCCTGATAATGAGGAAATACAATTGAACGAGGAGACCATATGGTCAGGTGGTCCGGGAAATAATGTATTGACCGATGTTTATGGAAATATTATTGAAATGCGTACACTTTTAGCTGATAAAAAGTATCAGGAGGCCCAGCAATTGGCTAACTATACTTTTGAACGCGCAGGTAATAATGGTTATCACCATGGCATGCAGTTTCAGCTCGCAGGCAGTTTATTTATTCATGCCAATGGCTCTGGGGCTGTTACAAATTACTACCGCGATCTCGATATCGAAAATGCAATTTCAACAGTGAAGTATAAGAAAGGAGATGTAACCTACACCCGCGAAACCTTTATCTCACTCAAAGATCAGGTGCTGGTTATCAGGCTAACTGCGAGCCGCCCTAAAAGTATCAATGTTGATTTTGGTATGAAAAGTCCGATGCCTGGCTTTACGGTTGCGGCTGAAAATGACATGTTAAGACTTAATGGCGTCTCGGGGAATTTGGAAGGGAAGAAGGGAATGGTACATTATGTAGCGCTTGTTAAAGCGAGAACCGAGGGTGGAAAAGTCAGTACAGACAAAGACAGTTTGAGCATTAAGGGCGCAGATGCTGCCACAGTGTATGTTTCCATTGCTACCAATTTTAAGGATTATAAAACACTTGATGTTAACGAATATGAAAAAGCACTGAATTTTCTGAATCAGGCAATAAGGAAAGATTACAGCTTACTAAAAGGAGCTCATAGCAGGGCGTACAAAAAATACTTTGACCGGGTAAAACTCGATCTAGGTTCTTCTGATGCGGCTAAACTACCTACCGATGAAAGAATAAGACGGTTCAAATCAGGAGATGATTTGGCTCTGGTACCGCTTTATTTCCAATTTGGACGCTATCTGCTGATCTGTAGTTCACAGCCAGGCAACCAGCCCGCCACCCTTCAGGGCAAATGGAATGCTGAAATTGCACCACCCTGGGATAGCAAATACACCGTAAACATCAATACTGAGATGAATTACTGGCCTGCAGAGGTAACAAATCTCTCTGAAATGCACCTGCCTTTATTCAGTATGCTCAAAGATCTGGCTGTAACGGGTAAAATGAGTGCATCTAAAATGTACCGGGCCCGGGGATGGAATATGCATCACAATACCGACATCTGGCGCATTACAGGACCAACCGATGGCGGATATTATGGCATGTGGCCCATGGGTGGAGCTTGGCTCACACAACACGTGTGGCAGCATTATCTTTACACCGGAGACAAGAACTTTTTGAAGGATATGTATCCTGTACTTAAAGGGCTCGCAGTGTTTTATGCCGATGTTCTGCAGGTAGAGCCCGAGCACAAATGGCTGGTTATATCACCGTCTATGTCGCCGGAGAACGAGTACCAGAAAGATGTATCCCTTTCTGCGGGCACCACTATGGATAACCAACTCGTGTTTGATGTGTTCAGTAATGTGATCAAAGCGTCATCGGTGTTGAAGCTGGATGCTGTTTTTGCCGATAGTTTGAAATCCCTTAGGGCCAAACT
>Ga0163161_10001622_pt1 | contig 16550 bp, 12 predicted proteins | sample S45metaG_FD_129847 | JGI IMG/M metagenome (GOLD analysis project Ga0163161, IMG submission 129847) | Switchgrass rhizosphere microbial communities from Kellogg Biological Station, Michigan, USA - S4-5 metaG | ecosystem: Host-associated > Plants > Roots > Rhizosphere > Soil | place: USA... | reverse complement strand
TCAAACCGTTACTATAATAGAACCTAATGCTCTTACTGCTACAATCGCTCCAACAAATGTGAGCTGTAACGGAGGAACTACAGGAGCTGCAACCGTAACTGCAAATGGAGGAACTGGTACTTACACTTATGCTTGGGCTCCTACTGGCGGAACTGCTGCAACGGCAACAGGACTTAGCGCAGGAACTTATACAGTAACTGTTACCGATGCAAATAGCTGTAGCACAACACAAAGTATTTCTATTACTGAACCATCTCTTCTAACAGCTTCTATTACAGCTCACACAGATATTACATGCAACGGATCTAATAATGGATCTGCAACTGTAACAGCAAATGGCGGAACTGGTACTTACAGCTATGCTTGGTCTCCATCAGGAGGTTCAGCCGCTACAGCAACCGGACTTAGTGCAGGAATTTATGCGGTAACTATTACTGATACAAATAACTGCAGCACAACACTAAGTGTTACTATTACTGAACCAGCAATTTTAGTTGCAACAACGACACAAACTAACGTTACTTGTATTGGAGCAACAGACGGATCAGCAACAGTAACAGCAACTGGCGGAACAGGAACCTATACTTATGCATGGTCACCTTCTGGAGGTACTGCTGCAACTGCAACAGGACTTAGCGCAGGAAACTATACTATAACTATTACGGATTCAAACGGATGTATATTTGCAAAATCAATTAGCATAATCACAATTCCTGATGTAACAGCACCAGTACCTAATGTAGCAAACCTACCAAGTATTACGAGCAGCTGTTCAGTAGTATCAACTCAGATTCCTATTCCTACAGCGACTGATAACTGTGCAGGAATAATTACTGCAACAACTACTAATCCGTTGACTTATAACGCTGTTGGTACGTATGTAATTACATGGAGTTATGATGACGGGCATGGAAATATTTCTACTCAGAATCAAACTGTTAACGTTATAGCTTCTCCTTTAAATCAGGTAACTTTTAGCAATGCTGCATTTACTTATAACGGAAGTCTTAATACCTTACAGGTTGCCAATCTTCCTGCCGGAGCCACAGTAACTTATGCTACAACTCCAACAACAGGAACAGCAAATGGTGCAATCAATGCAGGTGTTTACAATATCACTGCAACAATAACACCGTCTGCAAGCACGCCAAATTGTTCTCCTATTACTCTTACTGCACAGCTTACCATTAACAAAGCTGCACAACAGATTACTTTTGGAGCAATTCCGGTGAAAACCCTTGGTGTAAACAATACCTTTACTTTAAATGCAATCTCAAGTTCAGGATTGGCAGTAACATATTCATATGTATCACCTACTTCCCTACCAGCTGCAACAGTGCTTTCGGCTACAGGCGTAGTAAACTTATTAAGACCGGGTCAAATCGTAATTATTGCGCATCAGATTGGAAACAATAATTATTTGCCAGCCACAGATGTTTCACAAGTTCTTATTGTTAAGAATAATAATGTAACAGTGACAAGTATCACTATTGGTTCTCATGTATTTCAAACTCCTTCAAAGAGTCTAAAATATGTAATGGTATGCGATGAAAACAATCCTGTTATTTCTATTTTGAATGAAACAAATGCAACGATTCTTCCATCAGCTAACTTTAGTATCAATACGCCAAAACCGGGAATTTATACACAAAACGTGAGTATAACATCTGAAGATGGAAGCGTAACAGAAACCTATACGATAACTGTAGAAAAACCATTTGCGTTCTTTGATATTGTACGTCAAAAATTCAACAACGTTCTTCTTGTTAACAACAATCCTCACACCAATGGAGGTTATGAATTTGTTTCTTACGAATGGTTCAAGAATGGGCAATCAATTGGAACAGGTCAATATTATACGGCAGGAAATGCATTAGGAACTACACTTGATCCTACGGCTGACTATAGTGTGAAAATGACTACCAAAGATGGAAAAGTACTGCAAACTTGCAACAGTAAAATTATACTGTCGAAAACAGCAGAAGTTAAACTTTATCCAAATCCAATTCAAACAGGAAAAACAATTACAGTTGAAGCAGATATCCCTTCAGAAGAATTGGCTAATATGCAAATAAGTCTTTATTCTGTTAGCGGTGAATTGATTAAAACAGTGAAATCGTCTACAATTCAAACTGAGATAGAATTACCTCAGGCAGAAAGTAGTATGTATATTGTGGTTGTTGAAACTCCAAATATCAAGAAAACACTAAAAGTACTTGTAAAAAAATAAAATCTGCCAGTACTATTTCTATAATAGTACTGGCATAAAAAACAATTAAAGATGAAAAAATATATAATTAACTATATAGCATCAACAGTACTGATTATAACACTTTTAGGAAGTTGCCTGAAGGGATATGCTCAGGATAAAAAGCAGGAAATATCAATTTCTGTAGCAGGTCCGTTTTCATTTCTTAATTATAATACCGTTGGAGAGGTAGTGCCCGGAAACGGAATCAGTGCCGGACTTCGCTATTCGTATTATTTAAATGAAGGCATAAGTGTAGGTATTGGTGCAGAATATCAGACGTATAATTCGGATCTAAAATTCTCTTATCTTTCAGGTTACTATACAACAATTGATGCCGAAAATGAATCTTTTCAATTCAGATACAAAGCAACTGATCTGAGAGAAAAACAAAAATTAGGCTATGTAAATGTTCCTATAACAATTCAATATGAAAATCCGGGGCCTACAAAATTATATCTTGCTGCGGGAGTTAAAATAGGATTCGCAGTAAGCGGAAGCTATGAAACAAAAATGGAGAATCTTACCACAAGTGGTTATTATCCGCAATACAATGTGGAGTTATTTGGTCCGGCATTTGCAGGATTTGCAAGCACAGACGACATCAAAGCAGGCAAACAAAATCTGGATACAAAGACCTCTTATTCTGCAACATTTGAAACCGGTCTAAAACAAAAAGTTGGAGACAGAAGTTCTATTTATATTGGACTTTATCTTGATTATGGATTAAATGACATAGTGGATAAAAATAACAACAAAAATCTGGTTCACTATAATCCGGAACTACCTGTACAGCTTCACTACAACAGTGCGTTGAACACGCCTTATACAAATGATGTAAGATTAGTTTCGTACGGACTTAAACTAAGATATGCTCTGAGATAAATCTTTCTCAAAAGCAAAATTTAAAAGCCGATTTTCAATAAGAAAATCGGCTTTTTTATGTTTAATTAAAATTCTACAACTTGTGTCGTTAGGTACAATGGATTGGTAATAATAGAGCTGCTATTTCCTGTTTCTCAACCAATTCTCTACCGGTTCAAGAACTGTATTTACGATCACGACCAAAAACGTACAAATCAAGGCCTCGGCAAAATAACCTGAAGCAGCAATACAACCAATAGCAGCGCTGCACCATATAGTAGCCGCCGAATTTAATCCGTGGACATTGGCACCTTCTCTAAAAATAACTCCCGCACCTAGAAAACCAACCCCCATAACAACCTGAGCCGTAATACGAGTAACATCAATATTTGGTGCAGTTCCGGCAACTTTTATAGACAACAATACAAAAGCTGCTGCACCGGTTGCAACCAGCATATTTGTTTTAAGGCCAGTTTCCTTATGATGCCATTGTCGCTCAAAACCTATTAATAATCCAGCGAATAAAGCAATTACAAGACGAGTTAGAAATTCAGTAGTACTCAAAATTATTGTTTTTTATAGATTTAAAATTTCGTTATCAAAAGCAGATTCACTTTACATCAAATAAATTTAAAAATAATAATCCAAACTTCAAATATTATTCAAAATGTAGAGCTTCAATAGGATCTAATTTTGATGCTTTTAATGCAGGATAATATCCAAAGAAAATTCCCGTGATTGCACAAACTAAAAACGAAAGAATAACCGAAGATTCAGAAATTAAAGTGGGCCAGTGCAAAAAGAACTGAATCAATTCTGAAGCCACTATTCCCAGAACAATTCCAATTAATCCGCCAGTAATACTAATTAATATTGCTTCAACCAAAAACTGCAATAAAATATCCCTTCCGTTTGCTCCAATAGACATTCGCAATCCAATTTCTTTTGTTCTTTCGGTAACCGAAACATACATAATATTCATAATTCCGATGCCGCCAATTAAAAGAGAAATTCCAGAAATCGCCGTTAGCAAAACCGTCAATAACTGACTTGTAGAACTGAACGTATTGATTAATTCCGCCTGAGTTCGTACTGAAAAATCATCTTCATCTTTAACTTTCAAGTGATGTGCTGTGCGCAAAATTTGTTCAATTTCATCTGTGGCAAATTGCGTTTGACTTTCGTCAGAAGTTGAAGCATAAATATTTTGCAAATAAATAGAATTGGTTATTCTTTTTTGCACCGTACTATAAGGCGCAATAATAATATCATCCTGATCCTGTCCAAATGCATTCTCCCCTTTTGATTCTAAAACCCCAATAATTCTAAACGGAATCTTATTAAACCGGATTACTTGCCCAATTGGATCTACTCCATACGGAAAAATATTATCCACCACAGTTTGCCCAATAAGACAGACTTTGTTTGCCGTATGAATATCAGATTCTCTAAAAGCAATTCCTTCTTTTAACGGCCAATCTCTAATTTTTAAATAATCGACACTTACTCCCTGCATACTTGTAGGCCAATTGAGCGCCCCGTTTATAGCTTGCCCTTTGCTTGATACTGCCGGAGAAATAGCGTTTAAATGTTTTGATTCTTTTTTAAGAGCGTCAACATCACTAAGCGTTAAGGTTTGTACGCTCGATATATCCAAACGCGCACCGGCACTAATATTACTATTTGGCCGAATCGTAATCATATTCGAACCCATACTCGACAATTGATCCTGAATACTTTTTTTAGAACCCTGCCCAATAGCAACCATTGCAATTACAGACGCCACGCCAATAATAATTCCCAGCATTGTCAATAATGCCCGGAGTTTATTACGGCGCAAAGCCTTTAAAGCGATCAGAAAAAGATTAGCTATTTTCATATTTATAATCTTCATCTACATGAAAATCTGCCAGCATTTGTTTGGCCAATTTTATGTTTGGGTTATTAAAATCTTTAATAATTCTTCCGTCACGAAGCATTACAGTTCTATTGCTAAAAGCGGCAATATCAGGTTCATGAGTTACAAAAATTATCGTTTTTCCCTGGGTATTCAATTCCTGAACCAAAGCCATAATTTCATAAGATGTTCTGGTATCTAAATTTCCTGTAGCCTCATCAGCAAGAATCATTACAGGATCGTTTACTAATGCTCTTGCAATGGCAACACGCTGCTGCTGTCCTCCCGAAAGCTGATTGGGAAAATGATCCAGACGATCGGCAAGTTTTACCGCTTCTAACGCCGAAATTGCTCTTTCTCTCCTTTCTTTAGTCGAAACTTTAGAATTATACAATAAAGGAAGTTCAACATTTTCTATTGCCGAAGTTCGCGCCAATAAATTATACGATTGAAAAATAAAACCAATTTTTGAGTTTCGTAAGGCTGCCAATTCATTTTTGGATAATGATTTTACATTAACTCCATCCAGTAAATAATTTCCATCAGAAGGCTTATCCAAACATCCCAAAATATTAAGCAACGTCGTTTTTCCTGAACCACTACTTCCCATAATAGTCAGGAATTCTCCCTCCATAACATCAAACGAAATTCCTTTTAAAGCCCTGACAGTTTCAGATCCCATCGTAAACTCCCTTTTTAAATCTTGTATTTCAAGAATCTTTTTTCCCATCACAATTTATTTAGAATAGAATCTTATTATCTTTTTCCACCACCGCCTCCGCCGCCACGTTTTGGCATAAACGGACTTGAATCTGCTCCTTTTGAACCCTTAGCTTGTTTTAAGGAATTAACACCCGTAATAATCTCGTCCTGCTCCGTAATTCCTTTAATTATCTGAACATTAATATCATCATCCAATCCTATTTTGATGTGTTTAGGAATTATTGAATCTCCTTCCCTTTTCCAAACAATTGCTTTTTTGTGATCCAGATTATCAGGTACTTTAGCATTCGATTGTCCGCTCTCATTTTTACTTTGTTTACCATTTCCACCATTATGATTCCCTTTATGCTCACCCAAATACAATTTTCTAATTTTAAATTGCTTTCCTAAAGTCGAATCAGGCTGAAAAGCGATTGCTTTCGCAGAAATAAGCAAAGCATTTTTGACCTCATTCGTATAAATAACAATATTAGCCGTCATTCCGGGTTTTAGCTTCAAATCATTATTAGAAGCATTAATAATAGTCGTATAAGTAACCACATTTGATGAAATCATGGGCTGCAAACGTACTTCGATCACCGTACCTTTAAAAACATCATCAGGAAAAGCGTCAACCGTAAAAGTCGCGTTTTCTCCAATCTTTACATTCCCAACATCTGCTTCATCCACAGACGCCTGAACTTGCATTTTGGTAAGATCTTTGGCAATACTAAATAAAGTTGGCGTGTTTAAACTCGACGCTACCGTTTGTCCTTCGCTAACTTTTCGGGATAAAACAGTGCCATCAATAGGGGAAAAAATATTAGTGTACGAAAGACTTTTTTGTACCGATCTTAATTGTGCCCCAACACTATTTACATTGTCTTTTGCTACTGCGTATTGGTTTCTTGCCGTTTCAAAATCGGCCCTGCTAATTCCTCCTGCATTGTACAACTCACTTTGTCGATTAAAATTAGATTGCTGATAACTCAGATTATTTTTTGCTAATTGCAAATTTGCTGTAATCTGCTGCACTTGTGCAATGAATAACGATTGGTCGATTTGAGCCAATAATTGCCCTTTTTTAACCACCGAATTAAAATCGACAAACACTTTTTGTATCGTGCCCGAAACCTGAGTTCCCACAGCAACAGTATCAACAGGCTGAATTTTTCCCGTCGCAGTTACACTTGTGGCAATATCTCCATAATGTGGTTTTTCGGTAATCAATTCTACTTTATCACCATCTTTATGAAAAATAAAGTATCCTATACATCCTATAAGTAACACCCCAATGATGATGATAATTATTAATTTACTTTTTTTCATTTTGCCCTTTTTATAGTTTGATTGGATCTCCTTTATAGAAATCATATATTTTTAAACTCACTACAGCATTGTATTTCGATTGTATGAAATTTTGAAAAGCCTGAACATATAAATTCTTTTCCAGAAGATAATCGACCGTACTAATACCGCCCAATCTCAATTGTTCATTTGCAATTCGGTAATTTTCAGTATTGGCGTCAAGCTGTTCCTGAGCAGCTGTAAACTGAGATTGCGCATTTAGTACATTGATATAAGCCTGTTCTACTTTTTGCGAAAGCACCGTTTCAGTATTCGTTAAATCCAGTTTTGACTGATCAATTGCAATTTTTGATTTTTCGACACTAGTTTTCGTGATTCGGTTATTAAATACCGGAACAGACAACGAAAGTCCCACACGCTGATAAAAATTATTATCAATTTGCGAAGGATAAGGCGTGCTTTGGTTATCAGAATATCCCGAAGCCAAAGTTCCGCTGGCGCTAAGTGTAGGTAAAAAACCAGCCTTGGATTTTTGTAATTCCAGATCAGCAGCTTCCTTTTCAATCTGACTGCTTTTTATTTCCGGCCTTTGTTCTAAAGCAGTTTTCTGAGCTTCTTCCAGATTTACAACAGGCAAATTAGGCTCTAAAGTTTCAGGTTTCTGAATATTTAAATTATATCCTGACGGAAGTTGCAGCAATTGTTTTAAAGTCAAAATAGTCTGACGTTCGCTATTTTGAGAAGCAATTAAATTATAATTATCCGTAGCCAACTGTGCTTTCAGTAAAACATAATCTTTTTTGGCGATACTTCCGGCATTGTATTTTAACTCTCCTAATTTGAGTTGCGCATTAGAAGTTTCAACAATTTCGTCCAAATAAATACTATTTTCTTTAGCCAGTAAAATAGTCAAATAAGCTTGCGTGATTTGAATTGTGATATCATTCTCAGCAGCTTCTGCATTAAATTGCGCCGATTTTGTAAAGAGTTCTTTCTGTTTTATATCATTATTTAGATAACCTCCATTATACAAAACCATCGACGAACCCAACGAATAGTTTCCTGCAAAACTAGATTGCGTCTGAAAACCGCCAACAACCGGATCTGCATTTTTAGCATTCGTAAATGTCTGTGAGGCGTTACCCAAAAGATTAGGATATCTTGCTGCTTTAGACAACAACAAATCCTGTTCTGTAGATTTTGTCGTCAAGCGTAAAGTATTAATCTGAATATTTTGCTGCTTAGAATAGGCAATACATTGTTCCAAATTCCATACTGCCGGTAACTGATTTTGTTCAGAAGTTTGCCCATTAATAGGCAAACAATGAATAATAAAAATTACCATAAAAGTACTTATCATAAATGATCTCATACCTGAATTTAATTTAAATTAAAAAATAAATTGTAACCTGAGTCCTAGATAGTAAAACTGCTTTTACGCCTATTATGGATTTGATTTAAAAGGGAGAATTTGGTAAGTAATTCATCGTAAGTTGATATAAAATGAATTACAATATCAAATGTAGTGATTATTGTAACACTTTTACCGAGGCAAAAATATTTCAGTCATAAATAAACTATAAATTAATTTAAAAGAAAACTTAACAAAAAAAGGAAGTATATTCAAAAATGAAAAGCTTCTAAAATAGAAATTTAGCTTTCTGCTTCGACAGCCTGATTTTCTAAAATGCTTTTTAATTGCGGTGCAAATTCCAATCCCCATTTATCAAGAGCAGAAATTAAAGGCAAAAGAGATTCTCCCGTTTCTGTTAGATAATATTCTACACGCAGCGGGATTTCAGTATAAACCGTTTTTCCTAAAAGTCCGTGAAATTCCAATTCCTTTAATTGGTTTTGCAATACACGTTTTGTAATTCCGGTAATAACATTCACAAGATCCTTGGGACGTTTTATGCCTTTTGAAATTTCATCCAGCAAACAAAATTTCCATTTAGAACCAAATACTTCCATAGCCACAATAAGTCCACAAGTATAATCAATAGGTATTTTTCGTTGATACATAAAAAATCATTTAGAACTACAAAAGTAAAACAATTACAGTTTTTACAGGAAAAATCCATAGTGATTAATTAATCCCTATGTGACTAATTCATCCCTTATTGTATTATTAATTAACGAGTTCGAACTTTGTAACTGCAAATTTTAATCCTAAAATCAATGAAAACACTTGTAATTATAATTCATCCTGATCTCGAAAACTCTGTAATAAACAAAAGATGGATCGAGGAATTGAATAAATATCCAGATCAATACACATTACATAATTTATACAGTCTTTATCCTGATGAAAAAATTGATATTAAAGCCGAACAGCAATTAGTAGAAAATCACGATAAGATCATATTTCAATTTCCGCTTTATTGGTTCAATTGTCCTCCGCTTTTTAAAAAATGGTTGGATGAAGTCGTAATCTCAGGATGGGCTTATGGCAGAGAAAGCAGTTATAAATTAGCCAATAAAAAAATTGCTTTAAGTATTTCTGCCGGAATTAATAAAGAAGATTACAGTGTAAACGGAAGATACAAATATACCCTCGAACAACTTACAGCACCATTTGAAATCACTTTTGATTATATCAAAGCCGATTATAAACCCTTATTTGCTTTTTATGGAGCAGAACATGATTTAAGCACAGAAAAAGTCGAAAAAAATACGAAGGAATATATCTCATTTCTGGAAGCGTTGTAAAACTTATCGCAATGACAAATCTTTGTCGATCAACTAATGTGATTTCTCCCTTCGCTCGAAATGACAAAAAACGCTAAATAACAAACAACAAGAAATCTCTAAATCATTCCTCCGGAATTTTTTAGACAGTTCCACAGGAACAAAACATATTGTAGGGATGGATTTTAATCCATCATTCGCAATCAAAACAACAAGAAGCCTCTAAAACATAAATTTTAGAGGCTTTTTAATTTTTAGATATTTGTGACAAAACATCCTGTTTTTCTCTCAAATATTCCTTCTCAACCTCCATTTCTAGCGCCTTTATCCACATTGTAAGAATTTAAAAATAAAAAGTATTTTTTACATTTATTTTTCTGAAACAAAACCTTCAAACTTCCCTCTTTAAAAAAAAATTTCGGCTATAAAAACGCAATCTCATTTAAATACAATTACCTGATAACAAATACATTATATGTTAACATAAAATATACTTAACGTTAATATGTACGTTCATTCGTATATTTTTTTCAGATTTATTTTTTTTAATGAGATTAATTTATACTTTTGCCTCATACTATTTTTATTTGTTCTAAATAAGACTTACTTACAAATTCATTTTATTCAATAAAAATAAAAAAGAATTTTCTTAAATAATTATCCAAAAACATATGAAAATTAAGAATAAATACAGTAAAATCAAACCGTCAAATTCTCTTTATAAACTGAAAAAAGTGTCAAAGAATATTCGTGAAAGAAGAAGCATTTACGCCAATCAGTTTATCAAAGGAGAAATACCGGAATTGCTGCTGGAAGAAATCTTGATTAATGCAACCTGGGCTCCTAATCATAAAATGACAGAGCCATGGAGATTTATTGTTTTTAGAGGTAAATACCTAAGGAAGTATGGAGAATACATGGCGGATTATTACAAGGATTTCTATAGTGAATTGTCACTTGAAGACCAAAAAGACAAACTTTCCTATCTCGAAAACTATCCATTAAATGCCGCTTGCATGATTGGGGTAATTCTGGTAAAAAACACCAAAATCGCCTTGCCCGAATGGGAAGAAATTGCAGCAGTTTCTTCTGCTGTTCAAAATATAGCGCTTACCTGCACCGCACATAAAATTGGCAGTTATTGGAGTACCAAAGGAGTTGCTATCGATTATGTCGCAAAATTTGGTCTCGCAGAAAATGAAAAATCATTAGGGCTTCTTTATCTCGGCTATTGTCCCGAAGCCCTAAAACCATCCACAAAGAAAAGAACCCCTCTATCTAAAAAAGTCGTTTATCTCGACTGAATTATAACTAAAACCCTTAAAACAACTATTTTATGAATACCACATTGATCCGTACAGAAGTGTCTGCCATAGGAGTCCAGCCGGACCAGGATTTTTACAAAGACATTTTCCATCAGAATTCCGGCACCGAATATGCTCAGGCTGTGAAATTAGCACAAGAACGTGTTTCAGATTTCCTAAAAAACAATAAAAAACCTTTCAGTGGAATCAAACCCGCAGAAATTAAAGCTAAAATTGATAAGGTTGATTTTGAAATCCCACTACCCGATTACGAAAGTCTGCTTGATGAAGTCGATGAACTTTATGTTAACCACGCCACCGCTTTTCATCTTCCGGAATATATAGCGCACTTAAATTGTCCTGTTGTAATACCGGCATTGGCGGCAGAAGTTATAATAAGCGCCATAAATTCATCACAAGATACCTACGACCAAAGTGCCGGCGGAACTTTTATAGAAAGAAAATTAATTGACTGGACTAGCGAAGAAGTTGGTTTTAAACATGGCGATGGCGTTTTTACCGCTGGAGGATCTCAAAGTAATTTAATGGGCTTGCTTTTGGCAAGAGATTACTATGCATTGGAATATCAAAAATGGAATATCAAGCTTGATGGACTTCCGTCTGATGCATCCAAATTCAGAATTTTTGTATCGGACAAAGCACATTTCAGCAATCATAAAACGACATGGGTTTTAGGTCTTGGCGAACAAGCAATCGTAAATGTTGGCGTAGATCAAAGATACCGCATGGATCCTGAAAAACTGGAAAAAGCTATCGCTGACGAAATTGAAAAAGGAAATATTCCAATTGCCATTACTGCTACTGCCGGAACTACAGATTTTGGTAATATAGATCCTTTAAAAGCAATTGCCAATATTGCTGCCAAACATAAATTGTGGTTACATGTCGACGCTGCTTATGGCTGTGGATTGCTCTTGACTGAGAAACAAAGGCATTTATTAAACGGAATTGAACTGGCAGATTCCGTAACGATCGATTATCACAAATCATTTTTCCAGCCCGTGAGCAGTAGTGCGTTTATTGTAAAAAATAAACTTCACCTCAATATGATCAAGCACCACGCTGATTATTTAAATCCAAAAGAACAAAATTATGATGCACTTCCGGCTCAGGTTAATAAATCGGTTATACAGACAACACGCCGTTTTGATGCACTGAAACTTTGGTTTACACTTCGTTACATGGGCAAGAAAAAGTTAGGACAATTCACTGACACTTTAATCGAAACTACCCAACAAACTGCTGCATATATTGAATCTGATCCTAATTTTCAGCTTTTATGCCACTCTGATATCGGTGTTTTACTATTCAGATATCTGGACGGACCACTTGAATCCAACTCTTGCGAAGTCAATAAATACATCAAAGAAAAACTCTTTTTTAGCGGTGAAGTTCTGGTCGCCAGCACCAAAGTAAATGGAGAATTCTATCTCAAATTCACGATTTTAAATCCGCTTACAACCCTAAACGATATTAAAAACATTCTTAACCTTATAAAACAAAACGGAAATGAATACCACAGACTTAACTAATTTACAGCAACTGGCAGAACAAGTAAATTACAAATCTCTTCTTAATTGTTATTGCAGAGAATTCAATAACTGGAGCCGTTACGAAGGAATCCCTAAATACGATCAGACTTTGGCTGATTTTATGCAAACGATTAACCACAGCTCGCTTCTTAGATTTGACTTTAGCACAATTGGTCAGGAAGTTTTTGCTCCTTTACAGTATTTTTCTGAAAGTGGCGTACATACTTTTGGCTTTCCTATAGTTTCACGCACTATTGAAACGGATGAATTCAGAGAAATAAATCCTATCGAATTTACGGCACTTGTTGCTGCATATTCTAAAACAGAATTTCCTGATGTAGATGCCGTTCCTACCCAAAAACGCATGCAAAACAGTATTGAAAATCTGGCACTTTATCTCGAGCATTATAAAAATAGTGATCGTTCTGCCAACAATCCTGAACAAACATTTATCACATCTGAACAATCTCTGATTTTAGGACATACCGTACATCCTTTACCAAAAAGCAGAGAAGGATTTACCAAAGACGAATTGCTTCAATATTCCCCAGAAACCGAAGGAAAGTTTCCGTTACACTTTTTTCTGGTTCACCCTGAAAATGTAGTCGAAAAAAGTGCCGAAGACTATTTGATGACCGATTATCTGAGAAAAGAAATCTCAAAATATGTGACTAAAGAAGCCAAAGAATTATTGGATTTTTATACACAATACAAAGTAGTACCTGCACATCCTTGGGAAGCCGATTATTTATTGGATCAAAAAGAGGTGAAAGAAATGCAATCTAAACAGCTTCTTTTCAGTCTTGGACAATTTGGACCTTCTTATGCAGCAACTTCTTCTGTTCGTACAGTTTATAATCCGGAAAGTGAATGGATGTACAAATTCTCACTTCATGTAAAAATCACCAATTCCTTCCGTGTCAATTACCTTCATGAACTTAATCGTGGATATGATTCGGCACAATTAATGAAAACTGATTGGGGAAAAGGCATTCAGAATGACTATCCACAAATTCACCTTATTACTGATCCTGCTTATATTACGGTAGTTTATGAGGATAAAATTATTGATGGTTTCAGCACCAGTATTCGTCAAAATCCTTTTCATGGAGCAAATGCCAGTAAAAATGTTACCCTTGTAGCTTCACTTTCACAAGATGGTGTTTTGAATGAATCACCAAGAATATTAAATCTTATTAAGGAAGCAGCCAAAAGACAAGATGCATCCGTATCTGAAACTGCCATAGCTTGGTTCAGACAATATCTGAATATTAGTATCACGCCTTTGATTGGAATTTTTAATAAATATGGTTTTGGATCCGAATTTCATCAACAGAATGTTTTGGTTGAATTTGACGAAAATCTTTTCCCATCAAAACTTTACTTCAGAGACAATCAGGGTTATTTTTTCCGTCAGGGAAAAGTAGAAGAACTGGAACGTTTAATTCCGGAATTTGGTAAAGACAGCCGATCTTTTATTGCCGAAAAAAGAATTATTGACTTCTGGGGATATTACCTGTTAATCAATCATTTGTTTGGGATCGTAAGCATTTTGGGCAAAACCAAACTTGCTGACGAAAATGTATTGCTTGACATCATCTACGAAACTTTAAAGAAAGAAGAAGAATCAGATACTACAGGTTTGGTTTCGCATTTTACCGAAAGTGTAAAATTGATCGTAAAAGGAAATCTCCTAACGAGTTTAAATAATATGGATGAAGCAAGTGCGCCAAGAACAAATCCGGCAGTTTATAAGACATATCCAAATCCTTTAAACAAACACTTTTTCTCTAAAAAACTGATTCAGCCCAAAGAAAACACAACCGTTTTCAGTCGTTTTTTCGAAAAAGAAAACGTAACCATAACCTTGCGTCCCGTAGATCTTGACAAAGATTTAGAGATGCTCCACGAATGGTTTCACCGCGAGCATGCTTTGAAAATCTGGCAAATGAACTGGCCAATTCGTGAGTTGGAAGCATTCTATCGCATGATGCTTCCCGGAGGTCATTCGCACAGTTATATTGGCGAAGCAAATGGCGTTCCAACTTTCAATATCGAAGTGTATTGGCCAAGCCGAGACATTGTTGGTGAATATTATGACGCATTACCTTCAGATTATGGAACACATCAATTTATTGCGCCTACTGACCCAAAATTAAAATACGGATCTCCGGCAACACAATCTATGATGGACTTTGTATTAAGTGAACCAAAAGTAGGCAAAATGGTTGGTGAAGGTTCTGTCGATTCAATTGCATCGATGATGAACAAAGCTCACGTTGGATTTAAGATTCAGAAAGTAATCGAAATGCCACATAAAAAAGCCAATCTAAACTTCTGTTACAGAGAATGGTATTGGGCAAAATTTCCTGCTGCCAAAGAGTTTCAAAATAATACGGTTTCGGCACCTCAAGTTTAATCCCAAAAAAAATAACAATGAGTACAGAAAAAATATATTCAGTAATAGGCATCGGAATTGGACCTTTTAATCTTGGACTTGCCGCGCTTATCGAACCCGTAGAAGATTTATCAGCACTGTTTTTTGATCAGTCAGAAGGTTTTGACTGGCATCCGGGACTTATGTTGAACAATGCGACACTTCAGGTTCCGTTTTTGGCTGATTTGGTAACAATGGCTGATCCGACAAATAAATATAGCTTCCTTAATTATATCAAAGAAAGCGGACGAATCTATAAATTTTACATTCGTGAAAACTTCTTTATTTACAGAAAAGAATACAACGAGTATTGCAAATGGGTTGCTAATCAGTTGTCAAATTGCAAATTCTCACACAAAGTAGTATCTGTAGATTATGTTGATGGCGTTTATAAAATAATGGTCATCAACACTCAAACTTGCATTACGGCTACTTATTATGCAGAGAAAATTGTTCTGGGAACAGGAACTTCGCCACATATTCCGGGATTTATAAATCAGGAAGCTTTGCCAAATGTAACTCATGCTTCGAATTTTTTGCCTTTTAAATCTCGTATCCCAAAAAATGCATCAGTGACTATAATTGGTTCCGGACAAAGCGCCGCCGAAGTTTTTCGCGATCTTTTGCCTGCAACCGAAAATGGTTTACAACTGAAATGGTTTACCCGTTCGTCACACTTTTTCCCTTTGGATAATAAATCAAAGCTGACTTTAGAACTTACTTCTCCGGAATACGTGGATCATTTTCATAGTTTATCAGATGAAAAACGTAAAAATCTTTTAGACAAACAACACGGACTTTATAAAGGTATCGATCACGAATTGATTAATGAAATCTTCGATAGTCTGTATGAAATGAGTTTAGAAGATACTCCGCTGAATGTAGAATTACGTTCGAATATGCGCCTTACTTCGGTTAATGAAGATTCTGATGGTTCTTATTCACTTGATTTCATGCACACAGAACTTGATCAGCCTTATGAAGATCAAAGTGATTATGTAATTCTGGCAACGGGTTACAAATACAAAGAACCCGCTATACTTTCGGGAATTGCAAACAAAATTGGTCGTTTACCAAATGGATTATTCAAGGTGAACCGCAATTATACCATTGATAAAAACGGGACGGATATTTTTGTTCAGAATGCTGAATTGCATACGCATGGACTTTCGACTCCGGATTTAGGAATGGGCGCTTACCGAAATTCCTATATCATTAACCAAATCGCAAATCGCGAAGTATATAAGGTCGAAAAACGAATTGCCTTTCAACAATTTGGTGTACAAAAAGAAACATCAGAATTAACGGAAGCTAAAGTTTTGGAACTGATAAACGAGTAACACATTGTGAATAATTATTTAACACATAGAAACATAGTCTCGAAGCTAAATGTCATTAAACTAAGTTTTTAGAAAAATAAAATTAGTGCAAATCAAATCCGTTTTTATCTGCGTTTTTACGAAGTAAATCTGTTTTATCCGCGTCAAAATTAGACGCTGATTTTACTGATTCGCTAAAGCGAAAACGCTGATAAAAACAGATTTTTCTA
>Ga0163161_10001621_pt1 | contig 16558 bp, 17 predicted proteins | sample S45metaG_FD_129847 | JGI IMG/M metagenome (GOLD analysis project Ga0163161, IMG submission 129847) | Switchgrass rhizosphere microbial communities from Kellogg Biological Station, Michigan, USA - S4-5 metaG | ecosystem: Host-associated > Plants > Roots > Rhizosphere > Soil | place: USA... | reverse complement strand
TGTCGCACGGCACGAAGCGGCAGAGCGGCCCGAGTTCGGCTTGCAGCGCCTGGCCGCGCGCGGTGTCGATGTCGACCGCCACCACCTGCGCACCGGCCTGCACCATGGCACGGACGATGGCGCTGCCGAGCATGGCCGCGGCGCCGGTGACGATGGCAACCTTGCTTTCCAGTGTCATGGCGTTCCCTTCATTTGCGCGATGGCGGCATCGACCTGCACCACGTCCGCTAGCATGGCCAGCGTTTCCAGGCTGGCCGCATGCAGGTGCGGCTGGGCGGTGCTGCAGGCGTCGGCCACCACGGTGACGTCATAGCCCAGGTCGCTGGCATGCCGTGCGCCGTGTTCGACCACGTGGTTGGTGGCGATGCCCGCCAGGTACAGCCGCGTGGCACCGGTAAGCCGCACGGCCTCTTCGAGGCCGCTGGCCCAGAAGGGATTGTTGCGCTTGTGGGTGACCACGGTTTCACCAGGCAGTGGCGCCAGCCGGCCGAAGAACTCCGCACCCCATTGCCCCTCGACGACGGCGCCCGTCTCTGCCACGCGCCGGAACAGCATGCAGTTGCGCAGGCAGTCCGAATAGTCGGGCGCGAACGCGATGCGCACCGAGATCACGGGCACCCCGTGGGCACGCGCCGCCGCAACCAGCCGCGCGGCCGAGGCGATGAGGCGCGGGCGCGCCGGATCGTCGGCGGCCACGCCCACGCGCACCTTGCCGTCGGGGTGCAGCACGTCGTTCTGGTAGTGCATGGCCAGCAATGCGGCTTGGGTCACATGAACACCTGCAGGGCTTCGTGCGGCGCATCGCAGTTGACGAGATCGATGCGCTTCATCCGGATGCGCCATTCTCCGCCCTCGCGTTCGAGCGTGTGCAGCACGCTGCCGCCGAAGGCCCGCTGCTCGGTCTTGCGCCATTCGAGCAGCATGAACGCCGAGCGCACCACGCAGCCCGTGTCGCTGCGCGATTCGAGCGCGACGTTGCCCAGCACGTGCACGGTGCGGGTCGCGGGTTGCTGCGAATAGGCGCGCGCCTGGTCGAGCCGCCGCGCACGCATCGAGCGCAGCAAGGCGTCCTCGCAGAACAGCGAGGCATGGTTCAGGTGATCGGCCTGGCCGTGGACCAGCGGGACCCAGTACAGGCCGTCGGGCGTGAAGAGCCGCTGCCATTCGTCCCAGCGGTGTTCGTCGAGCAGGCGCGCCTCGTGAAAGAGGAATCCGCTGATCTCCTGCTGCTCTTGCCAGTTGCTGAAGTTCATTCGGCGTCTCCGGCGCGCACGCCCATGTACGAAGCCCAGGCGGCGAACATGTTGCGCGCGGGCATCTCGCTGTTGCCGTTGGAAGCGCGCCCGCCCGGCAAGGCCTGGTCGCGCCCGGCCGCGCGGTGCATGCTGACCCAGTCGCCGCCGTCGGAGGTCAGGCCTTCCTGCACGCGGTTGTAGGCTTCGAGGTCGTCGGGCATCACGTTGGACGACGGCGAGTTGACGATGTTGGTGTACTTGAGCGTGCGCTGGAACGTGGCCTCGGGCGCGCCTTTCAGGCGGAAGCTGAAGATCTCCACCAGCGTGCGGTCGACCGACAGCGGCCTGATCACCCGGATCTGCTGGAACGAGGTGTGCGGCGAGCAGCTGGGATACACGATGGTGTTGTGCCGGTTCACGCGCAAGATTTCGTCCGCGCGCGCGGCGCCCTGACTGGCCTCCAGCGCCGCCACGTAGGCGAGGCTCACCGGATCGGTGGGCGGCACGAAGATGCCTTCCATGAAGCCGTGGCCACGGTCGTAGCCCTTGAGCTCGAGCTTCTCCCAGAAATCCAGCGGCTCGCCGTTGCCGTCGACGATCACCACTTCGAAGGGCTTGGGCGTGCCCGCGGGCATCGACTCGAATTCTTCCTTCGCCGCGCGCCACGACGACTCGTGCGTGGCCACGGCGTGGATGGTGTCGTGCAGGTTCTCGAAGAAGATCTTCCAGTTGTTGCGCTGGATCACGCGCTGCACGCCGCCGGCCACTTCAACCTCGCCGTCGGGCGCGCGGTCGCAGAAGTTGTCGAGCGAGGTGGCCACGCCGCCGAGAAATTCGCCCAGTTCCGGCCCCTCGGCCGAAAGGCTCGCGAACACGAAGCCGCGGTGGCTGGCCACGCGCGCCACCTTGCGGACGGAATACTGCGGGCTCTTGAGGTCGAGCGCCGTGTCTTCGTAGCCGCTGCGCAAGGGCACCGACAGCAGGCTGCCGTCGCACTTGAAGGTCCAGCCGTGATAGAGGCAGCGCAGGAACTTGCCGGCGCTGCCGCTGCCGTCGGGAACGATCTTCGCGCCCTTGTGGGGGCAGCGGTTGTACATCACGTGCACTTCGCCGTCGGTATGCCGCACCATCACCACGGGTTCGCGGCCGAGCCGGGTCGTGAAATAGTCGCCGGTGTTGGGCACCTGGCTTTCGTGGCCGACGTACAGCCAGGCCTGGCCGAAGACGCGGTCCATCTCCAGCTCGAAGATGGCGGGGTCGGTGTAGACGCGCTTGTGCACGCGGTCAGGCTGCACGAGCGCCTGCAGGTCGATGGTCATTGGGGGTTCTCCTGAAAAACGTTCGTCAGATGTCCAGCACCAGGTACGGCGTCCGCGCGCGGGACACGCAGGTGCAGATGGTTCGGCCTTCGGCCTTTTCGCGCGCGCCCAGGTTGTGGTCGCGGTGGTCCGGAATGCCCTCGACCACGTCCACGGCGCAGACGCCGCAGTCGCCCTGGCGGCAGTCGTACAGCGGGTCCAGCCCGGCGCCGATCAGCACGTCGAGCAGGCTCTGGTGGGCGGACACGGCCAGCGTCTTCTTCGTGCGCAGGGTGCGCACCTCGAAGGGCTGGTCGCCCGGCTGTTCCAGCGCGCCAGCAAAGAGCTCGCAATGCACGTGGCCGGCGGGCCAGCCGAGCGCCTGGGCGGTGTTCACCGCGGCCTGCACCATGCCTTTCGGTCCGCACACATGAAGGTGGCGGCCCCGCTGCGGGCCGGCCAGCACGGCGCGCAGGTCGAGTCCGCGGGACCGGTCGCCGCCGTCGTGGACGATGGTGGCGCCCAATGCGCGCGCCTCGTCCAGGTAGGCCGTATCTCCGGCGCTGCGCGTGGCGTAGAAGAAATCGAACGCCCGCCCCTCGGCCCTGAGTGCGCGGGCCATGCACAGCAGCGGCGTGATGCCGATGCCACCCGCAACCAGCAGCGGTGCAGATTCATGAGCGTGCAGCGCAAAGTCGTTGCGCGGCGGCTGCGCAGCCAGCACTGCGCCAGGCCGCAGTCGATGCATCCAGGCCGAACCGCCGGCGCCTTGCGGCTGGTGCAGCACGGCGATCTCGTAGCGGTCGCTTCCCGCGCAGGGCGCCACCAGCGAATAGGCGCGCTGCCCCGTGCGGCCACTCGGCTGGACGACCTGGACGCCCAGGTGGGCACCGGGCGTGTACGGCGGCAAGGCGCCGCCCTGCGCATGGCGCAGCACGAAGGCCTTGATGGCCGGCGTGAGCGGCCGGACGGCTTCCACCACCAGTTCGAGCATGGCGCTGCGGCCGTTCATCCGAGCGGCAATGCGGGATCGGCCATGGTCAGCGCGGCGGATTTGGGCCAGCGCGGCATCAGCGTGTTCGACGGCAGGTTCTCGTCCACCAGCTTGCGCGCCGTCTCCACGCCGGCCACGGGCAGGCCCTTGGGATCGAGCAGGCCGATCTGCACCAGCACGCTGGCCTGGTCCCAGTAGATGTGCTCGTGATAGAGCTTGTCGCCCCGGAACTTGACGATGGCGACCAGCGGGATCTCCACCGCCTTGCCGGTGGGCGCGATGCCCGGGAGCAGCCAGTCGATCTCCACCGTGTGGGTGAAGCTGAACAGCATCTCGTCCACGATCTGCGTGGCGCCCACCGTGCGCGAGATGGGCGTGAGCCGCGTGTCCGGCGGCGTGGTCGGGATGAAATGATGCTTGTAGAAGCGCGACAGCTCACGGGCCCCTACCCCGCCGGTCATGGTCGGGATGTGGTTGACGTAGGGCTCGGCCACCATCGTCCCCATGGTGGCGGCCACGTCGCGCGTCGCGAACTCGTATTCGCAGTGCTTGTCCCAGAGCGCGGACAGGTCGTAGACCGGGCCGATGGCTTCCTTGAACAGCGCCATCGAGCGCTGGTGCGCCATCAGCGTGGAAGGCTTGTCGAAGTGGTCGCCGCCGGTGCGTGCGAAGGCGTGGTCCACGCCGGGGTAGACGTACATCTGTGCACCGGGCTTGCCGGCAAATGCAGCCAGCACCTGCGCGCGCGCCTCCGCCGGGCAGAACTTGTCGAGCTCCGCGAAGTGCAGCGCGATCGGGCACCCGATCTTCGGCACCAGGTCCAGGTCGGCCTCGATGCCGACACCGTAGTAGCCCACCGCCGCATCCACGCCGGAATGCGCCGCCGCCAGATAGGCCAGCTTGCCACCCAGGCAGAAGCCCAGCGCGCCCACCTTGCCGGTGCAGGCCGGATGCGCACGCAGCGCCTGCACGCTGGCCGTGACGTCGGCGACACCGGCGGCCACGTCGAACTTCTGGAAGAAGCCGAACGCGCGTTGCCAGTCTTCCGGCGAGTAGCCGAGTTCGACGTTCGGCTCCATGCGCCAGAACAGGTCGGGCGCGAGCACCACGTAGCCTTCAGCGGCATAGAGATCGGCCACCTCGCGCACGTAGTCGTTGATGCCGAAGATCTCCTGGCACAGCACGATGCCGGGGCCCCGCCCCGAGGGCGGCAAGGCGAGGTAGCCGCGGAAGGCCTGGCCGTCGGCGGCCGGAATGTCGATGTAGGGGCTCATGGGGTGCGTCCTTCGAAGTGGTGGAGTTCTGCGGCCGGATTCTGTGGAGCGCCCGGCGCGTTGTCTGTCCATTTCGTGCAGGCCGGTGCGCTGCGCAAAACGGATAGCCCGCCGGCTGCGGTCCACGCAGACTCGGCGCCGCGCATACCTTCGTGCCGACCCGCACCCCCGCTTCACCTCACCAGGAGATCCTTCATGTCGCAGGCAAGAACCACCACCGGCATCGCGATGCTGGCGTTCGCCATCACCGCCGCTTTCACCTCGCAGGCCCAGGCGCAGGCCATCAAGGTCGGCTTGGCGATGGACCTCTCGTGGCCCTTTGCGGTGGGCGGCGCCGAGGCCAAGGCCGGCTTTGCCGTGGCCATGAAGCAGCTCGGCGGCAAGCTCGGCGGCGTGCCGGTCGAGTTCGTCGAAGCCGATACCGGCGGCAATCCCGACCTCGCGCGGCAGGTGGTCGAACGCATGCTGCTGCGCGACAAGATCGACCTGTTCACCGGGCCCGTGGGCTCGTCGGTGGCGCTTGCGGTGGGCGCGCCGCTCTTCGCGGCCAAGGTGCCCTACCTCTCGAGCAACACCGGCCCGAGCGACTACTCGGGTGCCAAGTGCAATGCCTATTTCTTCGGCGCCTCCTACCCCAACGACGCGTACCACGAGGCGGCGGGCAAGTTCGCGTCCGACAAGGGCTTCAAGAAGGTCGCGCTGATCGCGCCGAGCTACCCCGGCGGCAAGGACGCGATCAACGGATTCAAGCGCAACTTCAAGGGCACGGTGGGCGACGAGCTCTACACCAAGCTGGGCCAGCTCGACTACTCGGCCGAACTCGCGCAGATCCGCGCGGCAAAACCCGACGCGCTGTACTTCTTCCTGCCGGGCGCCATGGGCGTGAGCTTCATCAAGCAGTTCGTCGGTGCGGGACTGTCGAAGGACGTGGCGCTGATCTCGACCGCGTTCTCGGCCGACGAGGACATGATCCCGGCGGTCGGCGAGCCGATGCTCGGGCTCTTCAACACCGCGCATTGGTCATACGACCTCGACAACCCCGCCAACAAGCGCTTCGTGGCGGACTTCCGCCAGCAGAACAATGGCCGCAACCCGTCGTTCTATGCGGGCCAGGCCTACGACGTGCTGATGGCGATGGATGCGGCCGTGCGCGACGTGGGCGGCAAGGTGGCGGACCGGCCCGCGCTGCTGAAGGCGATCAAGGCCGCGCGGTACAAGTCGGTGCGGGGCGACTTCAGCTATGGCGCGAACAATTTCCCGATCCAGAACTACTACCTGCGCGTGATCGGCAAGGACGCCAGCGGCCGCATCACCAACAAGCTGATCGGCACGGTGCTGCAGAACTACCAGGACAGCTCGTCCGCCAAGTGCCCGATGAAGTCCTAGTGCGTGGACGGCGTGCGCGAGGTCTGGCGCGGCAGCTGGCCGAAGCGCTCGCGGTAGCAGGCCGCGAAGCGGCTCAGGTGCGAGAAGCCGCAGGCGAACGCGACTTCGGTGACGCTGGCACCGTCATGGCGCTGCAGCTGCGCATGCGCAGCGTCGAGCCGCATGTTGCGCAGCACTTCCATCGGGGAAAGATCGCGGTGCCGGCGGAACAGCAGGCCGAGCGTGCGCCGGTTCACCCCCGCGGCTTCAGCGACGTCTTCGAGCGACAAGGCAGCATCCAGCCGGCTGCGCATGAACTCCTCGGCCCGCCGCAGCTGCTGCAGGCTGGCGGCCTCCGAGCCGAGCCGGGCCGCATCGTGCCGCCGCCGCACCGAATTGGGCCGGTGGCACAGCAGGTAGAGCATCAGGTTGTCTTCGTAGTGCGCGAGCCAGCGCGGGTCGTAGGGCTCGTGGCCGGCCGTAGGCAGCAGCGACGCGAGCCCGGCCACCATGCGGCACCACTGCGTGCCGGCGGCATCGTCGAGCCGCAGCGGCATTTCGAAATCGATCTCGCCGACCTCTTCCGGCCGCCGCGCCGTGAACACGCGGCGCGCCACGTCCTGCAGGCGGCTGAGTTCGATCTTCAGCATCAGCTGTTCGCAGTCGGCATGCCAGCGCAGCCGCACCGGCTTGTGCGCGGACACCACGGCGCCCTGCCCGGGATGGATCTGGAGCGTGCGGCCGCCAGTGTGGATTTCGGCATGCCCACGCAGCGGCATCTGGACCAGCACGAAATTTCCCAGCGCGTCGGGCTCGATGTCGACGTCGCAGCCATAGCGCAGGATGCACAGCGACAGTGCGCTCAACTCCGCGCGGCAGAACACTGCATCGACGCTGCCGCGGCCCCAGACGCTGCGGTGCGGCTTCAGCTCATGGGCAACCAGCGCATGCGTCTCGTCGGCCTGGCGCGAGCGAAAGACTTCTCGTCCATACAAGGGGGAAAGCTGCTGGCTCGACCATGCGTCCACGAACACTCCTGAAAGCCGGAAAAAAGCGCGAAGGCCGCAATCTACCGTCCGGCGCCGCATCGTGCCATGGGGGTTGCCCGCGGCACCGCACGGCGTGCAAGAAGCTTGCCCGAGGCGGCGGCCGCGAGCCGCCTACCCAGCCCGGTTCAGGAATTCGAAGCGCTTGTGTGCCGCCGTGGTCTCGGGTAGCACATAGACCACACCGCGGCGGCTCCCCAGCACAGGCCGGATGTACGCGTCGTAGAAGGCCGCCGGCACGTTGATGCAGCCGTACGAAATGCGGTTATCGGCCACGGTCGGCGAGGCCAGCCGCTCCAGCCGGCGCTCCGACTTCACGGTGGCGCGCACGCGGTGCATCGACACGGCCGCGTCATAGTCGATCCAGACGATGTCCTCGCCCTTGGTGTTGAAGCCGGGCTCCGTGTCGAACCGGCCCGCGGGGGTGGTGCGCTCTTCAGGCCTGATCTCGGCCATCGCGCGTTCGCCGATGCCTGGCACTGAGTCGTCCCCATGCGCGAGGCCCAGCAGCACGGGCGACGAGCCCTGGAGCCTGCCGCCGGCATCGAAGACGAAGACGCGCGCGTTGCGCTTGTCGACCACGGCAAAGGGCGCGCCCCGGTTGTCCGCCGCGGCGACGGCCGCCCTTGCGAGCCACTGCGCGTCTTCGGCGGCTTCCGCCAGCGGGAGCCGCGCGAAGGCGAGCAGGAGGGCCGCAGCGAGCACCGCCAGGGGCCGGCCCGCTGCGCCCGTTCCGGGCTGCACGGCATTCATGGCTGCGCCGTGTTCCTGAGCGGTTCCGTTCACCGTGCTCAGTTGCGGTCGGCCCGGGCGCGCCGCATGGCGGGCGTGTCACCCGAGGCCGCCATGGTGGTGCTCGAACTGCTGCTGGTGTCGGTCGAGCCTTGCGCCGTGGGCGCGGTGCTGCGCGTCGTGCCACCGCTTTCAGGCGTCACGCCGGTGGTGCCCATCGGACCGCCTGCGGGATTCTGCTGGCCTGCCGCCGTGGCTGGATTGGGGGGCGTCGTTGTCGGCGGGTTGCCTTGGGCGAACGCGGCACCGGCGGCGCCGAGTGCGAGTGCGGCAATGAGTCTGGAAGTGCTGTTCATGGTCGTGTCTCCTGAGGAAAGCCGGCAATGCCGGAAGAAAGAGGCCATGCCGGACCGTGTGCCCGACTCCAGCAAAACTAGGTGGTTGCAGGCCGCGGCAGGTCAGCTTGCGGCGCGGCACGGTGTAGGAGAACAGAAGCGCACGGCGACAGGGCGCGCCGCCGCTTCCGCCGCCCCGCTACCGCTTGGCGTCGGCGTTGCGCGCCTCCTCTGCCTTGTCCTGCGGTGCCTTGGGGAGCTTGACCTTCGTCACGGTGACGGACACCGGGTCGCTTGCGGGAAAGGACTCCTCGACGCCGCTGTCCAAGGCCTCCTCGCTGGGCGCCTGCTCGATGGGCTTGGCCGGCTCCTCGGTGGGCTTGCCATGGTTCTTGGAGGTGGGAAAGGGAAAGGCTTTATCGGATGTTTCCGTTGTCATGGGGGCTCCTTGGCCGAAGCAAGCCTCACGGCTTGGACGGCTCCTGGTTGGTTTCGGGCCGGAGGTCTTCCGTCAGCCCGAAGGCCGCCGAATCGTCGTGGCGCGTTGCTTCCACGTTCTTGCGCTTGCGCGCCATGCGCTCGGCGGGCGCCGGGGCGGAATCCTGTTCTCCGGCGTCCGACGAACCGGTGGCGAAGCGCTCGCCGGCACCGATGTTGTCCACGCCGCCAGCGGTGGTGGGACGGGTCCCGTCGCCTGAACCGGGGTTTCCGGGGGCTCTGTTCATCTGTGTGCCTCCTGTTCACTCGGTGGGAAAAGGTTAAGAATGAACTCATTCTGGGACCCACCCCGAGGATCGGCGTAGGACGGCACCAGCGTCCGTCAGTCGGAGTCCTCCTCGCGACGGCACGCCTGTGGCCCTGTCGAATCTGCCGGGAACCTGACTTTTGCCGCGGTGCAACACCCCGGCTAGCGGCGTCCTGAAAGTTGGATGCCGCATGCACCTATTGACAATGGATGTGATAAATTCACATTTATAACAATATGAAACATTAAATCATTGGGCCCTGCTGGATGAAAAAGCACTTGTTCTCGCACAAGCAAAAAGGCTTCACGCTGATCGAAGTGATGATCACCGTGGCGATCGTCGCGATCCTGGCGTCCATTGCCTATCCCAGCTACACGCGCTACATCATCCGGGCGAAGCGCTCGGCCGCCCAGGCGCAAATGATGGACATTGCCAACCGCGAGCAGCAGTTCCTGATGGCGAATCGCGCCTACGCCGACAAGACCGCCCTCACGGCAAGCGGCTACGCGCTGCCGACGGATGTCGCCGCCAACTACGACTACACGCTCACGGTCACGACCACGGGCTTCCCGACCTTCCTCCTGACCTTCGTTCCCTCGGGAAACCAGGCCTCGGACGGCAACCTGACGATCGACCACACAGGCGCGAAGACGCCCGCGGAAAAATGGTGAGACGCAGCATGCCCTGGGCCCAGGCCCGCGCCCAGCGCGGCGCCACGCTGATCGAAGTGCTGGTCACGCTGCTGATCGTCGCTTTCGGTCTCTTCGGCCTGGTGGGCTTGCAGGCCCGTCTGCAGTCGACCGAGATGGAGTCCTACCAGCGCTCGCAGGCGCTGATCCTGCTCAACGACATGGCCAGCCGCATTGCCATCAACCGCCGCGTGGCCGCCAGCTACGTCACCGCTTCGCCGCTGGGCACGGGGGCCACCTGCCCGACCGCCACCGGCACGCGCCTGCAGGTCGACACCAAGGAGTGGTGCGACGCCCTGAAGGGCGCAGCCGAAACCTCGGCCGGCAACAACCTGGGCGCCATGATCGGCGGACGCGGCTGCGTGCAGGACATGGGCAACAACGAATACCTGATCACCGTCGCCTGGCAAGGCCTGGTGCCCACCGCCGCGCCGCCCGACGGCGTGCCCTGCGGCAAGGACCAGTACGACGCCACCGCCGCCAGCCCGTCGGCCCCCGCGCCGGCCTGCTCGAGCGACAGGTGCCGCAGGACGGTGACCACGCTGGTGCGCATCGGGACGCTGTCATGATCCGGCCCCTTCCGGGAAAGCCCGTGCGGCGGCCCGCCCGTCCTGCCCACGCGTCGCGCCTGCAGCGCGGGCTGACGCTCATCGAGCTGATGGTGTCGGTCACCATCATGCTGATCGTCCTGGCGGCGCTGATCGCGCTGTTCCTCAACGTGAACGGCACGCAGCGCGAGATGGTCAAGGTCAACCGCCAGATCGAAGGCGGCCGGCTCAGCGTCTTCGTGCTGGAGAACGAGGTGGCGCACGCGGGCTTCTGGGAAAACTACATGCCCCAGTTCGACGACCTCACGGTCAGTGCGGTACCCGCCAAGGTGCCGACCGGCGTGGCGCCCGATCCGTGCCTGGCCTATTCGCTGGTGAACTGGACCGACGACTACAAGCGCAGCCTGCTGGACATCCCGGTGCAGGCCTACGACGCCGTGCCCGCCAGCTGCGCCGCACTGCTGACCAACAAGAAGGCCAACACCGACATATTGGTGGTGCGCCATGCCGAAACCTGCGTGGCGGGCATGCCCAACTGCGAAGCCGATGGACTGGGCAAGCTGTACTTCCAGTCGTCTTTCTGCGGCACGCAGAAGCCCTCGGACTTCGACCTGACCACCGCCGGCTTCACGACCATCCTGGCCAAGAACTGCACCGCGGTGGCGCCCAAGCGCAAGTTCATTTCCGACATCTACTACGTGCGCGACTATGCCGAGAGCGTCGGCGACGGCATCCCGACGCTGGCGCGCTCGCGCTTCGACCTGTCGGCCACCGGCCTTGCGCAGCAGCCGCCGGTTCCGCTCATCGAGGGCATCGAAGGCTTCCGCGTCGAACTCGGGCTGGACACGCTGGGCAAGACAGGCGCTGCGGTCAACTACGCCCAGGCAATCGCCTGGGCCGACGCCGTGAACAGGTCCACGCCCACCAACCGCGGCGACGGAAGCCCCGACGGGGCCTTTGTCCACTGCAGCACCGCGTCGCCCTGCACGGCCGACCAATTGATCAACGTGACCTCGCTCAAGCTCTACGTGGTCGCGCGCAGCCTGGAAACCTCGCCTGGCTTTACCGACGCCCGCACCTACAACCTGGGAAGCGCCACGCTCGGCCCTTTCAACGACCACTACAAGCGGCATGCGTTCACCACCGCGGTGCGGCTGACCAACGTCACCGGCCGCAGGGAAACGCCTTGAACAAGATGCCATCGACCCTCTCCAGGCGCCGGCAAGGCGGCGCGGCGCTGATCGTCGGGCTGATCATGCTGGTGCTGATCACGCTGGCCGTCACGGCGGGATTCACGCTCAGCAACACCAACCTCAAGTCGGTCGGCAACATGCAGTACCGGAACGAAGCCGTGGCCGCAGCCAACAAGGCGATCGAGGAAGTCGCGGCCTCGCTGCTGCTGCCCGGCGTGGATGGATCGCCCTCGATGGCCATGCCGCAAGGCACGATGATCCGCGTGGACACCAACAACGACGGCACGACCGACTACGAGGTGGTGATTGCGCCGCCCACCTGCGTGCGCGCCACCAAGACGACCGACACCGGCGGCAGCACGGTCGGCATCGGCGGCATCGGCGGCGGCTCGTCCACCTCGGGCTCCGGCCTCACGGCGCTGCCGGACCAGTACAACTCGGTGTGGGACATCAGCACCACCGTGACCGATCCCCAGACCGGCACGTCCACCGCGGTCCGGCAGGGCGTGCGGGCGCTGCTGAACAAAGCGCAATTCGACGCGTTGTGCCCCTAGGCGCGCCCCATTCCTGCGAATGATCACGACGATGAACGGATCGACATCATGAAAAAGAACTTCTTCCGGACGCTTTGCGCCGCTGCCATGCTGATGCTCGGGCTGGGCACCGCGCAGGCGGAAGACATCGATCTGTTCGTCGGCAACAACCCGAGCTCGACCAGCGCGCCGAACGTGCTGTTCGTGGTGGACAACACGGCCAACTGGACCCCGCTTTTCACGGCCGAAATGACCGCGCTGGCGACCGCATTCGAAAGCCTCGATGCCGGCAAGTTCAACGTCGGCGTGATGCTGTTCACCGAAACGGGCGGAGGCAACTCGAACGTCGACGGCGCGTACCTGCGCGCCGGCGTGCGCCTGATGGACGCCGCCACGAAGGCCAAGTACGGCACGATGATCCGCAACCTGGACGTGAGCGCGGACAAGTCCAACGGCGGCAAGGCCGGCAAGATGATGGCCGAGGTGTACCGCTATCTCGCGGGCCAGGCGCCCCTGGCGGGCAACAACAAGCTCAAGACGGACTACACGGGCAATGTCTCCACGTATGGCCAGGGCAAGAACGAGTCCGCGGGATCCATCGCATCCCGCGCGATCTGGGCGCTCCCCGGCAATCCGCTGAATGCATTCGGCGGCACCACCTACAACCCGCCCAGCACCGCCAATTGCTCCGGCACCTACATCATCTACATCAGCAACGGTGCCGCACAGGACAACAGCAGCGACACCACCACGTCCGCCAATGCCCTGCGTGCCGCGGGCGGCGACGCGACCACCATCACGCTGGGCGTGAGCGGTTCGCAGGACAACATGGCCGATGAATGGGCCCGCTACCTGCAGACCAGCATGGGTGTGAAGGTCTTCACTGTCGAGGCGGCCATGGCCTCCGGGGGCCAGGGTCCGGGCTGGACCGCGCTGCTCAACAGCATGGCGACCCAGAGCAAGGGCGAGTACTACGACATCAGCAAGAACCCCAACCTGGGCAAGGCCCTGGGCGATGCACTGGCCGACATCTTCAGCAAGATCCAGTCGGTCAACAGCGTGTTCTCTTCCGTGAGCCTGCCCGTGAGCGTGAACACCCAGGGCACCTACCTGAACCAGGTGTTCGTGGGCATGTTCCGCCCCGACGAGTCCGCCTTCCCGCGCTGGAACGGCAACCTCAAGCAATACAAGCTGGGTGTGGACACCAACAACCAGCTCATCCTGCAGGACGCGAACGACACCAACGCCATCAACAACCAGACGGGCTTCGTCGCGCCGTGCGCGCGAAGTTACTGGACCCCGACCGGCGTTAACAACTACTGGAGCTTCAACCCCTCCGGCGATTGCATCAGCAGCGACGCGACCATCAAGCTTCCCGCCTCGGACAGCCCGGACGGCAACGTGGTCGAAAAGGGTGCGCAGGCCTACATGCTCCGGCAGGTGGCCACGGCCGACCGCAACGTGAAGACCTGCACGCCGGGCGCCTGCACGGCGCTCACGAGCTTTGCCGACGGCAATGCGAGCATCACCCAGACCGCGCTGGGCGCGTTGTCCACCACCGAACGCACCGACCTCATCAACTGGCTCCGTGGCCTGAACAACAAGGCCGACGAGACGAAGGACACCACAACTGGCGCGTACACGACCTCCACCACCGCAATGCGGCCCTCCGTGCACGGCGACGTGGTGCATTCGCGGCCGGTGGCCATCAACTACGGCACCGATGCCGCTCCCCAGGTGGTGGTGTTCTATGGCGCCAATGACGGCATGCTGCGTGCCGTGAACGGCAACCAGGCCGCGGCCATCGGGTCGGCTGCGCCCGGCAGCGAGCTCTGGTCCTTCGTGCCGCCGGAGTTCTACGGCAGCGTCAAGCGGCTGCGCGACAACACCACCCGCATCAACTTCCCGGGCCTGCCGGCCAGCCTGGGCACCATGGCGCCCAAGCCCTACGGAATGGACGGCCCGATGGCGGCCTACCGCCAGGGCACGTCGGCATGGCTCTACGCCAGCATGCGCCGCGGCGGCCGCATGATCTATGCGTTCGACGTTTCCGACCCCGCCTCCCCCATCTTCAAATGGCGCAGGGGTTGCCCGAACCAGGACAACGACACCGACTGCGACACCGGCGCCAACGACATGACCGGCATCGGCCAGACCTGGTCGGCCCCCAAGGTGGTGAAGGCCAGCGGCTATGGCGCGGGCGTCACGCCCATGGTGATGTTCGGCGGCGGCTACGACAAGTGCGAGGACGTCGACACCACCGTGCCTGCCAGCGCCTGCGGCACGGCCGCCAAGGGCAACCGGATCTACGTGCTCGACGCCAGCACGGGCGCCGTGCTCAAGACCTTCAATACCGACCGCGGCGTGGCCGGCGAAGTGACCATCGTGAACGACAGCGCAGGCCTTGCCAAGATCGCCTACGCGGCGGACCTGGGCGGCAACGTCTACCGCATCGCCATCGGTACCGACGTGCCGGGCAGCTGGGTCATGACGAAGATCGCCGCACTCGGCTGCGACACCGTGACCACCTGCACGCCCAACCGCAAGTTCATGTTCGGCCCCGACGTGGTCGAGGACAACGGCCTGTACGTGGTGCTGCTGGGCTCGGGCGACCGCGAGAAGCCGCTGCGCTCCTACTCGGCTGCGCTGGGCGTTTCCAACCGCTTCTACATGATGGTGGACAAGCCCGCCGACGCCACCTGGCTCAGTGCCGAGGCCACCAATTGCGGTGGCTCCTCGCTGCTGTGCAACAGCTCGCTTTTCGCCATCACGGGCACCACGACGCCTTCTGCGACCGATCTTGCGGCCAAGAAGGGCTGGTACCTTGCGCTCGCGCCCGGCGAGCAGGTGGTGACCTCGTCCGTCACGGCCTACGGCAACACCACTTTCAACACCCACACGCCCAGCAGCCCGAGCGTGACCCAGTCGTGCCGTGCCGACCTGGGAACCGCCAACGTCTACAACGTGGCGTATCTCGACGCGACGGCGCAGAACGGCGCACGATTCCAGAACGTGGTCGGCGGCGGGCTCGCGCCTTCGCCGGTGGTCGGCCGGGTCATGGTGGGCGACACCTTCCGGGACGTGGTGATCGGCGCCAATCCGGATTCGTTCCTGAGCCCGAAGGGTGCCGCGGTCAAGGCGGCCTTCAAGCAGCCCAAGGGCCGGGTCTACTGGTTCATCCAGAAGTAAGGAAGACACAGGATGAAGGCCATGGCCGGGACGCGCGCACGCGGTTTCACGCTCATCGAGCTGATGGTCACCATCGTGGTGCTGGTGGTCCTGATCACGGTGGCCGTCCCCTCCTTCGACAACATCAGGCTCTCGAGCCGGCTGACCTCCTACGCGACCGATCTCGTCTCGGGCAGCCAGCTGGCGCGCACCGAGGCGATCAAGCGCAACGCCGTCGTCAGGCTGTGTGTTTCGTCCGACGGCACCAGCTGCGCCACCACCGGCCAGTGGGAAACCGGCTGGATCGTCATCAGCGCCGACGGCACGGTGATCCAGAAACAGCCGGCCGCCGCCGGCGGCTTCCAGATCCGCGACAGCGGGAGCCTCAGCGCCCTGCTCTACGATCCCACCGGCGTGGGCGCCAGCGCCGCCAACTTCACGATCTGCCGCGCCACGCCCCTCGGATCCCAGGAGCGGGTGGTCAAGGTCAGTGCCACCGGCCGGAGTTCGGTCACGCGGACCAGCACCGGCGTCTGCGCCTGACCCAGGCAACCGATCAGGCAAGTGCGGTCTTTTGCACCAACCTCGCGGAGACGAGGACAATAGTGCACCAAGGTGTGCGGTCATCGGGTCTTGCCGGTCCGGACCGGCACCCCTGCCATTGCACCAGAAACGCTTCATTTCATGGAACACCAGTTGGATTGGGCACTTGCCGCCTGCGCCCGCATCCTGCGGCCGGTGGTCAGGCTCGCCCTTTCCATGGGGGTGAAGCATCCGCACCTGGAAGTCCTGCTGCGTGACCTGCTGCTGGAAGAAGCCACCCGGTCCTGGCGCAAGCAGGGCGTTGCCAAGCCCAACATCAGCCAGCTGTCGGTCACCACGGGGCTGAACCGCAAGGCCGTCACCGCCAAGGTCAGGGAAACCACCGACGCGCTGCCCCATACCGAGGTCTCGGCGGCAGCCAAGACTTTCACGCTGTGGCTGCAGCTGGTGTCGGAAAACCAGGCCTTGCAGCGCCTGCCGATCACCACCGAGGGGCCCGATGCGCCCTCCTTCGAAACGGTGGCCAAGCTCGGAAGCCGCGGCAACGTGCACCACCGCACCATCCTGGATGAGTTGGTGCGCCTGAACATGGTGGCCGAGCAGGACGGCTGTGCCGAACTCAAGGTCGACGGCTTCGTGCCGGTCGACGACCTGCAGTCGATGCTCGCGTTCCTCGGCGACAACGGCCGGGACCACCTGCTGGCCGCGGTGTCCAACACCCTGGGAGAGCAACCGCGCATGCTGGAGCGGGCGGTGTTTGCGCGAGGCATCGGCATGCAGGATTGCGAGAAGATCCATCAAATGGTGCGCGAACGCTGGGCGGCGATGCACCTGGAACTCGCGGGCGAGATGACCCGCG
>Ga0163161_10001620_pt1 | contig 16568 bp, 20 predicted proteins | sample S45metaG_FD_129847 | JGI IMG/M metagenome (GOLD analysis project Ga0163161, IMG submission 129847) | Switchgrass rhizosphere microbial communities from Kellogg Biological Station, Michigan, USA - S4-5 metaG | ecosystem: Host-associated > Plants > Roots > Rhizosphere > Soil | place: USA... | reverse complement strand
CGAAATGTTGCTTTGAATATTACGGCTCATATGGGCAGTTTCATCCCAGTTTCCCGTCGTGTCCCTCTCCGGATTTGGATTGTGAGGCTTAGCCTGAATATCCTCATTACCCGAAATTGAGTTTTCGTGGTTTTGATCTGGATTTTTCATGACATTTTAATTTTAAATCAGGATATATTTCCTTGTTTTGTAATTATAACACTAAGGTAAACATTGTAAAAAGGAAGCTTTCCTAAGGTTCTCTTAAAGTTACCCCATTTAACTTTTAATTAAATAAAAACCTGTAATTCAGGTGTTTTGTGTTAAAGTAATTAAGAATTATGGTAATTGCACATCAAAGAGTATCGGAATAAAAAAGCCCATGCATCAGCATGGGCACAGAAAATTGTGGCGACTATATCGGTCGCTTATATTATAGTTAGGTATTTTGAATATGATTAGACAAAAAGAGGATATTCGTCTTCGTCATATAAATCAAAATCTCCTTCTTCGTCAAATTCAGCTTCGGTAATGTAACCGAATAATTTTACAAGACCAAATCCTGCCAGTCCTGCTAAGAGAAATTTAATTAGTTTCATGTCGTCAGCTTTTTTAAGGTTAATGTCTTTTTTCATGGCTTTTAATAATTTTTTACCTGATTGATAGGCTGAAATTACAAAATGTTCATGTTTCTGCCTATAGATGTTGGCAAAATTTTAATAGACAAGACCTTAATTTGCAACGAAAAGGAAGTTTCGTGTAATGAAAATTTCAGAGTGCAAACGGTTAGGTCTTATAAAGATGTTTTACCATGGTAATCTTATCTGCAGGATTTTCTTTTTCGAAGAAGTTTTTAATTATGCCGCATTGCTCAAACCCAAATTTATCATACAGTTTAGTCCCTGCGGTATTTGTACTATATACGTCAAGCCATATAATTTCCAGCGAAGATTTTTTCATAGCCCATTCAAGAGTACACTCCATTAAGAAGCTCCCAATTTTTCGGTTGTGCCATTCGTTAGCTATTCCCATTCCAAGCATAGCAGTATGATACAATTTTTTACGCTGGTTACCATGGAGGTCAATGTTACCTATAAGTGTATTTGCGTGTTCAGCGACCAATAACAGGCTGTTTTGCTCGGTATAGAATTTATTGATTAATTCCTTCTCTGCCTGAATATCGTTTTTGTATTCAAACTCATACATTGGGATGGAAGTGGTGTTCTTAATGTAACTCTTCTTAAGTTCAATAAGGTTTAGCGCATCGTCTTCGTTAGCTTCACGGATAATGATTTCCTTACCATCCTTTGTGAAGCGGATTAAAGGATTTGTTTTCATTTTATGGCAATTTAAATTCAGGATTGTATATAAGTCCAATAATATTTCCCCATAAGTCTTTTACTGATGCTACAATGATTTCCCCGCCTACATTTTGCGGTGCTTCATGTTCTGTAGCGCCAAGGCTGATGAAATGCTCATATTGATCCTGGATATCGTCCACGCCCCAATATGTAACAACATTATCACCTTTTATCGATTCATCCGGTTGCAGGCCTAATTCATATCCACTGATGTTGAAACCAACATAAAATGGCTCGTCAAAATAGGGAGCTGTACCGAAAGCTTTGGCATACCATTCTTTTGCTATATCAATATCTGAAACTTTATAACAAACTGTGCGAAGACCTAAAATTTTTGAAGCCATAGTGTAAGATTTTTTGTATTAGGTTTATAATCTTGATGATACGTTACATCTAGTACAAATATAAAGCTTATGTGGCTTATTATTTACGTAAATCACACGACAAGATTTATTAAATACCTATATTGTTAATGATAAATTAATTGTTTTAAAAAATTATAAAGTATATATTTACCATGTTTATATTTTTATGTTACTAAATTTACGATGGAGCGGATACCGGAATTATATAAATACAGACACGTTTCTTTTGATTTATGGCTTACGCTCATTAAATCTAATCCACAATTTAAAAGTAAAAGGGATATCCTATTTAAAGATTTCTTTTCGATAGATAAATCCATAGATGAAGTATCGGCGGTTATCAGAAAGTTTGATGTACTTACGAATAGCATCAACGAAAAAGTCTGCCGCAATTTTGACACTTACGAAATCTACTATTTAATACTTAATGCACTTGATGTTGATATAGAAACTATATCTGCTGACAAGTTACCGGTATTTTATAAAGAGACAGAGTTGCTTTTTAATGAATACAAGCCTATCCTCCTTTCAGATAGCATTCCTGACAGCCTCTCTAAAATATACGGAGAAGGTATTACCTTGAATATACTCAGCAATACGGCCTTTATAAAAGGAAGCACACTTCGTGGCATAATTTCGCATTATGGCATGGAAGATTTATTTTCTTTCCAGGCTTATTCTGATGAAACAGGTTTCTCTAAACCCGGAACCGAAATGTATAATTATGCTTATGATAATATACTTAAAATAGGAGATATACAAAAAAATGAGATATTGCACGTGGGTGACAACCTCGTGTCTGATTATAATGGAGCGAAGAATTTTGGATTTAATGCCTTTTTAATTACCAACAACCATAATGAACATAACTTACAGCCAGCATAAAATAACCAATAAAAACGATTGCCCTTTTTCTGAAGCCGAATACAGCAAATTCAAATTTGGTGTGAATTCGTACGCCGAAAAGTTTGCAGAAGAACTTTTTGAAGGGTTTATTACGACACATAAAGAACTTATCCTTTCTCATGATGAGATCGTGATACTACCAAGTCCTTATTTATCTATACCTACTGCATCAAACTACCTATGCTATTATTTTAAGCTCAGGATGAACAAATTCTTATTTGATTATGGGAAAAAAGCATTGGCAGAGTCTAAAATATACAGGAATCAAACGTATACGACAGATTACGGAAATCTTAGCTATGACGACAGGGTTAAACTTATTTCTAACGATACCTATTATATTGACAGAAACTATATAAGCGGTAAACTATGCCTCTTTATAGATGATATAAAAATAACGGGCAGTCACGAGCATATTATTACCAAGATACTTGACCAGTATGAGGTGAAGGGTGAGTTTGCCTTTTTATATTTTGCTGAACTAAAGAATAGGAATATCCATCCTAACATAGAGAACTATTATAATTATTTCTATGTAAAAGATATAGAAAGTCTTAGCTCTGTTATCAATTCTGCTACATTTACATTTAATACACGTGTGGTAAAATATATACTTAAGCTGGAAGAAAATGATTTCTTTAGGCTTTTGGGTAAAATACCGGGATCGATCATGCAGAAATTGTTTGATCTGGCGGTAAGCAACAACTACCATACTATAGACGATTATAAATCAAACCTTAATTACATAAACAACAGTTTAACCAATAAAAAATTAAATTATGGCTATCAATTTACAGAAAGGGCAACGTGAAGTACTGAATGCTCCTAAGTTTACTATAGGCCTTGGATGGGATGTAAATACAACATCTACAGGAGCCCAGTTTGACTTAGATGCATCTGTTTTCATAATGGGGGATAATAAAAAACTGCTTGCCGATGAATTTTTTGTATTTTACAACAATCTAAAATCACCAGACGATGCCGTAGAGCACACGGGAGATAATCTTACGGGAGACGGAGATGGTGATGATGAACAAATAGTAGTGGATCTATCTAAAGTGGATCCAAGGGTTTCAGAACTTAGCATTATTGTTACGATTCACGACGCAGATACTAGGAAACAAAACTTTGGTCAGGTAAGAAATTCTTTCGTACGCATTGTAGATGCTAACGGAACGGAGCTTCTTAAATATGAACTTGAGGAAGATTTCTCTATAGAGACTGCAGTAGAATTTGGCAGGATCTATAAAAGAAATAATGAATGGAAATTTGAAGCTGTGGGCGCAGGAATGCGTGGCGGCCTTCAGGATTACCTAAATAAATACAACTAAATCAATCAAACCAATATAACCAATGGCAATCAATCTGGAAAAAGGACAGCGCATTAACCTTGAGAAAAGCAATGGCGCTAAACTGCAAAATATTTGTGTAGGCATCAACTGGGGTGCAATGGAGAAAAAAGGATTCTTCGGGACTAAAAAAGAGGCTGTAGATCTTGATGCAAGCTGTGCTGTTTATGACGAGAACAAAAAACACATTGATACAGTAAGCTTCAGGCAATTAAAAAGTAACGACCAGGCTATTAAGCATAGCGGAGACGACCTTACAGGCGACTTAAATGGCGATGATGGCCTTGATAACGAAGTAATTACTGTAGATCTCACCAAGCTTAGCCCTAACGCTACCTATTTAGGATTTTTTATCAACAGTTTCCGTGGACAGGATTTTAAAGATATCCCGTTTGCATCAATAAGGATATATGAAGGTACACCAACACGTGTGCAGGAAGTATTCGCCAAATATGATATTGCTAACGAAAAAGCTTTTGAAGGCAGTGTGTCAATGATATTGGGTGTATTCTATAAAAGAAACGGTGAATGGAAATTTAACGCAGTTGGAACACCTACAGCAGACAAAAAACTGGAACAGACAGTTGTAACGATTCAACAAAATCATCTGTAAACTTAAGTTATGGAAAATAAAGAAATCACGGTTTCCGGTATTACCGGGCCTATGGATAAGGAAGGCAATGTTAACCTGGCTAATGTAACTCAGGCAGACCTGGATACTACCTACAGACCGATTGCCAATCAGCTAAATGAAGGAGATGTAAATTCGATACTTAATTACGGTGCAGAGATCCAGAATACGATTTCCAGGCAGAGTGATACGTTTCTTTCAAACGTAAGGGCACAGCAGGGTGGAGAAGTTGGTAATCTTATCAACGAGTTGCTTGCTGAATTAAACTACATAGATGTAGATGAGCTTAACAAAACTGGTTTCCAAAAGTTTTTATCTAAAGTACCATTACTTAATAAACTGGTTATAGATGTAAAAAAGATATTCCAAAAGTATGATAAGATCACTGCTAATGTTGACAGGATCAGTAATAAGGTTAAAGCTGGAATGATCAATTCGGTTAAGGATAACACCTCGCTTCAGACTATGTTTGAAGGTAATGTGAACCTTATCAAAGAAATTGAAAAATACATCGTTGCGGGGCAGATACGATTCAAAGAACTTAGCGAAGAACTTGCAGTGATGGAGGGAAATCCTGCTAATTATCAGGATTATGAAATTTCAGATAAAAGGACTTTCATTAACAGGCTCGACAAAAGACTGGCTGATATGAAGGTGGTTCGTTTTATATTACTGCAGTCATTAGCACAAATAAGAGTTGTTCAAAACAATAACACTTCGCTTGCAGAAAAAGCACAGTCTATACTTACTACTACAATGCCGGTTTGGAAAAACCAGCTTACACTTGCAGTAGCACTTCAAAGACAAAAGCAGAATATAGAAGTACAGCGAAAAGTATCTGAAACTACAAATACAATACTTCAGAAAAATGCAGAGATGCTAAAAATGAACAGTATTGAAGTTGCCAAAGAGAACGAAAACACTATCGTGTCGCTGGATACGTTAAAAATGACGACCAAATCACTTATAGATACGCTTACAGAGGTAAAACAGATCCATGAGCAGGGAACCCAGACAAGAAGGGAACTTGATGCGGGACTTCAGAGTCTTGAGGCAGAACTTAAAAAAGGTGTTGTTAGCTAAGAGATAAGGGAGGAAAGTATAAATGACGCAGGAGCAGGAAGAAATATATGCTCAGATAATTAAGGAGAGCAGCAAAAGGCTGGTGGTTTTAAAAACGTTGTCAAACTTTTTTAGCCATAAGGACCTTTTTGCTGTTTTTGTTCGCACGCAGGTTATTCATAATCTGTTTGAGTCAAACAAAAATCTTGACCCTAATAAGCTGGACTTGTTTCATATACAATATACCAGCAGTCTGATTGATTTATTTCAAAAGCTAAAAAAAGCCAAAGAACAGCAGTATCTTTTGCTTTCTGATGAAATTTACATCAATCAGGATCTCGTGCGAAAATTAGAGGGAGAAACTGTATCCGTAAATTTTACAGATATTTCCCGAAAGCACGCCAAAGCGATGGCTGCAAAAATAAAACAGCTATATGAAATGCTTGCAGGGGGAGCGTTGTCAGCTTTTAGCTGGGGAGACACTATGGCGTTTTCGCAATTAATGCGTGCCGAGTTTTTCAGGTCGCTGGAAAGTGAACAATTTGCACAGCTTACAAAAACTGAGGGGCGGAACTGCTACAAGAACGAATTTGTAACGATCGAGCGCAAACTATTAGGGAGGCTTAATATTCATAATTTCAGGATAAAATTTTCCTGTGCTTTTGTTTGTGATGATGAAGTTGCAGAAGTGTTTGATTTTGTAGATTCAAACGATAAGTTTGTTTTTATAAATAGCTCTAAATCATTTTATTTTTTAGATGAAAAAATGTCCCAGGGAATCGATTTATCTAAAAATGAATCTAATAAAACAAGTATAATAATTGATCTTAAAATCAAGTCTGACGCTTTGAGAGAAAGGCAGGCAACCATAAAATCATCAATAGCACCTGATGTTGAAGACGTGCTTTCGGGCTATCTTGAAAAGATATCGGGCGTAGATTTTCTGGATGAACTGCAAAATGTTGACGAACAGACAAATATTTTAAGGGCAATGCTAAATATCAATATTAATTCAAAATAAGCAATGGCAATTAATTTAGAAAAAGGACAAAGACAAAATATAGCGGCTCCAAAATTTACAGTGGGCCTTGGCTGGGATACAAACGCAAGCAATACAGGTGAACCGTTTGATCTTGATGTGTCAATTTTTGTGCTTGGCAGTAATGGCAAGCTTGTAAATGAAAATTACTTCGTATTCTACAATAACCTTACATCTCCTGATGGAGCTGTAGAACACACAGGCGACAACCTAACAGGCGCCGGAGATGGCGACGATGAGAAAATTATTGTTGACCTTTCAAAAGTTGCATCTGATGTTACAGAAATATGTTTTGTAGTTACCATTCACCATGCAGATACAAAGAGACAAAATTTTGGACAGATACGCAATTCGTTTATAAGGGTTGTAGATACAAATAACACAGAGCTTGTAAAATATGAACTTGACGAAGATTTCTCTATAGAAACAGCGGTAGAGTTTGGCAGGATTTACAAGAGAAATGATGACTGGAAGTTTGAAGCAGTAGGGGCAGGCATGAAAGGCGGACTTCAGGATTTCCTAAACAAATACAACTAAAAACATATCACAATGGCAATTAACCTAAGTAAAGGTCAGAAGATTGACCTTAAAAAGAGCAGTGGTGAATCACTAACCAATTTTTGTGTAGGTGTAAACTGGGGCGCAATAGAAAGTAAAGGAGGTTTTTTAGGACTTTCTAAAAAAGTGCAAAGTATTGACCTTGACCTTAGCTGTGTGCTGATAGATGATCAGAATAAGATTGCAGATCACCTGTATTCTCCGTTATACAAAGAGGAAGTGCTAAGGCAGTTCGGCCTTCAAAAAGGAAAATTACAGACATCTGATAAAGCAATGAAGCATTCGGGTGATGACCTTGCCGGTGATACCGGAGGAGATGACGGACTTGATAATGAAATTATTACTATAGATCTTTCAAAAATTAATCCTAAAGTAAGCCAGATTTTCTTTTTCCTTAATAATGCGGGCAAAGAAGATTTTTCACAGATTCCATATTCTAAGATCAGGATGTACGAAGGAACGCCTACAAAGGTAGTTTCTGAATTTGCATCGTATAATGTATCAGCTGAAGGGCAGTATGCAAACAAGCGCTCAATTATTATGGGTAAGCTGTATAAAAGGGAAGGCGAATGGAAGTTCAGCGCAATTGGTGACCCAACAGAAGATACTTTCCTTGGCCAGACTATCCAGAGAATTGTGAAAAATTACTTATAGTCCATTAACTTATAAATATAAAATTATGGACAATTTAATTAATCATCCGGGACTTATAGCTGTATTTTCGGTTGTTATCGTGGTAATGCTTTTACTGGATCTTGGTGTTTTTAATAAAAACAGCCACGTTGTTTCAAACAAAGAAGCTATTGTGTGGTCTATAGTGTGGATAAGTCTTTCTATGATTTTTAGCGGATTTATTTATTACTACATGGGAGTTGAGAAGTTTTCTCAGTTCCAGTCAGCCTATTGGATAGAAAAGGCGCTCTCAGTAGATAATCTTTTTGTCTTTATTCTCGTTTTCGGGTTCTTTAACGTACCAAAGGAAAATCATCACAAGGTCTTGTTTTGGGGTATCATAGGAGCACTTTTATTAAGGGCTGTCTTTATATTTAGTGGCGTAGGCCTTATCAAGCTTACATACCTCCCTGAAATGGAAATATTTGGTTACAATATGAAGATTAATGTTCTGCTTACGTTATTTGGTATATTCCTTATTTACGCAGGTATTAAATCATGGTTTGCCGAGGATGATGAAGATGAAGACAAAGACTTTAATAAGAGTCCGGGTGCAAGGGTTGTGCATAAATTTTTTAGCGTAAGTAAAAACTATGACAAGGATAAGTTCTTTACGATAGAAAATGGAAAAAAGCTTGCCACACCATTGCTGGTTGTAGTAGGTGTTATTGAATTTACCGATTTGCTGTTTGCAGTTGACTCAATTCCGGCAATTTTTGCCATTGCTCCTGATGATCCTTTTATCCTTTATACGTCAAATATTTTTGCAATATTAGGGCTTAGGGCATTATACTTTTTATTGGCTAATTTTATCCATTTGTTTAGTAAGCTTAAATATGGTTTAGCTATTATATTGGCGTTCATAGGGGTTAAGATGGTTATATCTCCACTATATCACATTGAGTCTATCCATTCGCTCCTTGTTGTTGCCGGAGTCCTTATAGTATCTGTACTGGCATCGGTTATGTTTCCTGAAAAACAGGATGCATAAAAGGGCGGGCAAGCTCAAACATTTTACTATATTTGTCACTTTGTAAAGAAACAAACTGAAACAATTTATGAAACTATTAGAAGGAAAAACGGCAATAATTACCGGCGCAAGCAGGGGCATTGGTCGAGGTATTGCCATTGTTTTTGCCAGGCATGGCGCTAACGTTGCTTTTACTTACAGCGCTTCAGCAGAAGCAGCTAAGTCTTTAGAAGAAGAACTTAAAGCTTACGGAATCCAGGCTAAGGGCTACCAGTCTGATGCTGCTAAGTTTGACGAGGCGCAAAAGCTTGTGGATGATGTATTAACTGAGTTTGGCGGTATAGATATCCTTATCAACAATGCAGGTATCACTAAAGATAACCTGTTAATGCGTATTTCTGAAGAAGATTTCGACAAGGTAATTGAAGTAAACCTTAAGTCGGTTTTCAATATGACGAAAGCGGTGCAAAGGCCAATGCTTAAGCAGCGTCACGGATCTATCATAAACATGAGTTCTGTGGTAGGTGTTAAAGGAAATGCAGGACAATCTAATTATGCTGCTTCTAAGGCAGGTGTACTTGGGTTTACGAAGTCTATAGCTCTTGAACTTGGTTCGAGAAATATCCGCTGCAACGCTATTGCTCCAGGTTTCATTGAAACAGAAATGACAGCAAAACTACCTGAAGATGTTGTAAAAGGATGGGCAGATGCTATTCCTCTAAAAAGAGGAGGTACAACTGAAGACGTTGCTAATGCTTGTCTTTACCTTGCTTCTGATATGTCCGCTTATGTTACAGGCCAGACCCTTAACGTAGACGGAGGTATGCTTACTTAAGAGTGACTATATTAAATAAATAATTATTAGATATAACCGGTAATTTACATGACTGCATCTACAATTTTATTGTTAGTATTATCTGCATTTGCAGCTTTTGGATTGTCGTTTTATCAATATCTTTTTAAAGCTAAAAAGAGGGGCAGATTGTTCTTCTTTTTGGCTTTTCTTCGTTTTACTACATTGTTTGCGATTTTTATCCTTCTGATAAATCCTGTTATTACCACGAAAGATTTAAAGATAGTTAAAACTCCGCTTCCGGTAGTTGTAGACAACTCGCAGTCAATTAAAGAATTGGGGGCTGATAAGGTTACTCAGGTGCTTACCGAAAAGCTTTTGTCAAACAAAGGACTTAAAGATAAGTATGATGTTCAGTTCTACACTTTTTCAGATGGATTTGAAACCGGAGATTCGCTGAACTTTAAAGGAAAGCAAACGCATATCGATCAGGTTGCGCAAAACCTTAGGCAGCTTTACAGAAACTCCAGTTATCCAGTCGTAATGCTTACAGATGGCAATCAGACCATAGGTAACGATTATATTTACAGTTTTAGGGAAAACACCGCGGTTTACCCATTAGTATTAGGCGATACAACTACATTTCTGGACCTAAGGGTTAACCAGGTAAATGTGAATAAGTATACCTTCTTAAAAAATAAATTTCCTGCCGAAGTATTCCTGCAATACAGTGGAAATAAAACAGTAAATGCTGTATTCAATATCATTCAGGGAAATACGGTGCTGCACAAGCAGAATATCACGTTTACCAAAGACAAAAAAGCAGCCTCGGTAAATATTTTGCTTGATGCCGGCAGAGTAGGAGTCCAGACATACCGTGCAGTGTTATCATCTTCGGAAACTGAGAAAAACAAATACAACAATGTTAAGAATTTTGCTGTAGAAGTAATAGATCGGCGTTCTGAGGTAGCCTTGATTTCATCTATAATCCATCCTGACCTTAGTGCTTTAAAACGCGCTATAGAAACGAACCAACAGCGAAAAGTCACCATATTAAAACCTACAGAAGTGAAATCGCTTCAGGATTATAATGTCTTGATTTTGTATCAGCCGGATGCTTCCTTTAAACAATTATTGGAGCTAAATAAAAATGCGGGCCTGAATACATTAACCATTACTGGTTTAAGCACTGATTTTAATCTACTGAACCAAATTCAAAATAGTGTCAGCTTTAAAATGACATCTCAAAAAGAAGATTATCTGGCAGATTTTGAAAGTGGATTTAATTCTTTTAGCGTTGACAATATAGGTTTTGAGCAGTTTCCGCCTTTACAGAACGCTTTTGGAACAGCAACATTGAAATCTAATGCTACGACACTGCTTCAGGCGCGCATAAGGAATGTGAAAACGGATAACCCATTAATGTTTTTTTCTGAGAGTGGCGCTTCAAGAAATGCTTTCATTTTAGGTGAAAATATTTGGAAGTGGAGAATGGAGACTTATCTTAATTCCAAATCATTTGATCAGTTTGATATCTTTATAGATAAGACGATCCAATACCTTGCTTCAAATTCTAAGCGTAAGTCGCTTGTGGTTAATCACGAGAGTTTTTACAATTCGGGAGAGGTAATCTCGGTTTCTGCCCAGTATTTTAACAAGAACTATGAATTTGACGAAAATGCTAGGCTTACAATACGGCTTAAAAACATAAAGACAAATTCTTCAAAAACGTACGATTTTCTTAAAGGAACAGGTGAATATAAAGTTAACCTTGATGGCCTTGATGCAGGTGTTTATAGTTTTACAGTAAACGAAAACACCTCTAAAACAAGTTATTCCGGCTCATTTGAAGTTCTTGACTTTGAGATTGAAAAACAATTTGTAAACCCCGACCTCACACGGCTTCAACAGGTTGCTGCAAATACTTCAGGTGTTGTTTATTATCCTGATAACGCTGACAAGCTTATTGATGCACTTATCAATAACGACAACTATAAGGCGGTGCAAAAGGAGATAACTAAGAAATCTCCGCTTATAGACTGGGTATGGTTATTGGTTATGCTTTCTGTAACACTTGCAGCCGAATGGTTTGTACGTAAATACAACGGTTTACTTTAGCCAAAGAAATTATAAAAATCTTATTTAAAGATCTAATAAGCTTTAAATTTGATCCATAACAAACATCAACATCTTATGAAAAAGTCTATCATTACTTTTAGTATCACTCTACTAATAGTTCTTACGATTAGTTGTAAAACATCGAAAACAGCAGTCCTTTCGCAAAAATCGCTTTCAGGCACAAGCTGGGAACTGTCTACCCTGATGGGTAAAGAAATATCTTCTGCAAATTATGCCAAAGGAATTCCCGATGCTGTATTTGGAGCTGATGGCAGGGTTGGCGGTAATGGCGGCTGCAACAGATACAGTGGCTCCTATTCCTTGAATGACGATGGAAAACTTGCATTTGGGCCTATGATGGCTACAAAGATGTTTTGTCCAGGTGGAGGAGAAGAGGAGTATATGAAGGCAATAGGGCAGGTCAATACAGCGAAGATTAGCAATGGTAACCTGGTCCTGTTAAATGGAACTGATGAACTTTTGGTGTTTAAACCTAAGAAATAAAACCAAATGGGATTACAACCTACGCTTGATTTTTTAGTTAAGCTGGAAAAAAACAATAACAGGGAATGGTTTGCCGAAAATAAAACGGAGTTCCAGAGAATTGAGGGTATTTCACGTTCTTATTTTAATGAAGTGGGAGAGGAGCTCAAAAAACAAGACTCTATTGAAAATATACAGGTGTATAGGATATATCGCGACGTACGTTTTTCAAAAGATAAGTCTCCTTATAAAAAATATCTAGGTGCCTGGTATTCCCGCACGAAGCCATTCTTCAGAGGAAGCTATTATCTGCATTTAGAACCGGGGAATAGCTTTGTAGAGGGAGGTTTCTGGAATCCGGAGGCTCCGGATCTAAAACGTATCAGGAAGGAATTTGAGCTCGACGATTCTGAAATCAGAGATATTATGCAGGCACCTGACTTTGTCAAGTATTTTAATGGAATTGAGGGTGAAGAATTAAAATCTGCACCAAAAGATTTTGATAAATCGCACAAGGCAATCAATCTTATACGTAAAAAGCAATTTTTGGTAGTGCGCAGGTTTACAGATAAAGAGGTGCTGGATAAAAATTTTAAAAAAGAAGTATTGGCGACATTTACGGCAATGCGCCCTTATTTTGACTATATGAGTGATGTGCTCACCACTAACCTTAACGGCGAAAGTGTTATAGAATAAAAGAGAGGAAATTATTCCTCTCTTTTTATTAGTAGCTGTACCTGATCCTTTAAACGTTCTATTAGCAAATTCATCATCCGCTTATTGAGGCTCGATGAATTTTGAATATAATCCCTGAATTCTTCAATAGTAAAAAGCCCCATCACCATACCTTTTAACGCATTCCTGAATTTGATATCCTTATGGATTGCATTGTCTATAAACGTCATCTTCTTCTCTGTTGAGAACGAATAAAAATCACTCTTAGACTTATTTATGTAGTTAATAAACGATTCCAAAAATAATTCATTCTGCAATTTTAATATTGGTCGTAAGGTTTGGTTCTGGAATATTTCTTCTTTAGAAGACTGAGGCAGAATATCTCCTATTGCTCCGCCACGAAAGGCAAGTAGCTGATGGTCGCGCTGATCCATGGTTTTCTTTTAAAGGTAAGAAAAAACCCTGTATCACTACAGGGTTTTTATATAAATTATTTCTAGAATCTAAATCTTGCTCCAAGCGCAATATCCGGTCCAAAATTGTTTTCGCGGTAATCATCATCTCCAAAGTATATCTCCGGTCTGAAATCAAGTGATAATTGAAGTGGGAAATCGAAGTTGTACTCAATACCTATATCTCCAGCTACAAAAATAAATGTTCCGCTGTCATCGTTACCATGGTAATAGTTAGGAACTCTGTCATTAAAATCCCATGTACCTACGCCACCACCTACACCTGCATACCAGTTAAATCCGCCTTCTATGTTCCATACCCATTGGTATAAAGCGGCAAGCTTTACTGCATCATAATAACTTGAATCACGCCATCCAAGGTCAAGTTCCAGCCTGTTGTCTGAGCTAAATTTTCTTTGATACGACACTTCTGCTCCAAAACCGTCATTATCTCCTAAACGAAGACCAATTGCATTTTTTTCCTGTGCTTGCGAGCTAAATGCTAAACCGATTAGCAAGAAAGCTGATAACAATACTTTTTTCATAAATGATTTATTAGGTTATTTATGAGTCAAATTTAACACGACTAAACTGGTAAGAATATGCCGTTGTTAAAGTTTTAACAGTTATCATTATGTTAAAGAAATTACTCGGTGCTATACTTTACAAGTACTTCATCTTGCTGCTCAGAACCGGTAGTAGGGATAGGTAACTGCACGCCAGGTATTTCAGACAATTGATATGACAGATTTGTGGATGTTTTTACAACTCCGATTCCCTGTGCATAATACTGTGTAGAAACTACTACATCCTGCGGGCTCATTAATGGAAAAGTTATAGGAAAACCTGCAATTTCTGTCGTAACATTGATTCCGAGGTTAAGAGTGATCTCTACAGACTTTACATTTGTATATGTTTGTGGGCCTGAAGTAAAAGAGCTGATAGGGGCTTTTGCCTTTGCGCTTAAAGTATAGGTAAGCCCAAGATCGTAGCCCTGAACTTCTTGTTGTAAAGTGCCATTAATTGAACCCAACTGTTGGTTTTCAGTTGCGTTTTCGTCAAAGATTACAAAGTCATTAATTGGAAGGCTTAATGGCAAATCTTCCGAAATGTTGAAGCCGACCGCCCCTGAAAGATATGTTTTTCCGTCAGATTGCCTGATTGCGTTATTTCGTAGAGAGTTAGAGAAAAAACCGAATGGAAATTCTTCCTTAGTTTTTAATTTTTTGTAGGTAGTATTATTTATTAGAGTGTCATTTGTTACAAACAGCGAATCTCTTCCGTTCATAACATTACTATTTACATCGTAAACCCAATATTTACCTTGTTCCGAAGGAAAATAGGATTGATCAGGATTATTGTTTCCGTTTGTACTGTCATCATCACTTGAGCACGAAACTAAAAAAGCGCCAAGTACAATTAAAAGGTATGTTTTTTTCATGTTAGTTGATTTTGACGCTAATATAGCTAAATAACCAACACTTTTAAATGTCTTATTTATTTGTAAAGAGCATGGTTGCAATGAGCTGATGTCCTAATTCTGTTTCCTGTTCAAAGTAATCCTCTTCTGTTATGGTTTCGCTTTCTGCATGACGGTATAGTTTCCATCGTTTTTTATTATATTCTAAAGCGGTCAGGTTTTCAATCCAGTCTCCGGAATTGAGATACATCACACTTCCTTTTTTATTTTCTTTTTTAGTGATTACCGGCTCGTGGATATGTCCGCAAATTACATAGTCATAATTGTTTTCGATGGCAAGGTCTGACGCCGTTTCTTCAAAATCTGAAATGAATTTAACCGCCTTTTTCACACTGGCCTTTATTTTTTTAGAAAGGGAATATGGTTCCTTACCCATCTTTTTAAGCATCCAGTTTACAAAACGATTTAAAAGGATTAAATAATCATAGCCGAGACCTCCAAGCTTCGCTATCCATTTCGCATGCTGTACAGAACTGTCAAAAACATCCCCATGAAAAAACCAGGCCTTTTTGCCGTCGAGCTCAAGTACGACTTTATCGGCAATGGAAAAGTTTCCCATAGATGTGCCGCTGAATTTTCTTAGCATTTCGTCATGATTACCGGTAATGTAGTAAACCTTAGTGCCCTTTGAAGCAAAATCAAGCAGTTTTTTTACTACTTTAAGATGTGTTTTGGGGAAATACGATTTTCTGAACTGCCAGATATCTATAATATCACCATTAAGTATTAATGTCTTTGGCTTTATTGAAGAGAGATAATTAAGTACTTCTTTTGCATGGCAGCCGTAAGTGCCCAGGTGGATATCAGACAATACTACGAGGTCAACATTCCTTTTTTTCATTCAGGGTGTTTTTTCTTCTGCAAATTACTAACATATATATAATGATGTGTTTATGCTATCGTTACTAAACTGTTTAGATTACGTATCTATTGAAATATTTTAATAATAGGGAAGAACAGGCTACATTTGTTAAAAACAAGACAGCAATGGCAGGCAATACATTCGGAAAAAAATTTAAGCTGACTACTTTCGGGGAATCGCATGGAGAAGCATTAGGGGGTATCATCGACGGATGTCCTCCCGGTATAGAGCTTGATTTTGAGTTTATACAAAAAGAACTTGACAGAAGGAGGCCGGGTCAGTCGGCTATTGTTACCCAAAGGAAAGAATCCGATAAAGTTGAATTTCTTTCGGGCATCTTTGAAGGAAAAACAACGGGAACCCCGATAGGATTTATAATTAAAAACACAAATCAAAAGTCTGACGATTACTCACATATAAAAGATGTTTACAGGCCATCTCACGCTGATTATACTTATGACAAAAAATATGGCATTAGAGATTATAGAGGCGGCGGGCGTAGTTCTGCGAGGGAAACCGTAATCAGGGTAGTGGGCGGTGCAATAGCAAAACAAATAATGCCAAAAATAAAAATAAATGCTTTTGTATCCTCAGTAGGTGATATTTTTATAGATAAGCCATATCAGGCACTGGACTTCTCTTTGACGGAGTCAAATGATGTCCGCTGTCCTGACCTCGCAACGGCGGAAAAGATGATAGACTACATAAAGCAAATTCGTAAAGAGGGCGATACAATAGGTGGAACGATTACATGTGTGCTGCAAAATGTGCCCGCAGGGTTAGGTGAACCGGTATTTGATAAATTACATGCTG
>Ga0163161_10001617_pt1 | contig 16589 bp, 16 predicted proteins | sample S45metaG_FD_129847 | JGI IMG/M metagenome (GOLD analysis project Ga0163161, IMG submission 129847) | Switchgrass rhizosphere microbial communities from Kellogg Biological Station, Michigan, USA - S4-5 metaG | ecosystem: Host-associated > Plants > Roots > Rhizosphere > Soil | place: USA... | reverse complement strand
GTTGGGACCTTCGTCGTTGTCGAGCAGGCGCTTGTGGTCCTGGCTGGTGGCCAGCGCGGTCACGTTCTTGCCGTCGCACAGCACGATGAAGCTGGCTTCCTCGCCCTGCAGGAATTCTTCGATCACCACGCGTGCGCCGCCATCGTTGTGGGACACGCCGAACTTGTTGTCGACCAGCATGAAGTCGACCGCCTCGTGCGCCTCCTGCGCCGTCATGGCCACCACCACGCCCTTGCCGGCGGCCAGGCCGTCGGCCTTGACGACGATGGGCGCGCCCTTGGCGTCGATGTAGGCGTGGGCCGCAGCCGCGTCGGTGAAGGCCTCGTACTCGGCGGTGGGAATCTTGTGGCGCTTCATGAACGCCTTGGAGAACGCCTTGGAACTCTCGAGCTGCGCAGCCGCCCGCGTGGGCCCGAAGATGCGCAGGCCGTGGGCGCGGAATTCGTCCACCACGCCGGCCGCCAGCGGCCCCTCGGGGCCGACGACGGTGAGCGCGATCTTTTCCCTGGCGGCCCACTCGCGCAGCGCGGCGGGCTCGGTGATGTCGATGCAGTCGTAGCGCTCGTCGCTCACGGTGCCGCCGTTGCCCGGCGCCACGTACACGCGGCTGACCCGGCTGGCCTGCGCCAGCCGCCACGCCAAGGCGTGTTCCCGGCCCCCTCCTCCAATTACCAGTACCTTCATTCGTGGGCCTTGTTCATTCGCTGTGTATCAATGTTCATTCGGACAGCGCGGCGTTGTGATAGACCGCCTGGACGTCGTCCAGGTCTTCCAGCACATCGAGCAGCTTCTGCATCCTGGCGGCGTCTTCGCCGGTCAGCTCGATCGTGTTCTCGGCCCGCATGGTGACCTCGGCCACCTCGGCCTTGAGGCCGCCTGCTTCCAGGGCGTTCTTGACGGTTTCGAAATCGGCCACGGCGGTGATCACCTCGATGGCGCCGTCGTCGTCCGTGACGACGTCTTCGGCGCCGGCTTCGAGCGCGGCCTCCATGACCTTGTCCTCATCCGTGCCTGGCGCGAAGATGATCTGTCCGCAGTGCTTGAACTGGAAGGCGACCGAGCCCTCGGTGCCCATGTTGCCGCCATGCTTGGAGAAGGCGTGGCGCACTTCGGCCACGGTGCGCACGCGGTTGTCGGTCATGGTGTCGACGATGATCGCCGCGCCGCCGATGCCGTACCCTTCGTAACGAATTTCTTCGTAGTTGACGCCTTCGAGATTGCCCGTGGCCTTGTCGATGTTGCGCTTGACGGTGTCGATCGGCAGGTTGACCGCCTTGGCCTTCTCGACCGCCAGCCGCAGACGGGGGTTGGCGCTGAGGTCACCGCCGCCAGCGCGCGCGGCCACCGTGATTTCGCGAATGGCGCGCGTCCAGAGCTTTCCGCGCTTCTCGTCCTGGCGGCCCTTCCGGTGCTGAATGTTTGCCCATTTGCTATGTCCGGCCATGACTTTGTTCTCGCAATCCTGTGTTTTCAAAAACAGGCTCCGAGTTTACTGTCCGGCGCACACAACGGCCGCCAGGGCACCGCTCCCTTTTGGTGATAATCCCCCGATGACGCCATCGCCTTCCGTAGGGCCCGGGAAACCGACCATCCTGCCGCCCCACACCCCCTTGCCGCTGTACTACAAGAACGAGACGGAGCACCAGGCTTTCCTGCGCCGCATCTTCGACAGCACCGCCGCGGACTACGACCGCATCGAAAGCGTGCTCGCCTTCGGCACCGGTCCGTCTTACCGGCGGGCCGCCCTGACGCAGGCCGGCCTCGCCCAGGGTGCGCAGGTGCTCGACGTCGGCATCGGCACGGGGCTGGTCGCTCGCGAGGCGCTCAAGATCATCGGCCCGCGCGGCCAGTTGGTGGGCGTCGATCCCAGCGTAGGCATGATGGAGCAGATCGACCTGCCCGGTGTCGAACTGGTCACGGGCGTGGCGGAAGCGCTGCCCCGGCCCGACGCCAGCTGCGACTTCGTGAGCATGGGGTACGCCATGCGCCACATCAGCGACGTGGCGGCAGCCTTCAGCGAGTTCCATCGCGTGCTGCGCCCCGGCGGACGCCTGGTGGTGCTCGAGATCACCAAGCCGAACGGCCGGGTCGCGACCGCCATGCTCAAGGGCTACATGCGCGCCGTGGTGCCGCTCATCGCCCGCGTGGTCGGACGCCGCACCAACACGTCGGAACTGTGGCGCTACTACTGGGACACCATCGAGGCCTGCATCCCGCCAGAACGCGTTCTGGAAGCGCTGCGCGCCGCGGGCTTTTCCGACGTGCGCCGCCGCGCGAGCCTGGGTGTCTTCTCCGAGTACATGGCCCGCAAACCGGAAACCACCGCCAAGGCCGGCTGACCGTGCGAGTCCAGGGCGAAACCTCCCATCTGCGCGTCGAGCGCCTTTCCCTGCCCGCCTGCCTCGCGCTGGCCGAGAACGGCAGCGCCCCCTTTGCGGCGCTGGGCTACGGCACGCCGCACGAGCTGGCCTGGATGCCGACCGTCAACGCGCGCGTGCTTTCGGCCCAGGGCGCCATGGCGGACGTCTGGCACGTGGCCGGCACCCACGTCGAATCGGCCACCACCGGCATCGCCCGATGGCGCAGCGACGGCCACTGGCTCCTCGGCGCCATCGACATCGACGAGTCGGTCGAGCAACGCAACCTCGCCGAAATTGCGCACCGCGCCTACCGCGACCTGTTCAAGACGCTCGACCAGGCCGCAACACCGCACCTGTTGCGCATCTGGAACTACCTGCCGCAGATCAACGCCGACGGCGGGGGGCTCGAGCGCTACCGGCAGTTCAACCTGGGCCGCCAGGAAGCTTTCCTGGAGGCGGGCCGCGCCGCGTTCGAGGGAGCGCCAGCGGCGTGCGCGCTGGGCATCCACCAGGGCGCACTCTCGATCCGCTTCCTGGCCGGCCGAACGGCCCCCATGCCGGTCGAGAATCCGCGGCAGGTCTCGGCCTACCGCTATCCGGAAACCTACGGCCCGCGCTCGCCCACCTTCTCGCGCGCCGCACTCTCCGACATCGGCGACGGCAACATCGCGCTTTTCATTTCGGGTACCGCGAGCATCGTGGGGCACGAAACCATCCATCATGGCGACGTGCTCGAACAAACCCGTGAAACCCTGCGCAATCTCGAAGCCGTCATCGCAGCGGCCAACCACCAGCTCGCCGAGCCGGGGGATGCGTTCTCGCTCGCCAAGCTCGATTGCGTGGTCTATGTGCGGCATCCGGCCGACACCGACAAGGTACGCGGCGTGATCGAGCATTCGCTCGGCGCCGACGCGCCGATGAGCCGCCACGCGGTCTACCTGGAGGCCGACATCTGCCGCAGCGACCTGCTGGTCGAGATCGAAGCCCATGCCGTCGCCCCGGGTCGCCTGCTGGGCTGACCTGTTGCGACCGACCGGACCGACGACCCATTCGATGAACCGCGTGCTGCGCATTCTCACGGCCATTCCGCTCGCGTTGATGCTCTACGCGCTGCTGCTCTTCCTCGGGCTGATATCGCTCGCCTGGAACCTGGTGGCCATGCTGCTGTACCCGGTAATGCCCGAGGCGCCGGCCCGCGCCCTGGGCCGGCTGACCATCACCCTGGCCTACCGCATGTTCTGGGGCGTGGCCTCCTTCACCGGGATGATGCGCATCGATGCCAGCTGCCTGGATCCGATGCGCAGCGAACCGGGCGTGATCTTCATCGCCAACCACCCGACGATGCTGGACGCCCTGCTGCTGGTGGCGCGGCTGCCGCGCAGCGCCTGCATCATGAAGGCCGACCTGCTGCGCAACATCTTCCTTGGCGCGGGTGCGCGGCTTGCGCGCTACATCAGCAACGAATCGGCCCGCATGATGGTGCGCCTGGCCGTGGCCGACCTGCGCAACGGCGGCCAGCTCGTCATCTTTCCCGAAGGCACGCGCACCGTGACACCGCCGCTCAACCCGTTCGGGAACGGCGTGACACTGATCGCCAAGCTCGCGCAGGCACCGATCCAGACCGTCTTCATCGAAACCGACTCGCCCTACCTCAGCAAGGGCTGGCCACTGTGGCGGGTGCCGCCGCTGCCCGTGGTCTTCACGCTCCGCCTGGGCCAGCGGTTCGCGCCCAAGCAGGACAGCCATGTGCTGCAATCGGAACTCGAACAGTACTTTCGCCAAAACCTGGAACAGCGCGCCCCCGACGCGTCCCCCGCATGCCAGACGCCTCGCGCACACACCTTGTCCTGATCCCCAGCTACAACACGGGCGAACGCCTGTTCTCCACAGTCGAAGCGGCGCGTGCGCAGTGGAGCCCCGTCTGGGTGGTGGTGGACGGCAGCACCGACGGCACGGGCGAGCGCCTGCAGCAAATGGCCGAAGGCGATCCGGGCCTGCGCGTATGGCTGCTGCCCCAGAACCAGGGCAAGGGCGCGGCCGTGCTGCATGGCCTTCGCGAAGCCCGCAATGCCGGTTTCACGCACGCATTGACCATGGACTCGGACGGCCAGCACCCGGCTGACCTGATTCCCGCTTTCATGGCCGCCTCACAGGCCCGGCCTGAAACCATGGTGCTGGGCCGCCCCGTGTTCGATGCCTCCGCCCCGCTGCTGCGCGTGCGGGGGCGGCGCGTGTCCAACGGCTGGACCCAGCTCGAAACGGTGTTTGCCGGCGTGGGCGATTCGCTCTACGGATTTCGCGTGTACCCGGTGGCCGACCTGATTGCCGTGATGGCGCGGCAACCCTGGATGCGACGCTTCGACTTCGACACCGAAGCCGTGGTGCGGTTGGCCTGGCGCGGTGTCAAGCCCGTGAACATCGACGCGCCCGTCAAATACCTGACGGCCGAGGAAGGCGGGGTGTCGCACTTTCGCTATGGGCGCGACAACGTGCTCCTGACCTGGATGCACTCGCGGCTGATGGTCGAGTTTGTCCTGCGCCTGCCCGCGCTGCTGTGGCGCAAGGCGCGGCGGCTGCCGCCTTTTCAGCCCTGACGCCAGCGCAGGGCTAGATCATCCCGCCGTTGATCGAGATCACCTGCCCGGTGATGTAGGCCGCCTCGTCGCTCGCGAGGAAAGACGCCAGCGCCGCGACTTCCTGCGGCGTGCCGGCGCGCTTCATCGGCACCATCTGGTTGACCATGGCCGGGTCGAAGGTCGCGTCCGCCATCGGCGAGGCGATGATGCCCGGCGCGATGGCGTTGACGGTCACGCCGCGCGACGCCACTTCGAGCGAGAGCGCCTTGGTCGCGCTGTTGAGCGCACCCTTCGCCGCGGCGTAGTTGACCTGCCCGCGGTTGCCCATCAGCGCGGCGATCGACGACACGTTGATCACCCGTCCCCAGCGCGTGCGCATCATCGGCAGCAGCAGCGGCTGCGTCACGCGGAAGAACCCGTTGAGCGACACATCGATGACCTTGTGCCACTGCTCGGCGCGCATGCCGGGCAGCACCGCATCGTCGTGAACGCCGGCGTTGTTGACGACGATCTGAACCGGCCCGCCCTCGAGCAAGCGTTCGCAGGCCGACCGGCAGGCGTCGTCGCTGCGCAGGTCGAACACATGGCACTCGGCCTTGCCGCCCGCGGCCACGATGGCGGCCGCGAGTTGCTCCACCGCCTCGGGGCGCGAGTTGGCGTGCAGCAGCACCGTGGCGCCGTCGCGCGCCAGGCGCTCGGCCATCGCGGTGCCCAGGGCGCCGCTGGCGCCGGTGATGAGGGCGCGTTTTCCTTCGAGGCTCATGGGGCAGTCGCTCCGGTTGCAAGCGGTGTGTTCAATACCACCACGGCGCGGCCTTCGGCCAGCACATGGCCGGCGCTGTCGTGCACCGCGAATTCATAGAGGATCTGGTTCGTGTCGCCCGAGAGGCGCCGCGCCTGCACCTGCAGCGGTCCGGCGACTTCGTCGAGCCGTGCGACCGAGAAGCGCACGTTGCGCGCGCTCGCGAGGAATCCGGCCGACGGCGCGCTTCCCTCGGCGGCCAGCAGTCCGCCGTGCAGCGCCATGGCCTGGGCCGCGTACTCGATGGCGTTGGGCGCCAGCAGGCCGCCCGCCGTGCGCAGCGGATTGTCCGGCAGCAAGTGGGCGCGGGTGCTGCAATGAATGGACTCGGCGTCCCAGCGCTCGAGTCGCTCGAGCAGGCACATGCTGCCGCTGTGCGGAATGCGCGCGGCAATGCCGTCGCGGTCGAGCGTCTGGGGGGCCGTGGTCACGCGGCGGGCTCCAGGTCGGCCACCAGCAGCACGTTGGCGAACGGCGTGCCTTCGCTCATCGGAATGCTCCGGACACTGAAGCCCAGCCGCTGGAGCACCGCCACCCAATCGGCCAGCGGGCGGCCCCAGGTGGGCGAGACCTTGTGGCCGCGGATGCGCGTCACCGTGCGATCGACCCACTGGCTGATGGCAAAGCCGCGCTTGCTCGACGCGTCGCCGATGCGCAGCAGCAGCCTCGCATTCGCATTGCTGCCGCGCCGCAGCGCATCGCGCACGCGCTGCAGCACGCCGTCCTGCGCCTCGATGTCCACGTAGTGCAGCACGTCGAGAATCACGACCAGGTCGCACGCGGGCAGCGGCGCCGAACACATGTCGGCGCACACCAGCCGCGGCGCGGGCTGCAGATGGCCGATCGAAGCCGCGGCGCGTGCCACGTCCTTGGGCATCAGCTCGATGCCGGTGTAGTCGGGCGCCGCTGGCGTGGGCTTCCAGGACGACGGCCAGCGGCCGTGCGCCTGCATGCGGCTCATCGACGCCAGCAAGCTCGCGAAGAGCCCCTGGCCGCAGCCGATGTCGACCACGCGCCGGTGCGCCGCGTCGATCAGTCCGCGCTCGAGCAGCCCGCGAAAGACCGGGTCGCGCCCCAGCTTGCCGCGTGCGAACTGCCAGGCGAACGTGCCGCCCTTCTTGTAGGGAACGGTGGCGGCTTCGTGAAGCTCGCGCCACGCGGCGTCGGTGGAAAAAGGCGGCGTTGCGCTCATGGTTCAAGGCCTTCCGGCAAGGTGACGGCGTGCAATCCATCCGCACGCAAGCGTTCGAGCAGCAAGGGCAATACCTCCAGCAGTACAGGATTTCCTTGCGGCGTGCGCGCGGCGTTGCCATCGTGAAGAAGCAGGATGTCGCGCGCCTGCAGGTTGCGCCCAAGGCGCGCCATGACCTTGGCCGCATCGCCTTCGCGCGTGTCGAAGCCGCGCCGCGTCCAGCTCACGAGCAACAGGCCGAGCCGGTGCAGCACCGGTTCCAGGAACGGATTGCGCAGCCCGGCCGGCGCGCGGAAACAGGTCGGGCGCTGGCCGGTGGTTTCGAACAGGATGTCCTGCGCCCGTGCAATCTCGCTCGCGAAACCGCGCGGACCGAGAAACGAGAAGTTGTGCCGATGCCGCGCCGTGTGGTTCTGGATGCTGTGGCCCCGCGCCACGATCTCGCGCGCCAGTGCCGGATGCGCAAGCACGCGCTCGGCAATGCAGAAAAATGTGGCACGCTGCCCGTGGGCGTCGAGCAGGTCGAGCACCCGGGGCGTGACCTCGGGCTCGGGCCCATCGTCGATGGTGATGGCCACCTGGCGCCGGACGCCAGCCGCTTCGGGCAAGCGCGTGACGTTGGGGCCCAGCAGGCTGCTGCGCGGCGTGAGCCCCGCGCCGGTGATCAACGCATGATTCAGCACGATCGCGCCGATGGCCCAGGGCATGGCGCCCGGCACCAGCACGCCCGCGCCGATGGCGGCCACGTGCCAGGCCGCACTGGCGCGGATGGCCGGCGGCCAGGGCCAGGATTCAGGGGGCGCAGCAGAGGCGGACGACATGGCGCGGGATTGTCCCATCAGCCGCGCGCAGGCGGTGGCGTGACCCGGCGTGCGAATGCAGCCGACAGCAGCAGCGCCAGCAAGGCGCCCGGTGCCACCACCCGGCCGATCGACGACAGCGCCGGAATGTCCGAGATTGCGATCAGCCCGAAGGACACCACCGTGGTGAGATTGGCCAGCATCAGCGATGCCAGCGTGTCCTCGTCGGCCCTTCCGAACACACGCAACTGGTCGAAGAACAGCGCGTAGTTGGAGCCCACCGCCACGATCAGGAGCAGCCCCACCAGGTGCAGGATGCCCAGTGGCACCTGGAGCACGGCCATGCCGCCGAGCGTGAGCACCACCGCGACGACCAAGGGCTGGCAGACGGCGAGCAGCCGCTTGCCCGAGCGCAGGTAGATGCCCAGCAGAACCACCACCGCCAATGCGCCGAGCATCACCTGCACGAAGGCCTCGTGCAGATAGCGCTGGTAGAGCCCGGCAAGTTCGCGGCCGACGTCGACCACCTGCACTTCGGGCACGCCCGCGAGCGCTTGCTCGAGACGGCCCGCATTGAAATTCGGGCCGGGGTGCAGCACCACCAGCGTCGACCACCCGCCGCCGGGCCGCTGGTACATGAGCGTGTTGACCACCGAGCCCAGCGGCCCGCCGGTCAGGTCGGCGCGCCGCACGGGCGCCAGCTTGCGCGCGGCCTCGACGTCGGCCAGGAAAGGTCCGAGCCGCGTGGCCGGCAGCGGCGAGCCTTGCGTAGCCTCCGCCAGCCGCATGCGCAGCGCCTCGGCCTCGGGCAGGCTGGCCAGGCGCGCCGCCTGCGTCGCCACGCTCGGCAGCACGCGCGTCACGGCCTCGAAACCGCCGAGCTCGCCCTTGTCGACCAATGCTTCGAGCCGCGCGGTGGCCGCCTCGGTATTGCGCAGTGCCGTTTCCTCGTCGGCGCCGTAGACCACCACCAGCGTGCTGCCATCGCCGGTGCCGATGTCGGCACGCAGCATCTCGTCGAGCTGCTGCGCCGACTTGGGCACCGGGCTCATTGCGCCGAGATCGGCTCGCCAGAGATGGCCGCCCTGCCAGATGACCAGTGCCAGCGCGGCGACGCCGAGCCCGGCCAGCACCCAGCGCAGGCGCGGCAGCCCGCGCACGAGCACGCCGGCCGCGTTTGCCATGTACCTGCGCATGCCCATGCCGGTGGCACCATCGGGTGCGAGCACCGGCAGCGCGTAGCGCGTGGCCAGCGCCGCGGCCACCAGGCCGGCGATGGAAAACACGCCCAGCTGCGCCAGGCCCGGAAAACCCGAGAACAGCAGCGCCGCAAAGCCGCACACCGAGGTCAGCAGGCCGAGCCGCACGGTGGGCCAATGCACGTCGCGCCAGCGCGCCCAGCCGGTGCCGGCCACGGCGGCGCCGCGCGCCTGGATGAGGTAGTAGATGGCGTAGTCGACCGTCTCTCCGATCAGCGTGCTGCCGAAGCCCAGCGTCATGCCGTGCACCGAACCGAACACCACGCTCACCGCGGCGGTTCCCACCACCACGCCGGTGGCCACGGGCAGGAACGCGATGACCAGTGCGCGCGGCGAGGCGAAAGCCAGCAGCAGCAGGCCGCCCATCACGAAGCCGCCGACGATCGCGAGGTGCATGGCCTCCGTCTTGATCTTGTCGCGGCTCAGCACCGAGAAGACCGGCGGGCCGCTCAACAGCAGCCTGGGCCTGGCGGCTTCGGCCATGCCCTGCGTTGCGGCATCGAAGGCCGCCTGCACCCGCGCGATGGCCACGGCCTGCGCGTCGAGATCGCTGCCCGCCGCGCGCGTGGTGGCGATCATGAGTGCGCGCGGCGCGGTGCGCGACATCCAGACGCCGTTCTCGCTGCGCGGTGCGCTGGCCGGCGTCAGTTCGACGGCGATGCGCTGGGTTTCCCCGGTCGGATCGCGGTCGAGCAAGGGCTTGATCGCATTGCCGGCCGGCGTGCCCAGCATGGAGAGGGTTTCGTAGATCGCATCGCGCAGCCCGTCGACGGTGAAATGATCGGGCTTCACGCCCGGCGAGAGCTGGTAGCGGTGCGCGAAGACCCAGGTGCCGGCCTCGCTCCAATCGCCGGTGTCGCCGTTCTGGATGAGGTCGAAGAGCTTGCTTTCGCGCATGGACTTGGCCACGGCGCGGGACACCGCGGCGCGCTGCTCCACGTCGGCGCCGCCTTCGATGCCGAGCATCAGCGTTCGCGATGCCACGCCGCTTTGCAGTTGCTCGATGAGCACCTGCTGGCGCACGTCGGGGCTCTTGGGGAGAAACGCGGAAAGATCGGCACTGAAGTGCGTGCGCGCAATCTGCAGCCCGCCGCCGAGCAGGACCAGGGCCCAGACCAGCAACACCACCGCCCGGCGCCGCCAGCTCGGCAGCCCTCCCTCGCTCTGGCGCGCGCTCACGGCGCGGTGCGTCCGGCGGCGCCCGATGGCGCGGTGGATGCGGCGCCCGCGCGCTCGGGCGTGATGCTCATCACCGAGCGGTCGCCGCCGACGAATTCCATCTCGAGGCCGGTCACCTCGCTCGCGCGGCCGATGATGCGGATGCTGCGCACCTGGGCCGCGAGCCGGCTGTCGGCCGGCAGCAGGTCGAGCGTCCAGTTGCCGGCCGAGCCGCCCACCGTGCTGCGGAAATAGCGCTGCAGCGTGGCGCCGTCGCCGCTCAATGTGCCGCGCATGGCTTCGACCAGGCCGAGCAGCTCGGGCATGCTGTCGAGCGTCAGCGTGCGGCTGCGGCCGCCGCGCGACAGCGTGAGCGTGTTGCCTTCGACGGCCATCGTCTCCTCGCGCGGCGACAAGGTGCGCCGCACCAGCTTGTCGGGCGCATTGAAGCTCAGGGTGCCGCGCGAGTCGAGCGGTCCTTCGAGTCCATGCACGAAGCGCTGCTCGGTGAAGCGCGCCTCGCCGCTCTTCTGCCTGGCGAGCAATCCCATCAGCTCGGGCAGGTCGAAAGCCCAGGCCGGCGCGGCGCAGCAGGCCAGTGCCAGGAGCAGGCTTCTGCAAAGCCAGTCAAACCGAATCTTCGAGCCAGAAATCATGGAAGTTGAACCAGTTGTACGGATAGGCGCGGCACAGCGCATCCAGGCGCGCCACGTAGGCTTCGATCGCCGCGCGGATGCGGCGTTCCCGCTCGGCGGGGTCGGTGGACCGTTCGGTGAAGTCGGCCAGGAGATCGAATTGGACATCGTAGCGCGCACCGCCTCCATAGAGGCCGGCCATGAAGAACACCTTGCGCCGCAGCAGTGCCGCAAGGCGGAACGGTCCGTCGTCGAAACTTGCCGGCTGGCCGAGGAACGGCAGCACGATGGTGTTGCCGCGCTGCTGCGCGGGCTGGTCTTCGCTGCCCGGCAGGGTGCGGTCGACGAGCATGCCGCCGAGGCCGCCGCCGTCCAGCCAGTCGCGCAGCGCGAGCATCGAGTGCGGCCGGCCGAGCGCGATCACGTGCGGCCGCAGTTCGGGCAGGCTGATGGCATTGAGGATGGCGTTGATGCGTTGCGCGTTGTCGGGGTACATCAGCATCGCGAGCCGCAGTTCCTGCTTGTGCTGGCTCTTGTGCTTGCAGGCACCCATGGCCTCGAAGCTGCCCACGTGCGCGCCCAGCAGGAAGGCGCCGCGCCCGTTCAAGGCTTCGGCTTCGAGCGCCGAATTGCCCTTCACCTGCACGTCGAACAGGTCCATGCGCCCGCGCAGGAAATACACGCGGTCGAGCACCGTCGAGGCGAAGGTGTGTAGCAGGCGGTAGCCGTCGATCCAGCCGGCGCGCGGCCCGACAGCCCGGAACAGGTAGCGCTTGATGTGGCGGCGCGGCGCAGGCGCGAACAACAGGAAGTACAGGCTGATGGGCGGCAGCAGCAGGCGGGTGACGCGGCGTCCGCAGATCAGCGCCATCGCGCAGATGAAACGCAGGGCCAGCATGTTGCTGCGCTCGGGCGCGTGCGCCCAGTCGCCGCGCTGCCCCGCCTGCGCGGCATCGTTCACGGCGCGCGTCTCGGCGTCGGTGTGCTTCATCACGCGGATCCTTGCCCGGCCACCCAGCGGCCGGTGACAGCCACCACGCCGTCGCAGCGCACGTCGAAGCGCACGCCACGCGCGGCGCCGGACTCGGGCTGCAGCTCGATGGAGAGCATGCTGCCTGGGCGCACCGGCGCCAGGAACTTGGCCGCCGCCAGCGTGGGATGGGCGCCCAGCCGCGCCACCAGCGCGGGCACGCGCTGAACGGCTTCCATCACCTCGGCCAATATCAGTGCGCCCGGCAGCAGCGGCTGCCCCGGAAAGTGTCCCGCGAACGATGGATGGTCGGCAGGCACCGCATGGGCCAGCTGCACCGGGGTGTCGTCCTCCGCCAGTTGCGCGAGCGCGAACTCACGCAGCGCGCGCGCGGTGAGCTTGCCGGTGCCTTCGCGCGGAAACGCCTTCACCTGCACCACCCGGCGCGGCACGAACACGGGCTCCAGCCGCTGCCGCAGCGCCGCGATGACCTGGGCGGCCGAGAGCGTGGGCGCCACCACGAAGGCCACGGGACGGACCACCCCGTCGGCCACGTCGTCGGGCAGCCAGAACGCGCCGTCCTCGACGCCCGGAATGCTGTTGAGGTGATAGTTCAGGTGGGCGAGCGAGCTGCGCCGCCCCGCCACGTGGATCAGGTCGTTGGCGCGGCCGAAAAGGCGAAAGCGGCGATCGTCGAGCAGCTCGAGCACGTCGGCCATGGGCGTGGCCTCGGGCAGGAAGTCGCCGCTGAAGATGAAGCGCTCGGGAGCGTCGCCCTCGCCGGCCTCGGCATGCACGCGGATGCTGCCGAAGTTCTCCCAGACCTCGCTCTGCGTGGTGCGGCGGGTGGCGACCTGGCCCGATTCGGTGCTGCCGTAGATCTCGATCAGCACGCCGCCCAGCGCCAGCTCGGCCTGCGCCGCGAGCTGCGGCGACAGCGGCGCGGTGGCCGAAAGAATCAGGTCGACGGGCGGCAGGTCGATGCCCGACAAGAGCAGCGTCTTCAGGTGGAAAGGCGTGGTGACCAGCGCCCGTGGACGCGGCACCGATGCCAGGGTCTTTGCGACGTCGGCCGGAAAGAACGGCCGCCCGCTTTCGAACGCGGCACCGCCGAGCATGGCCAGCAGCGCCGACGACTCCAGCCCGTAGCTGTGCTGCACCGGCACCGTCGCCACCAGCGTCAGGCCCTCGAGCGAAGGCCGCCCGAGGAGGCTGGAGAGCCGCTCGACCGCCACCGCCACGTCGCCGACCAGCGTGTCCCAGCGCTTGGCGTGCGGCTGGGGCACGCCGGTGGAGCCCGAAGTCAGCAGGCTCACGGCGTGCATGGCACCGTCGATGGCCGGCACTTCGAGGCCCTCTCCACCTTCGGAGCTGGAGCGGTCCTCGATCAGCACGCGCGGCATGCCGGGCGTGGCGAGCTGGGCGTCGTCGGTCAGCGCGAAAAGTTCCGATCCACCCGATTCGAGCAACCGCGCGAGCGTGTCGGGCCGCGCGTCGGGCGGCAAGAGGCTCGCATGGCCGCGCACCAGCGCGGCCGCCAGGCTGACGGCAAAGGCATAGCGGTCGACGCACAGGTTGACGGCCTTGCCCTCGTCCGGCAGCACCGGCGCGAAGCGCGCGACATCGGCCAGGAACTGGCGTGTGCTGACTGGCACGCCGGCGCGCCAGGCCAGCGGGGCATCGAGGTCCCGATGGGCGATCAGCGGCAGCAGGCGGTTATCGGCAGTCACGCAAAGCCACCTGGTTCACCGGCCGCCAGTGCCGTGGTCGATGCGCGACGTGCCCTGGAAGGCACGCACCGCATCGATGAGCCGCGTGCGCTCGAATTCGGGGTGCAGCCGGTAGCGCACCAGGTGCTCGCCCACGAAGAGAACCGCGACGGAGAGCGGGGTCAGCACGTTGGCGAGCAGCGACCAGGCGGAGAAAGGCAGGGTCAGGTACACCACGATGGACGACACCACGACGAGCGCGAAGTACACGGTCCAGATGCGGGTGAGCTGCGTGGTGTAGGCCAGCATGTCGCCCTTGAGCGGATGCACCCGCTGTGCGAACTGCGTGATCAGCGGAAGCCCCGGTCCGCGCAGCGTGGCGCCGAACCAGCCGCACAGCAGGCCGTTGATGGCCACGTGCTGGAACACATAGAGGCGGTTGGTGTCGCCCGCCTCACCCAGGAACACGAGCGCGAAGCCGGCGATGCCCAACAGCATGGCCGCGATGAAACCCAGGCGGCCGAACTTGCTTGCTGCAAAGCCCATGGCGGCAAGCCACAGCGGGCCGAGCAGCACCACCACCGCCCACGGCTCGGTGGGGTGGAACAGCATCATCCAGTGGGAAAGGCCGGCATAGGCCACTCCCACCAGCAGCAGGAGCGCCAGTCGCCATCGTGACATGGATCAGGAAGCGCTGCGGTGCTCGGCGACGTGGGTCGCGAGCGTGCGCAGCGACTGGAAGATCTGTTGGTTGCGCTCGTCGTCCGAACGCAGCTGGAAGCCGTAGCGCCGGGACACTTCGAGCGCCACTTCGAGGATGTCGATCGAGTCGAGGCCCAGGCCCTCGCCGTACAGCGGATCGGTGGGCACGATGTCTTCGGGCGCGACTTCGAGATTGAGCGCGTTCACCAGCAGGACGGCCAGCTCTTTCTCAATGGGCGACTGTTCAGGTGAATCGCCAACGGCGGGAATGGGGGGCTGAGCAGTCGATGACAAGAAAACCTCCTGAAACTTTTTCGGTTACTACCTCGCGGGTCGTGGATTATAGGAGGGCCGCTTGATTAGACTGCCCGCTTCGATACGACCCGGAGCCCCTCATGGCCGACCCCCTCCTGATAGCACGCCACGACACCATCGAGTGCGCCCTGCTGCCCAGCCTGGCCAACCGCCACGGCCTGATCACCGGCGCGACCGGCACCGGCAAGACGGTCACCCTGCAGACCATGGCCGAGAAGCTCTCGGGCATCGGCGTTCCGGTGTTCATGGCCGACGTGAAGGGCGACCTCACGGGCATGAGCCAGAAGGGCGCAATCGGCGAAAAGATGGCGGCCACGCTGAAGGAACGCGGCATCGACCCGCCCGAACCAGCCGCCTGCCCCGTCACCCTGTGGGACGTGTTCGGCGAACAGGGCCATCCGGTGCGCGCCACGGTCTCCGACATGGGCCCCCTGCTCCTGGGCCGCATGCTGGACGTGAACGAAACCCAGGCCGGCGTGCTGAACCTGGTGTTCAAGATTGCAGACGACAACGGCCTGCTGCTGCTCGACCTGAAGGACCTGCGCGCCATGCTGCAGCACGTGGGCGAGAACGCGAGCCAGTTCACCACCGAGTACGGCAACATCAGCGCCGCCAGCGTGGGCGCCATCCAACGCGGCCTGCTGCAGATCGAAACCCAGGGCGGCGACAAGTTCTTCGGCGAGCCGATGCTCAACATCGCCGACTTCATGCAGACGGTGGGCGGCAAGGGCGTGGTCAACATCCTGGCCGCCGACAAGCTCATGAACTCGCCGCGGCTCTACGCCACCTTCCTGCTCTGGATGCTGTCGGAACTGTTCGAGCAACTGCCCGAAATCGGCGACCCGGACCAGCCGAAGCTGGCCTTTTTCTTCGACGAGGCCCACCTGCTTTTCAACGAAGCGCCCAAGGCGCTGGTCGAGCGCATCGAGCTCGTGGTGCGGCTGGTGCGCTCCAAGGGCGTGGGTGTGTATTTCGTCACACAGAACCCGCTGGACATTCCGGATTCGGTGCTGGCCCAGCTCGGCAACCGCGTCCAGCATGCGCTGCGCGCCTTCACCCCGCGCGACCAGAAGGCCGTGAAGGCCACCGCCACCACCATGCGGCAGAAACCGGGCCTGGACATCGAGACCGCCATCACCGAGCTGGCCGTGGGCGAGGCGCTGGTGAGTTTTCTCGATGCCAAGGGCCGCCCGAGCGTGACCGAGCGCGTGTTCGTGGTGCCGCCGGGCAGCCAGATCGGCCCCATCACGCCCGCGCAGCGACAGGCGGTGATCGGCGGTTCGCTGGTCGCCGGCGTGTACGAAAAGACGGTCGATCGCGAATCGGCCTACGAAAAGCTCAAGGGCCGGGCCGAAAGCGCGCCCGAAGCGCCAGCGGCCAAGCCGGGTGCCAAGGGTGCGGAGGAATCGTCCGGCGGCAGCAGCATGCTGAACGACCTGCTCTTCGGCAGCACCGGCCCCCGCGGCGGCAAGCGCGACGGCCTGGTGCAGACCATGGCCAAGTCGGCGGTGCGGACCATGGGCACCTCGGTCGGCAAGGAGATCCTGCGCGGGGTACTGGGCGGGATCTTCGGCGCCAAGAAGCGCTGAGCCCTTTCCGCTGCGGACCGGGCCGACTGCGCCCGGCTTACCAGCGCAGCAGGCGCGGCCCGAGCAAGGCGCCCAGCACCACCGGCACGGCAATGCCACTGACGTACCAGACCGCGAGGAACGGCGCCGTCAGCTCCATGCAGTGCAGCGCGTAGACGGCGGCGCCCACCCCGCCCGCAAGGCCCCCAGCCGCGGCGCCGGCCAGCGCCGGACGCGTCGGGGCCAGGCTTTTCAGCGCCAGCATCGCGGCTGCGAAGACAGGCAGCGCCATCAGCCCAATGCTGAGTGCGCAGACGCGCCATGACTCGCCCATGAGAAGCGGCATGCGGTCCTGGGCTGGTGCATTGAACCAGGCCACGGCCGCCATCACCCACACCGCGAGCACCGGCAGGGCCATGCCGATCCAGGCGCGGCGCACCCGCACGCCAGGCCGCGCGAGGCGCTGCACCGTTACGAAGGCGGCGGCCGCAATGCACAGCGGAAACAGCACCTTGACCCAGAACATCGGCCAGAACATGGCCT
>Ga0163161_10001616_pt1 | contig 16591 bp, 12 predicted proteins | sample S45metaG_FD_129847 | JGI IMG/M metagenome (GOLD analysis project Ga0163161, IMG submission 129847) | Switchgrass rhizosphere microbial communities from Kellogg Biological Station, Michigan, USA - S4-5 metaG | ecosystem: Host-associated > Plants > Roots > Rhizosphere > Soil | place: USA... | reverse complement strand
TGTCTGGTACTCGGAACTGTCCGACATCTACCAGCAAAAATACTTCAACCTGACCCACAGCCAGCCCATCGGCGACTGGACCCTGGGCGCCAACCTCGGTTACTTCATCGGCAAGGAAGACGGCAGGGCCTTGGCTGGCGACTTGGACAACAAAACCGCGTTCGCGCTGCTCTCGGCCAAATACGGCGGCAACACCTTCTACGTCGGCCTGCAAAAACTCACCGGCGAAAGCGCGTGGATGCGGGTCAACGGTACCAGTGGCGGAACCTTGGCCAACGATAGCTATAACGCCAGTTTTGATAACGCTCAGGAGCGCTCATGGCAGCTACGCCACGACTTTAACTTCGCGGTACTCGGTATCCCGGGCCTGACATTAATGAACCGATATATCAGTGGTGATAATGTCCACACAGGTTCGATAACAGATGGTAAAGAATGGGGCCGAGAATCGGAATTGGCCTACGTCGTACAGTCTGGTGCGCTGAAAAATCTCAGCGTTAGATGGCGTAATGCGAGTGTTCGCAGGGATTTCAGCAGCAATGAGTTTGATGAAAACCGGATTTTTATTAATTATCCCATATCGTTATTGTGACGATTGTTTCGCTCGCCAATACCCGGTGGAGTAACTTCTGCGATCGTCTGAGCAGTAATAACTTGATCAGACGGTTGCAGATAAACCCTGCGTCAATTAGGTACTTAATGTGGCGTTGGTAGGTTTGCCTCCGCGGCCTCATCAAACTTCAACCGGGCAGCTTCAATATCAGGCAGTTTATCAAGCGTCCATTTATGCAATTCGCGAAATGGCTGCTGCAATGTCCGACCCAGTGGGGTGATCTCATACTGGACTGCCACGGGCGAGAACGAGATGACCTGGCGCGATACGAGACCATTTCGTTCCAGCCGCCGGAGGCACTGCGTCAGTGCCTTCTGAGTGACACCCTCCAGGCGGCGCCTGATGGCATTAAAGCGATGGGGTCCATCATCAAGCACAGCCAGAACCATCATCGACCACTTGTCTGCGATCTGGTCGAACAATGCCCGGCTTGGGCAGTCCGACGAAAAACATTGTGGCTTTAATTCCAGCATCGAAGTTTCCTCATATATACCTAGGCTACTCTAGGTGCCTAATTGACATTAGGTCTACAAAATATACTTATATGGCTTCCGAAAGCAAATGGAGTCCATCCAATGTCAAACCCTGATACCAGCATTTTATTCCGTCCTTTTTCCATCGGGTCACTTGAGTTGAAAAACCGGATTGTCATGGCGCCGATGACTAGGCAATTTTCGCCGGAGGGCATCCCCGGCGAAGCGAGCGCTGCATATTACCGGCGGCGCGCGGAAGGTCGTGCCGGATTAATCTTGTCAGAAGGGACCGTTATCGATCGTCCCGCTTCACGTAACGGTTCCGGTATTCCTTTTTTCCACGGTGAAGCAGCGCTGGCCGGATGGAAGAACGTAATCGATTCTGTCCACAATGCGGGTGGCCGTATGGGGCCGCAACTCTGGCACACCGGCGCAGTGCGTGACGTCAGCGGCTGGGAGCCAGATGCGCCGGTGGAAAGTCCATCGGGCCTCGATTCGCCAAACGACCCCCGCGGTGTGGCGATGAGCGAAGAGGATATTGCAGATACAGTTGCTGCTTTCGCCAAGGCAGCAGCGGATGCCAAACGCCTGGGTTTCGACACCGTTGAAATCCATGGGGCTCATGGTTATTTGATCGATCAGTTTTTCTGGGGCGGCACCAATCAGCGCACCGATCGCTACGGTGGACCGACGATCAAGGAGCGCTCGCGCTTTGCCGCTGAGATTGTCTCTGCTGTTCGTCATGCGGTCGGCCCCGAATTCCCAATTATCATGCGCGTCAGCCAGTGGAAACAGCAGGACTTTGCAGTGCGTATTGCAGAGACCCCAGCAGCGATGGAAGACTGGCTACTGCCGTTGGTTCAGGCAGGTGTTGATGTTCTGCATTGTTCGCAGCGACGCTTCTGGGATCCTGAGTTTCCCGAAATTGACGGTGAGAACGGACTCAATTGCGCGGGCTGGGCGAAGAAAGTCACTGGAGCCACAACCATCAGCGTCGGCTCGGTCGGGCTGGATAATGATGTTACTCATGCATTCGCCGGCCAGGGTTCAACGCCTGCGAGTCTGGATCGGCTCGTCGAGCGTATGGAGCGCGAAGAGTTTGATCTGATCGCAGTAGGGCGAGTTTTGCTGAGTGACAAGGATTGGGTCGCCAAAGTGGAAAAAGGCAATTACGCGGATCTGAAAGGCTTCAATCCGGCGTCTTTAGCCGAATTGATTTGAGTCTTATACCGGAGCGGAGATGTTATGCCGCAACGGTTTTAATCTCAGGGAATCAGAGGCTGAACGTCGGTTTTCCGAGTTCGAGTCGTAATCCGTTGTTGAGTACAGCATGCACCGTTTCAATGACTGACTTTTTACGACCACTCAACATCCGACGATGACAGGGGGGCGGGCATCTACGTGCGAGTCGTAGATGTCCGTTGGTAGTGGGTAATACGACGTCGCCACGAATGATCCGACGCTTCTGGACAAAAGCGCTCACTCGTATTGATGTCGTCGTCTTACGCTATGTCAAGAATCCCGAATCCCGAGAATACAGAACAGGAGAGGCACGTTATTTTTCGTTATTCTATTTAGGAATAAGCATAATAAAATATATTCCTTGATCGTATTAATCATCATGCTACCTTGCTGTCACCGGACCGCCGGATATGTTCAATCCTATTGTTATGGTACGACTATGTCCGGCGCCCGAATCTTCCAAATCAGCCTTGAGGCTCTGTCGCATGACGGCGCCCACGCGGCGATTTATCACGCCGGCAATCTGCGCATCAGTTCTTTTTCCTCCATTGCCGTTCCATTCGTTACCGGCAAACCCCTCCCTTGTCAGGCCAACAGCGAAGCCTGCAGTGCAATCAGCGAAGGCTTGGCGTTTCTTCTCTACGCCATGTGAATCATCGTTGTTGCGCACTTCCATACCGTCAGTCCAGCCAATCATCTTCCGGTAATACCCCGTCTATGGGGTTGCAGCCTGAAGTGTGAGTGATTGGGCGTCTGTTCCGAGCAAGACCTATCACGATTGACAACAATGCCAAACTATCTGGATGAAGCTCATCGAGCTGAAATCGCTAAGCTGAGCACTACCGTAACGAGTAAAACTGAATGGCCCACCTGGCTTTTGTTAGTCGGGTTCTATCTGGCTTGGGCGTTTATTATTTTTTGTGGGAGCGTACTTGGCGAAGTACTCAGCCTCGTCCTGTTGATTCCACTGGTTGTGCTGTGGATGTCGATTCAGCATGAGCTTATCCACGGTCATCCAACGCGTTGGGCTGGCATCAATAAAGCCCTGGGATTTCTGCCATTTGCCGTGTGGTATCCCTACGACATCTATAGGGACACTCATTTGGCGCATCACCACGACGAGGCGTTGACGGTGCCGGGCCAAGATCCGGAAAGTCGTTATGTCACCGGTGCTGTTTGGTTGCGCTCGCCTCGCTATATCAGAACGTTGTTATGGGTAAACAAGACCGTGGGTGGTCGTTTGCTTATGGGCGCTCCGTTGGCGGTGATAACCCTCGTGGGCAGTGAGATCGGAGGGCTGTTTCACACCGGGCGAATCGCTTGGCGGATGTGGGTTGCTCATCTACTAAGTGTTGGCGTAGTGCTGGCCTTGGTTGAGCAATACAGCGCCATCAGTGCCATGCAGTACCTATTCCTGGTGTCGCTGCCGGCCTTGTCGATTGCCATGATCCGGTCGTTTTACGAACATCGTCCGTCAACGCTTCCGCAACACCGCACGGTTATCAATGAATCGTCGGGGCTGTTGAGTTGGCTGTTTCTCAACCTCAATCTTCACCTGGTTCATCACGATCTTCCCGGTTTGCCCTGGTTTTACTTACCCAGGGTGTATAGAGCCAGGCGTGAACAATGGATCGCGCGAAACAATGGCTATGTCATTCATGGCTACTTCCAGTTATTGCAGAAACATCTGGTCAGTCCCGTGGATTGTCCTCGCCATCCTGCTGAGCACTAACACTAGGCAAGCTAATAGGGCGTCGGAAAAATGATACGTTTTGAAGCCATCAGGAAAACTCATAAAGGCAGCCCGCGAATGGCCGTGAGCGATTTAACGCTTCACGTCCGAGAGGGTGAGATCTGTGTATTTGTCGGGCCCAGTGGATGCGGCAAAACCACCATTTTGCGCATGATCAACAGGCTGGATACCCAGGACAGTGGCCGCATCTGTGTCAATGGCGTGGCGACCGATGAACTTGACGTCGTTACGCTACGCCGTGGCATTGGTTTCATGATGCAGAGCGCAGCCTTATTTCCTCACCAGACGGTTGCCGAAAATATTGGCGCAGTCCCGCGGCTGCTGGGCTGGAGCAAACATAAAATTCGCCAGCGCGTGAGCGAACTCATCTCCCTGGTTGGGCTTCAGCCGGAATTTCTGGACCGCTACCCTAATCAGCTGTCGGGCGGACAGCAAAGCCGTGTCGCCCTGGCGCGGGCATTGGCCTCGGACCCACCGGTTGTATTGATGGACGAACCCTTTGCCGCGCTTGATCCGGTGATACGCGAGCGACTGCAGGATGAACTGGTTGCACTTCAGAGACGTTTGCATAAAACCATTATCCTGGTGACCCATGATATGGAGGAGGCCATCAAGATTGGTGATCGGATTGCCATCTTCGAGGGCGAAGGAAAACTTGTTCAGTTCGATACCCCTCACAACATCCTTGCCCATCCTGCCAGCGAGTTTGTGAAGAACTTTATCGGCAAAGATCCGCTGTTAAAAAGACTTTCGCTGATGAAGGTTTCTGATCTTCCGGTGGATGAGGTCAGTTGTGAATTCAAACTTCTCCTGGATGACAAGTCCAACCCGTTGAAGTGGGTCAGTGAATCGGACGTGGCTGTTCCGGAGCTGACCACGGTGTCGAGTCACGACTCATTGCATCACGCCCTGGTTAAAATTCTAACGGCACCGATCGGTGTGGTTGTTCGCGTGGACGAGGCGGGCGGTTACGAAGGTTGCCTGTCGATTGCCAGCCTTCACAGCGCACTCAATGAGCGCCGCTTCGGAAGTGCGCAATGATTGACTGGTCCTGGATCGTTGAAAACTGGCAGCAGATCGGCCAGCTGTTAATTGATCATATTCAACTGGTGACCTTGGGCCTGTGTATAGGGATGCTGTTAGCGGGTGCAATGGTGCTCTTGACGTTGTGGCAGCCAGGACTGGCGCGGCCGATGATTTATGTCTGCGGCATACTCTTTACCATTCCGTCGCTGGCACTGTTTATTTTGATAATGCCTTTTACCGGGTTATCCAAGACCACGGCGGTCATTGGTTTGAGCCTGTATTCCTTGCTCATCGTGTTACAGAACACCTTGGCGGGACTTGCGAGTAACCCCGCGGACGTATTGGAGGAAGCCCGTGCGCTCGGGTATACGCGCATGCAGAGATTCCTCGGGGTTGAACTTCCACTGGCGCTGCCTGCTTTATTGGCAGGCTTACGAACAACCTCGGTTACTTTGGTGGGACTGGTGACTGTTACTGCCTTGATTGGACAAGGTGGACTGGGCCAGTTGTTCATTACCGGGCTGGCTCAAAGTTTCACTACACCTGTGGCAGTCAGCCTGGTCCTGACCGTGATGTTGGCGTTATGTTTTGATTTTCTGTTTTATTCAATCAATAAATGGCTGGTGCCTTGGGTGCGCTGATGAACATGATCGCAAGTGTCTACCTTTGGTTTTCTCTTCCTGATAATTGGTTGGGTGAAAACGGCATCCTGACTCGGCTGGCAGAGCATATTTATTATGTGTCCTTGAGCCTGGTTATTGCTTGCGCAATAGCGTTGCCGCTTGGCGTACTGTTGGCTAACTATCGCAAAGGCGCGCAGGTGGCGATAGGGCTGTTCAATATTGGGCGAGCATTACCTTCCCTGGGTATTGTGATACTTGCAATCATGCTCATTGGCTATGAAACCAGCACGGTGATTATCGCGTTGGTGACCATGAGCATCCCGCCGATATTAACCAATACCTATGTTGGCATCGATCAGGTGGATTCATCTCTGAAGCAGGCTGCCAGATCGATGGGCATGCGCAGAGGGCAGATGTTTTTTCAGCTCGAGTTGCCGCTGGCTTTTCCGCTGATCTTTTCAGGGTTCCGATCAGCCCTGGTGCAACTTATCGCCACGGCCACCATCGCCGCGTATGCCGGCTTCGGTGGGCTGGGCAGGTTTCTTATTGATGGACTGGGCCGAAATGATACGCCGCAAATTATTGGCGGCGCACTGATGGTGTCGGCACTGGCGATTGTCAGTGAGTGGGTTTGTTCAATGATAGAAACATTCATGGTTAGAAAATGGCGGGCGGGAAAAATCGAACTAAGCGCTACATGACCTGAGGCATTTGAAAGTGTGTATTAACTCTGCAGAGGTGCAAACCCACATGAAAAACAAACAACGTTCGAAGGCTCGCTCAGCGCACTCGGTTTCATTGCTGCTGGGGTTAGGCTTGCTGGTGGGCAGCGCGTTTGCCAGCGCTCAGTCCATCACCATTGGAGGGGCCAATTTTTCCGAGCAGACGATTCTCGCCAACATCTATGCGTCAGCCTTGAAAAATCAAGGGATAGACGTCAAGACCCGACTCAATCTCGGCAACCGCCAGATCATCGCCCAGGCCCTGGAAAACGGCGATATAGACGTCGTACCCGAATACCTGGGGTCACTGTTGAGTTTCTATGACGACAAGACCGCCCTGACCAGCCAAAAGGAGATCCTCGGCGCTTTGCAACAGAAGTTGCCGGCGGACCTCCAGCTGCTTGAGCCTTCGTCCGCAGGCTCCATTACCGCCTGGGCTGTCACCAAAAAGACCGCAGAAAAGTACAACCTGCGCACCTTGTCCGACCTGGCGCCCATTTCGGGTGATTTCACCCTGGGCGGGCCTCCCGAGGTCGCCACAGCTGCGTTAGGCCTGCCCGGGTTGAAGGCGGTCTACGGCATCAACTTCAAGAGCATCAAGTCGCTGGACATGGGCGGGCCGTTGTCGCGGCTGGCGTTGAACTCCGGCGCTATCGACGTGGCCACGGTGGTCTCCACGCAAGGCATCCTGGCGAAAGAGCCTTGGGTTGTCCTTGAGGACGACAAGCACCAACAGCCCCTGCAAAACATCACGCCACTGGGTCGCAAGGCGTTGCTGACCCCGGAAGTCACCCAGGTGCTCAATGAGGTCTCTGCAAAACTGACCGATGACGACCTCAAGCAACTCAATCGCCTGGTTGATATCGATCACAAGGACCCCGCGAAAGTCGCGGCGCAGTGGGTCGCCGAACATACCGTCAAGACGGCCCAGTGAAAATCAATGCGACGTGGGTAAGGTCGCGGAGGCGTTATGTCGAATAAAAGTATGATTTTGAATTTGTTCTTTTTTAATCCCCAGGGCGATCATCGTTTTTCCTGGCGCCACCCGCTGGCACCGACCCAAGAGATATTGACGCTGGGTTACTACGTAAAACTCGTGCAGGCGGCGGAGGCGGCGAAGTTTGATGCGGTTTTTGTCGCGGATCACGTCGCAGTCTGGGACTCCGTGGCCAGCGGGTTGAGGCACTATGCCAACGCCCGCCTGGAACCGATAACGCTGTTGTCCGCACTGGCTGCGGTTACCGAGCACATCGGGCTGATGGGCACGGCTTCGACTTCCTATAATGAGCCCTTCAACCTCGCGCGCTATTTTGCTTCGCTGGACTACCTCAGCGCAGGGCGAGCCAGCTGGAATATCGTGACGTCCTGGCTGGAAGAGGAGGCCTCGAATTTCGGATTGTCAGGCGTAACCAAGCACGGTGATCGTTATCTGCGGGCCGAGGAATTCATCCACGTCGTCAAGCAGCTCTGGGACTCCTGGGAGGAGGGTGCGCTAGCGTTTGACAAGGGTACGGGCGACTTTGCCGACCCATCGAAAATTCACCCGATCAATCACAAAGGCGCTCATTTCAACGTACGTGGGCCGCTTAACGTGCCGCGTCCACCCCAGGGCCATCCGGTCCTTGCGCAGGCGGGGTCTTCTGAAGCCGGCAAAAACCTGGCCGCCGCGCATGCGGACGTGCACTTCTGTTTTATCAATTCGGTCGAAGAGGGGTTGGCGTACAGGGCCGATTTGAATCGCCGACTCGAGTTGAAGGGCAGGCATTCCAGTGATCTGAAAATCATCACCGGCGTGCTTCCGGTGGTGCTCGGGGATGAGACTGAGGAGGAACGACGTCGGCACCTGGAGGACAGCCTGATTATCGATGCGGTAGCGATTGACCTGGTCTCCAGCTACACCCGCCTGGACTTGACGGGTCTATCGCCGGACGGACCATTGCCAGCGTTGCCGGATGAGTCCGAGTTTGATGGCATTCGAACTGAGCTGGCCCTGCTGAAGCAGTACGACACCTCCTTGTCCATCCGCGAAATAGGACGCCGGTTGGTCAAGAGTTCAAGTACCTGGCTGCTGATCGGAACGGCGGAACATATTGCCGATAAGCTTGCAGCGTTATACGAGTCGAATGCCGTCGATGGCTACAACCTCATGTTTCCGTTTTTGCCCACTGACTTCGAAACATTCACCCGTGGCGTGGTGCCCTTGCTGCAAGCCAAAGGGGTGTTCCGCCAGGAATATGAACCCGGGACACTGAGGGATCGCTTGGGCTTGAAGACGCCAGCCAACCGTTTCCTGCTGTGATCAGCGGCAATCGCACCCTCTGAATGGATGTCATATGACCAGCGATCTATCCATGTACCTCGCTCCCGCCAGGGTTTTACAGGCACAGCACGCCTGGCTTGAGCGCATCCTGAAGATTCTCGGCGAGCGCCGAGGGCAAAAACAGATCGTTGATCTCGCGGCGCACTGGCTTTCCCCGGATCTGTTGTTATCCCAGACCTGCGGCTATCCATTCGTCACGTCATTGCGGGGAAAGGTGAGGCTGATAGGGCGCCCGAGCTATGAGCTTCCCCATAGCTCGGGGGGGGATCATTGCAGTGTGCTGCTCTGCAGGGCTGATTCGGCCGTGACTGACCTGGCGGGTTTCCAGGGCCGCCATGGCCTGATCAACGCCCCGGATTCCAACTCTGGAATGAATTTATTTCGCCACACGCTGGCCGGGATCAGCGACCGTGGGTTTTTCTCGACACTCACCTTCACCGGATCCCACCGGGAGAGCATGCGACGGCTGAAAGCAGGCGAGGGCGATTTGGCGTCCATCGACAGCGTCACCTACGACTATCTTGCAAGAGATCACAGTGCCGAGATCGAAGGCCTCAGGATCCTCGTGCGGAGTGCGCGCAGTCCCTGCCTGCCTTACATAACCTCGATTGGTCAAACGGCTGCCGACGCCGTTTCAATCAGGAACGCAATGAACGAAGCCTTGGGCCAGCTTCCTGAGGTTTCCCGTGACCTGGCGATCAAGGAAGTCCTGCCGGCCACTGAGGCTGACTATGAGTGCCTCCTTGAATATGAGCGCAGTGCGGCCAGTCGCGGTTTTTCGTTTCTGTCGTCCTGAGCGGCGAGCCGCACCTGCTAGACCTCTCAGTCCAAGGACGGATATTTGCGCATCGCCTTGTGGGGCGCTCAATTGGCTGAAATCCTCCAAGGCCGCGCGAAGCGGGCACTTTGATACTATGATCATTGCCAATGCAGGCAAGACACTAGCGTGGTGGGCTTCAGGTTTTTCCAAAGGCAATACGTAACAACCCCGCACGTGCCATACAGGGAGACGTTCAATGCCTGCGCCAAACTTCACAGAGTCGAAGATCTCCTATCTGCGTGCCAACTGCTCCACCCAGATCAAGCCGTCGATCCGGACTGTCGGCAGGTGCGGGTGGATTACTGCTGGTCAATCCCAGGCGCGTCGGAGAACAGCATGAACACTAAACCACTCCACACACTCTTGTGGCGCTTCGCCGGCTGCGTGGCGGGGATGGCGATCGTTGCCGCCAATCCAGCCCAAGCGGCTGACGATGGCATCGCTGGCGGCCCTACCGCAGGCTATAGCATTGCCTTCAGCAACTCCTACGCGGGCAGCGATTTTCGCAAGGTGATGGTGCGCAACTGGCAGGAAATTGCGCTCCAAGCGCAAAAGGATGGCTTGATCCGGGAGGCCCCGGTAGTCAGCGCCAATAACTCGGCATCGGAACAGGCCGCCCATATCCAGGACATGATCGTCAAGGGCGTCAATGCCATTGTCATCCTGGCCGCTTCCGACACGGCCCTTAACGGGGTCATCCGCGACGCCTGCAACGCGGGCATCGTGGTGGTCGTCATGGCCAGCCTGGTTACCGAACGTTGCGTCTATACCGTGGATTACAACTGGTCCGCCATGGGCCGTGTGGAAATGGATTACATCGCCGAGCGCCTTAAGGGCAACGGAACGTTGCTGGAGATCCGCGGCATTGCCGGCGATGCCACCGATAAAAACATCAGCGACGGCATTCGCAAGGCCGCCAGCGACTATCCGGGACTGAAATTCGCCAAGACCGTATACGGCAACTGGACGGCTCCCGTCGCCCGCAAGGAGGTGGCGCTGGCGCTGCTGTCGTTGCCCAGGATTGATGCCGTGGCGACTCAGGGGGGCGATGGTTACGGGGCGGCGATGGCGTTCAAGGCGGCAGGACGCCCTTTGCCGATCATCGTGATGGGGAACCGCCAGGACGAACTCGCCTTGTGGAAACAGGAGCGCGATGCCAATGGCTACGAGACCGTCTCTGTCTCTGCCTCCCCGAGTGTCTCCCAAGTGGGGTTCTGGGTGGCCCAGCAGATCCTGGCGGGCAAGCCGGTGCCGAAGTTCGTCGAGGTGCCGCTGGTGCGTATCGATGCGAAAGACCTGGACACCTGGCTCGCCACTATGCCGGTGGGCGGCGCCGCCAACCCTTTCTACAGCCAGGCTTCCGTTGCGGCGATGATCGACGCGGCCATCAACAATACGGCGGCGCCGGCGCCTTTGCCGGAGGTCAAGAAACAGTAGCGGCGGTCGAGGAGGCGAGGCCCCATGTTGACATTCAAATCAGCCACGGCCAGGCCCATTGCCGTCAGGATTGGCCTGGCGGTTGCCGCACTGGTGTTCTTGATGCTGGCGGTATCGCTGGTGAACCTCTACGGCCTGCGAGGCATGGTGCGTGCGGTGGATTCCGCCAGTCATTCCGCAGAGATCCTGGCCTCGGTCAACGGGGCCACCGGGCGGGTGGAAAACTTCATTGCCACCCGCGACCAGGAAAGCCTGTCCCAGGCAGAAGGCATGGTGGCGACAGCTATCGCCGGCCTTGACGACATTCCGGTGGTAGAGGCGCAATCGCTCAAGGGCAGTCTGGAAAGACTCTCTGCGGCGATCGCCGCCTTACGGGCGGCGACCCTGACCATGGATGGCGAAACGGAGAACATGACAGCCCACTACAGCCGAATGCGAGAGGCGACGACCCTCGTCGAACAGGGCATCGCCGATGGGCTGAAGGGGCTTGATTCCCGCGCCGCTGACCACAAGGCGCAGGTGAGCAATATTGAGAGCGCCCATCGCATCCTGGATATCCTGCGCAACGGCGAGCGGATCATCACCGCCAATGTGGCCAAGGCGCTGGTGACCGGTGATGGGGCGGCCGCCACTGCGGCGAGGAACGCCTGCGCGGCACTGCCGCCCGTGGTCGAGCAATTGCGCGAGTTGATGGAAACGCCACAGGAGGTGGAGGCCCTGGGGCAGTTGGCGACGGCGATCACGGCGGCCAGCCTGGCGGTCGAGCAGCTTGGCAAGGCGCCCAAGCCTCTGGGAGGCGACGCTTTGGGACATCTCGGCGCGGTTGGGGATGTGGCCGAGCGCCTCGAAGCAATGTTGGGTGAGGTGGACGAGCACGTTGCCCGTGACGCCAGCGACATTCAGGCAGCCACCGGGTTACTGCAAAATGCAGCCGCATTGTCCAAGCGTTTCGCCGAGCGGGTGGCCACCCTGGAAGCGCAGACGTTGTCGTTTCGCCTGACACCGTCGGCCGAGGTCGCGTACGCTGTCGGCGCCATCCTGGATGAGCTCTCCCGTCTTTCTCGCGTTCTCCCTTCGTCTGTAGGGCCGCAGACCAGCGCTACACCCCTGACGGTCAGCGATCAGATTGCCGGCTACCGGGCCGCATTCGCCAGGTTCCATCAGGCGAGCAACGCCTTGAGCGACGCGCGTGACCAAGTTCGCAACGAGGCTCGGAGCGCGGGCCTGTTGGTTGCGCGCTTCGCTGGCGAGGCGCGCTCAGACGCCTTGGCCCACAAGGATCGCGGCATGCTTGCGGCGATCATCGCGGGCACCGTCGCCATCCTGCTGGCCGGTGCCATCGCCTGGAGCACCTCGCGGTTTGTCGCGCAGCCCATCGTCGCCCTGGCCTCGGTCATGCGCCGGCTTGCTGCCGGTGACCTGACCGCCGAGATCGCCAGCGCCGGACGCGGCGATGAGATTGGGATCATGACGCGGGCCGTGCGGGTGTTCCAAGAAAATGCGTTGCGCATCCGGGTGCTGGAGGCCGAAGCCGAGGCCGAACGACAGCAGGTCCAGGCCTCGTTGGAGAGAATGGTCGCCGAACGAACCGACACGCTGCACCGGCAGACTGAGGTGCTGGAGGCGCAGGCCGTCGAGCTCATTCAGGCGCGCAACCAGGCCGATACGGCTAACCAGGCAAAGAGCGATTTCGTGGCCACGGTCAGCCACGAATTGCGCACCCCTCTGACGCTCATTCTGGCCCCGCTGGAGCAGCTCTCGGCGGCAACCACTCCGCCGGCGGACTGGCGTGTGCAAATCGAGCGCGCCCAACGCAACGCGCTGCGCTTGATGAACCGGGTGAACGACATCCTCGATTTCTCCAAGGCTGAAGCCGGCAAGTTTGAGTTGTGTCCGGCGCCGATTGACTTGAATCAGGCGGTGGGTGTGCTGGCCGAGGATGCCGCCATGGTGGCCAAGGGCAAAGGTTGCACCTTGACCTGCAGCATCGATCCCGCCCTTGGCACGGTGTTCCTGGACCCCCGGCACTTCGAGAAGATTCTGCTCAACCTGGTGAGTAACGCCATCAAGTTCACCCCCGCCGGCGGTACCGTGCATCTGGCCGTCACTGCGCTCGATGACGAGCGATTTGAGCTATCGGTACAAGACTCGGGCATTGGCATTGCGGCTGACAAATTGCCGCTGCTGTTCCAGCGGTTTTCCCAGATTGATAACTCCGCCACGCGCCAATACAGCGGCACAGGCATCGGTCTCGCCCTGGTCAAGGATCTGGTCGAGCTGATGGGGGGCGAAGTCGGCGTCAACAGTGAGCCTGGACGGGGGTCGTGCTTCTTTGTTCGATTGGCGCGGGGGGCTGAGCAAAACACAGTGCCGACCGAAGTCAGCAATCTGCATGAACGCTCGTCACCCACCACCATCATCACAGCCGAGCAGCGCCACCTGCTTTTCGACGACGGTCGCCATGGCAGTAGCAACGACCCCGCCTCGACTGGAGAGGGCGCCCCGGAGCACGCCTTGCAGTCCAGGGTGCTAGTGGTAGATGACAGCCCGGAAATGCTTAGCTACCTCAGCGAGCTTTTGCGCGACGACTACATCGTCGTCACCGCAGCTGATGGAGAACAGGCTTGGGCAACACTGCAGCGTCGAGCAATCGATGTGGTGCTCTCGGATGTGATGATGCCGGAGCTCGACGGCTTTGGCCTGACCGCCAGAATCAAAGCCAGCGCGGGTTTCGCCCATATACCCGTCATCCTGCTGACCGCCCGCGGCGGCAGCGAGGCCTGCGTCTCCGGGCTGGAAAGTGGCGCCGATGACTATATTGCCAAACCCTTCTCGCCGCTGGAGCTCAAGGCTCGCGTACGTGCGGCCCTGCGCATGAGCCAGGTGCAAGCCGAACTGAATGCAAAATCCCGTCAGGCGGGCATGGCCGAAATCGCCACGACGGTGCTGCACAACGTCGGCAACGTCCTCAACAGCGTGAACGTATCGGCAGAACTGGTCAGCAGTCAGATGCGCACTTCCAAGGCCCAGGGCCTGGGCAAGGTGGCTCAGATGCTGAACGAGCACATCAATGACCTGAGCGAATTCCTCACCCGCGACAACAAAGGGAAGATGCTGCCCGACTACCTGCTCAAGCTGGCGGAGGTGGTGACGGCAGAGCAACAGGGCATCATCGAAGAGCTCGGGCAACTCACCAAGGGCATTGACCACATCAAAACCATCGTCGCGGCCCAGCAGTCCTATGCCGTTGCCGTCAGTGTCGTCGAGACAATACCGGTCTCGGAATTGATCGATGATGCCTTAAGCATGAGTGCCGGGGCACGGGTGCGCCAGGAGGTGAGAGTGGTCAAGGAGATTGCCGACTTGCCCCTGCTGTCGCTGGACCGGCACCGAGTGCTGCTGATTCTGATGAACCTGATCAGAAACGCCAATCAGGCGCTGGACGGCGTGGTCGATCGCAGCCCGTGCATCACCTTCAGCGCCGCCCTCGCGGACGGGCCAGTCCTGCGTATCACGGTGGCTGACAACGGCAACGGGATTACGCCCGAGCACCTGACGCGTATCTTTTCCCATGGCTTCACGACGCGCAAAGAGGGCCACGGTTTCGGCCTGCACAGCTGCGCGCTCGCCGCGCAGGAAATGGGTGGCAGCTTGACCGTGCACAGCGACGGAGCGGGAGAGGGCGCAACCTTCAGTCTCGACATCCCTGTTGATGCTCAGCAGAGCAGGGGGTGAGTACTGAACCTAAGCCCATTAAATTGTGGCTAAAGCCAGAAATTAACCGATAAGACACAGGTTTGGGGAATGCAGCTGTGCAGGATTGTTGCTCAGTCGTGGAGGATGGTGTTACTGAGTAAATTTCCAGAAAAGAAATTTTGTGTGCGGGCGATAGTGTCTGATCAGGAATATGGTCCAGTGGTTACTTTCTCCCAGGTCAGAGAGTAGCTTCATGGATGTCATCTAATCGATGGCATTGCACTGCAGCCCCGTTGGAATCCGTGGCGTGCCGTTGGCTTCACAGGTACGCCGCGGTGGGGCGCAGGCAGCCCACCAAGTCCACCACACGGTCGTTGGACTGCAATTCGATATCCACTTCTGGGCAGGTCTTTAAAGGCGCAGCGAGCGCCGGGATCAGTCGGTCCGAGGCCCAAGGTCGCCGAGGCGTAGCAATTCACTGAAAGTGGATGGAGCTCCATGGTTTGTGGAAAGGCAAAAATGATCAGCTCAACAGCCTGCCCAACGACACCTAAAGACTCTCAGGGTCGCCCAAAAACATTTTGACTGGGCTCTAAAACGGTAGTTACAGCCAGAAAAAATAGAATTTTGCCCTCATTTTTGCCCCCAATTGCACTGGGTGTGCGAGTGATCGCGAGTGGCGATTTATGACATGGATCTGGGTGGCCGTGGTTGGTATTCAGTGCGCCTCCCGATACTGGATGAGAACCCGAATGTGGCAAATCCGTGGTTGTTCGGAAAAGGATAAGGAATATGAGTGGATATCCCTAAGCGAACTTGTCTGGCCTGTTTCTCAGCCCCTATTCAGCGATAATCTCTAGTTATCCAAATATTGATGGATCACACGCGCAGACAGTGCGCGGCAGCGCTCACAAATAGTAGAAGAAACACCAGGCCCCCTAACGCAAATGAAAGACTGCTCATATGGGCAACGAAACCGATCACCGCCGGGCCTATCAAAATTCCTGCATAGCCCATGGAGATAACCGCCGGTATGGCGACTCTTTGGGGCATGCGGTCCTGTTTTCCGGTGGCGGTAAACAGCACGGGAACAATGTTCGAGCATCCTGCGCCGAGCAATGCATATCCCAGTAACGAGGCGGGCCAGCCCTCGAATCCAAGCGATACGAGCATGCCGGTGGCAGCAATCATTCCGCCATAAGCCACCACGCGTACGCCGCCGAATCTGCGTACGAGGGCATCCCCTGTCAGCCGTCCCAGGGTCATCGCCGCCGCAAAGCTGGCATAACCCAAGCCGGCCAAGGTGGGCTCCATGTTCCGGCTGGATACGAGAAAGACAGCACCCCAGTCCAGTACTGCGCCTTCGGTTAAAAAAACGATGAAGCACAGCGCGCCCAGTAAAAAGACAATGCCTTTTGGGATAGCAAAGATCGGGCCGTCTTTTTCGGTTCCATAGGTCAATAAACTTGGAATCGCTTTATACAGGCACCCCATTACCACGATGACGACGCACAGCACTGAAAACACCGGTTCTAATCCCATGCTCAACAGTGCAGTCAACGCGCCGGCACCCAGAATGCCTCCGACGCTGTACAGGCCATGGAACCCCGACTGAAGTGCCTCGCCACTGTTTTTTTCCACAATGATGGACTGAATGTTCATCGCACAATCCAGCATGCCCATAGCCGCGCCAAACAGCACTACGGCCAATGCCAGGCCCGGCAGCCAACTGAGGCTGCTCAACAGTACAAGCAATACACATAAAGTCGCAGTGGAACACACAATGACTGGGCGGCAGCCGTAACGTGCGGTGAGGTGCCCGGCAAACGGCATGGCAACAATCGACCCCACGCCCAGGCCCAGCAG
>Ga0163161_10001615_pt1 | contig 16597 bp, 11 predicted proteins | sample S45metaG_FD_129847 | JGI IMG/M metagenome (GOLD analysis project Ga0163161, IMG submission 129847) | Switchgrass rhizosphere microbial communities from Kellogg Biological Station, Michigan, USA - S4-5 metaG | ecosystem: Host-associated > Plants > Roots > Rhizosphere > Soil | place: USA... | reverse complement strand
CGCCCGCGTCGGGACGCAGCAGGCCCGTGATCAGCTTCAGGATCGTCGACTTCCCGGCGCCGCTGGCGCCGAGGATGATCTTCGTGTGGCCTTTGATCAGGGTAAAGCTGACTTCGCGCAGGATCACCTTGTCGTCGAACGCGAGCGACACCTTGTCGAACACGACGACAGGGGCCCCTGTCGCGTCCAGGATCTCCTGGCGGTCCATCGTCCGCTCGTCGAACTCGTCCTGCGGCGCGGTCATCAGTACATCACCGTGATCAGCAGCCGCGTCAGGAAGAAGTCCACCGTGAGCACCGCGACCGACGCGGCGACGACGGCCTTCGTCGTGGCACGGCCGACGCCCTGCGTGCCGCCGTGCGTGCGCAAGCCGACGTGGCAGCCGATGCTGACGATGGCGAACCCGAGGAAGAATGGCTTGATGAGCCCCATCCAGGGGTCCTGCCAGTAGAGTCCCTCCAGGACCGAGTTCCAGTAGACGCTCGACGCGACGCGCAGCTGCAACACGGCAATCGCCCACCCGCCGGTGACGCCCACGAGATCCGAGATGACCGTGAGCACCGGGCACATGAGCGTGCCGGCGATGACACGCGGCACAACGAGTTTCCGCACCGGATCAGTGCCGAGGGCGCGCAGCGCGTTCACCTGCTCGGCGACGACCATCGATCCGAGCTCGGCGGCGATGCCGGAGCCGACGCGGCTCGTGAGCATCAGCGCCGTCAGCACCGGCCCGAGCTCCTTGATCATCGACGCGCTCACGAGGCGTCCGACGAAGGGCCGCGCGCCGAACTGGTCGAGCGTCATGCCGCTCTGCAGCGCCAGCACCGCGCCGGTGAAGAATCCCGTCAGCAAGACGACGGTCATCGATCCCCAGCCGATGTTGTCCAGCTGCTGGATCAGATCGCGATAGTAGAACGGCCGTGAGGTGATGCCCTTCATCACCGCCCAGCAGAGCCGCACGTACTCCTGCACCTCCTGTACGGCAGCCTTCAACCACTCGTTGATCGCGTTCACGCGTCAGCGCTCCACTGGTGACGCCAGACCGAGGTCCGCGATCCGGAGGTTACGAATCTCATCGCGCAGCCGTGCCGCGCGCTCGAAGTCGAGGTCCGCCGCGGCGCGCTTCATGTCGGCGTCGAGCGAGGCCAGGTGGGCCGCACGCTCGGCGGGCGATCGGAACCGCGGACGCCCCGCCGTCGCTTCGCTGAGCGCGTAGTCGCGATCTTCCACGCTGGCGCGGCCTTCGTCGATGGCCTTCACGATCGACGTAGGCGTGATGCCGTGCTCTTCGTTGTACGCCCGCTGAATCACCCGGCGGCGCTCGGTCTCGTTCAGGCACTGGCGCATCGAGTCGGTGACGCTTTCGGCATACATGATGACGCGGCCGTTGACGTTTCTCGCCGCGCGGCCCGAGGTCTGGATCAGCGAGCCGCCCGAGCGCAGGAAGCCCTCCTTGTCGGCGTCCAGAATCGCCACCAGCGACACCTCGGGCAGGTCCAGCCCCTCGCGTAACAGGTTGATGCCGACCAGGACGTCGAAGACGCCCCGCCGGAGATCGCGCAGGATCTCGATGCGCTCCAGCGTCTCGATGTCCGAATGCAGGTAGCGGACCTTCACGCCGAGCTCCTGATAGTACTGCGTCAGGTCCTCGGACATCTTCTTCGTCAGCGTCGTCACGAGCACGCGCTCGTGGCGTTCCGCGCGAACGCGAATTTCCTGCAGCAGATCGTCGACCTGCCCACGTACGGGCCGCACGTCGATCGGCGGATCCATCAGGCCCGTGGGCCGGATGATCTGCTCCACGACGACACCCGCCGACTTGGTCAGCTCGTACGGGCCTGGCGTGGCCGACACGTAGACGACCTGGCCGACCCGGGCTTCCCATTCCTCGAAGTTGAGGGGCCGGTTGTCGAGCGCCGACGGCAGCCGGAAGCCGTACGACACGAGCACTTCCTTCCGCGAGCGGTCGCCGGCGTGCATCCCGCGAACCTGCGGCACGGTCTGGTGACTTTCGTCCACGAAGATGATCGAGTCCTCGGGAAGATAGTCGAGCAGCGTCGGCGGAGGTTCCCCGGGCGCGCGGCCGGTCAGGTGGCGCGAATAGTTCTCGATCCCGTGGCAGTAGCCGATCTCCCGGATCATCTCGAGATCGAACATCGTCCGCTGGTGCAACCGCTGGGCCTCGAGGAGCTTGCCCTCGTGCTCCAGGAACCCGCGGCGCTCCTCGAGCTCGGCCTTTATCGTCTCGACGGCCATCTTCGTCTTGTCACGCGACGTGACGTAGATGGATTTCGGGAAGATTGACAGACGGTCGTGACGGCGAATGGTCTTGCCCGTGAGCGGATCGAACGCCACGAGCTCGTCGATCTCGTCGCCGAAGAGATCGATGCGCACGGCATGCTCTTCGTACGACGGGAACACCTCGATGGTGTCTCCGCGCACGCGAAAGGTGCCGCGGCCGAACTCGGTGTCGTTTCGCTCGTACTGGATCTCGACGAGCTTCTTGAGGACGTCCTGCCGGGAAATCCGCTGACCGCGCGACAGCGGCAGCACCATGCCGTAGTACGCCTCGGGCGAGCCGAGGCCATAGATGCACGACACGCTGGCGACGATGATGACGTCGCGGCGCTCGAAGAGCGACCGCGTGGCCGACAGGCGCATGCGATCGATCTCGTCGTTGATGGTCGATTCCTTCTCGATGTACGTGTCGCTCGCCGGGACGTACGCCTCGGGCTGGTAGTAGTCGTAGTAGCTGACGAAGTACTCGACGGCGTTCTCGGGAAAGAACCGCTTGAACTCCTGGTAGAGCTGTGCGGCCAGGGTCTTGTTGTGCGCCATCACCAGCGTCGGCCGGTTCGTGCGCGCGATGACCTGCGCCATCGTGAACGTCTTGCCCGATCCCGTGACCCCGAGCAGGACCTGGTGCCGATCGCCGCGGTCGAGTCCCTCCACGAGCTCCGACTGCGCGCGCGCCTGATCGCCGCGAAGCTCGAAGTCGGAGACGAGATGGAATCGGTCGGTGGCTGAGGACATCGGAGACGCCGGGCTCACCAGAGGTAGCCCGAATCTCCAATCGTACCACAGAGATGAGAGGCGGACAGGGACCGCCGATAGCCCTGATTAGCCCGGCGTTGCACGAACTGTCGCGCCGGCGTCTGTCGTCGGGCGACGGCTAATCTTGCGACGCGGGCTTGCCAGGAGCCGACGGGGCGACGGTGTAGGCGGCGTAGTAGCCCTTGCGCGTCCGAATCGTCAGGCTCTGCAGCTTGTCGCCCAGGAGGCGCACGTCGAGCTTCCTCCAGGTGCCGTCCTTCTTGGCGTCGGAGGAGATGAAGCCGAGGCTGTATTGCGCACGCACCTGCGAGACGATGCGCGAGAACACCTGATCGAGCTGCTTGGTCGTCGTCGGGAAGAACGCCTCGCCGCCGGTGACGTCGGCCAGCTGCTGCAGGCGGAGTTTCTGTTCCGTCTTCGAGCGCAGATCCTGGTGCTCGAGGAAGCCCACCGTGTAGACGATGACGTCGGACGACTTCAGCATCGCGATGACATCCGCGAACGTCTGCGCGCTGCGCGTGTCGCCGCCGTCGGTGTAGATGACGAGAATCTTCCGGCCTTCAAGATCGTGGGCGCCGTCGAGATAGATGCCGAGTGCATCGTAGAGAGACGTCCACCCATCGGCCTTGCGTGAGCGGATCCGCTCGACCAGGCGCGGCATGTCGGCGGTGCCGTACTGCGCGATGCGGACCTCGGTGTCGAAGTCGACGAGCGTGATGTCGTCGGCCTCGGGCAGATCCTTGAGGAATCGGATCGCCGCCGTGCAGGCCAGGCCCATGTCTTCGAACATGCTGCCGCTCGTGTCGAACAGCAGCCCCAGACGCAGCTTGAGCGCTTCGCGCTCGGCGTCGCCGCGCACGAACACACTGAGGTCCTGCTTCTGGCCGTTCTCGTAGACCTCGAAGTCTGTGGCCGAAAGATTGGAGATGAAGTTCCCTTGGCGGTCCAGCACCATCACGGGCACGTTCACGAGGTCGATGCGCCCCTTGAACCGCCCCTGCTGCGCCGTGACGGCGGTCGCCGCGACGACCGCAATCGCCCCGCCGAGAAGCCACGCCCGCACGTCGCTACCTCCCGTTGGTAGGCGGATGATAACAGGATTGACTCAGGCCGGCGCCGTCAAAAGGCGGCAATCGGCATCATCAACTGCTGCGCGGGGAGTGGCCCGACCGGCTGCCCCAAACTTCCCGTCCGCCAGCCTCCCCGAAGGTGGTCAAACCACCCCGGACCCAGCGGGGGTATAATGGTTTTTTCCGACGATGGTCGTGCCGTCCGCTTTGCTCCCGCCGGTCCTGGCCCGATGAAATGTCTCGCCATCTGCCAGGATGAGTTGGTCATCAGGGTGCTCGATGAGATCCTGCTGCCCAGCTTTGAAATCGAGTTCCTTGTCGAAAGCGCCTCGCTCGCCAGGCGCATGACCGAAGCCGGCGTGCACATCACCGCCGGCGACCTCAAGCGCAAAGACACTTTCCATAAGGCTGACATCTCGCCGAGCACCTGCGTCATCGTGCAGGACACCGGCAAACGCGGCCTGAAGAAGGTGCTCGAGAACATCCGCGACGCCGGTGGCACGCTGATCTACGTGCTCGGAGTCGGGGTGGGCGCCTCCGCCGAGCGCGAGGAAGAGGTTCGCAACGCCTATCCCGACGTCACCTATCTGGCGATGGCGGAGCTCTTCGGCGGGCCGCTGCTCACCGAGTTCGGCCGATCGCTGACTCGGGCCCGGGTGCAGCAGTACCAGCGCTACTTCGCCGACGCCGAAAAAGTCCTGATCATGCTCCACAACGATCCGGACCCCGACGCGATGGCCAGCGGCCTGGCGCTCCGAAGCCTGCTCCGCCGCACCAAGACGACGGCGATCATCGGCGCGATTCAGGGCGTCACGCGTCCGGAGAACCTGCGCATGGCGAACCTGCTCGACATCCACGTCGAGTCGGTGACGCCTGCCGACTTCCACTCGTTCCAGCGCGTCGCCATGGTGGACGTCCAGCCCCACTACTTCACGGGCCAGGTCGAGCGCGTCGACCTCGTGATCGATCACCATCCGGAACAGACCGGCTACAGCTCGATTTTCAAGGACATCCGCGCCGACTACGGGTCGACCTGCACGATCCTCACCGAGCATCTTCGTGCCGTCGACGCCAACATCTCAGAGCGCACGGCCACGGCGATGCTGTACGCGATCAAGTCAGACACGTTGTTTTTCAACCGTCAGGCGAACCGCGTCGACCTCGAGGCGTTCTCCTTCCTGTATCCGCTGTCGGATGCGGCGCTCATCCGGAAAATGGAAGGCGCGGAAATCACGATGGAGCGCCTGGCCTACGTGACGAAGGCGACCGAGACGGGAAAGCTGAAGGAACAGGTCTTTTGCGCGTTCCTCGGCGAGCTGCCGCGGGAAGACTTCATCCCCTACGTCGCCGATTTCTTCCTGCAGCTCGAAGACACGAAGTGGACGCTGATCGCGGGCGTGGTGAACGGCTCGTTCGTGGCGTCGGTGCGCAATATCGGCTACACGCGCAACGCCGGCGAGTTCATGCGGAAGCTGTTCGCGGACATCGGCAGCGCCGGCGGACATCGCGCCATGGCCAAGGCGGTGGTTCCCGCGGAGAAGTTCGTCGCGAAGTACGGCCCGCTCGAGAACGCCACCGACCGGCTGCTGGAGCTGGCGCTCCAGTTTCTGCACGACACCAACGGCGCCGACAAGAAGCCCGGCAAGGAACGCGAGAAAGAGACGACTACTCCTCGCTAGCGATCCGGTTGGCGACCAACTCGTCGCCGCTGGCCCCCACGACCGGATCGATGAACTGCCGATAGGCGTCCTCGTACCCGCGATCGACCAGCTCCCCCACCGTCTGCCAGCGATCTGACTGCGCGTCGTACGCGCCTTCGGCATCGAGCGCGCTCACGGGGTTGTGGCCCGGGCGAATCACGAACAGCTGATCGAACCACGGCGAGGCCGTGCGAACCGCGTCGCGGAGGGAGGCCGCTTCGGCGGACGACAGGAATTCTCCGAGCCGGGCGCGCGGATGCACGCGGCGCGTGGCCAGCTCGTGAGGGCCCGCGGCGCCAGAGGCGGCGGTGACGACAATCACCTGACGTGCACCGGCGTGCGCCACCTCCTCGAGCACCCGAACCAGGCTCGCCGGACGATCCGAGAGCCGATGGGTCTCGCCGCGCCAGTAACTCTCCGGAGCGAACGCGATGAACGGCGCATCCGTGACGCCCGGGACCGCGAGCGCGCCGGCCAGCGCGTCGAGCAGCACGTCGCGCGCCGCCCCCGCCAGGTCGACGGCTTCAGACGATCGCCGCTCGAGGGCGGCTGCCGACGCGCGCGAGAAGAACGCGCGCCTGGCATTGGGCTCGAGCAGGGCGAAGACGACGTCGTGACGGGCGTCGATGTCGTGCGCGACGACCAGCAGCTCGCGGAACCCCGGCTGACCGAGGTTCTCTGCGAGCAGCTCCGCGTAGCGGCGGCTCAAGTCCGGGGAGGACGGCTGACGCACATTCGCGCCGCCACGGAGTAGGTCCCAGAGGCCGCCGATGAAGAAATGCGCCGTCAGATCGCCGGCCATCGGCGTGGCGAGCAAGGTCCACCATGCGCCCCCCCGCTGGTCGCGCCGCGCCGGCAGCCGACGCCGCGCACGAACCGCCGCCACGAGCACTGCGACCACCACGACGGCCAGCACCGCGGTGATGAGCTGCGGCAGCCGCGTCGGCAACGCGGTCGGCGCGAACATCGACGCCAGCAATCGCCCCCACGTGTCAGCCAGCCACTGCGCCGTGCCGGCACCGCCCACCTCGCTCAGGATGGCAACCTGATACACGGCGGCCGCGAGGCCGAGGACGAGAGGCGGGATGGTGAGCAGCAGAGCGGCAATCCCCAGGCCCCGCGCGACGTTGCGGTATGCGGCGCGCCACGGGTAAAGCGTCCTGGCCAGCGGGCGCCGCCACAACCCGGTCGGCTCCCACAAGCGTGCGCCGCCATCAATCGCGCCGAAGACCGCGCCGACCGCGCCGACGCCGCGGCCCGCGATCAGATCCACGCGCACCCCCGCTTCGGTCAGCGCCCGGAGAGTGCCGGCATGGTACGCGCCGTCGGTGCCCGTGCCGGTCAGCACGAGCGCGGTGCGTCGATCGGGAGAATACGGCGGGCGGGACTCCGGCTCAGACGCTGTCATGAACGGTGAGAAGCTTCAGGATCTCGAAGCTGCGCTTGCCGTTCGGTGTGACGACCACGACCTCGTCGCCCGCTTCCTTACCGACGAGCGCGCGGCCGATGGGCGACGAGGTGGAGATCAAGCCCTTTTCGACGTCCGCGTCTTCGGGCATGACGAGCTGGAAGATCCGGGTCTCGGAGTCTTCGCGCAAGTGCAGCGTCGAGCCGAAGGCGGCCCGATCGCGCGGCAGCTTGTCCAGGTTGATCATCTGCAGGGCGGCGACGCGCGTCTGCAGCATCGAGATGCGCGCCTGCACGTACGTCTGCCGCTCTTTCGCAGCGTGGTACTCGGCGTTCTCGCGCAGATCGCCCAGCTCGCGGGCGCGCTGGATCTCCCTCGGCAGCTCGACCTTCAGCTCGCGATCGAGCGCGGCGATCTCATCCTGCAGCCTCTTGAGCAGCTGATCTTTCATCGTCGGTCGTCGCAACGGGCCGGGCGGCCCGAGCTGTGGTGATGGTAGCACAGCCCTTTGCGCGTCCGAGCCCCTTAGCACTGCAGCACCGCAGCACTGCAGCACTGCTGCTCCGCCGCACCGCAATTCGCGTGTATGCTGGCCGACGTGCACGAGTCCGGACGCATATCGCCGGTGATCTCGAGCCGGCACCATCCGCTCGTCGCTCGGTTCCGCGAGGCCGCGCGCGGCGGCGCAGGCACGCCGCTGCTGCTCGACGGACCGCACCTCGTGCTCGAGGCACTCGGCGCGCGCATTCCGCTCCTCGACGTCGCGATGTCGGCCGACGCCGCCGACACCGCGGAGATGACGCAGATCCGCCGGCGTGTTCCATCGACGCAGATCGTCACGTCACAGGTCATGGACGCGCTCAGCCCGACACGGACGCCAGCCGGCGTCGTCGCGCTCGCCGATCGGCCCGCCTCCAGAGAAGAGGAGCTCTTTGAGGGGCCGGCCCCGCTGGTCATCATCGCCGTCGATGTCCAGGACCCCGGCAATCTTGGCGCGATTCTCCGGACGGCCGAGGCCGCCGGCGCCTCAGGCGTAGTGGCTACGACCGGCGGCGCGGATCCCATGGGCTGGAAGGCGATCCGTGGATCGATGGGATCGGTACTGCGCCTCCCGGTCCTTCGCGTCGCGGATGCAGACGAGGCGCTGACGATTGCCCGCCGTCACCGGGTCCGGTGCGCGGCGGCCGTCCGCAACGGCGGCGAGTCCATGGATGCCGCCGACCTCACGGGACCGCTCGCCATCGTGGTAGGCGGCGAAGGGTCGGGGTTGAGTGAGGCGACGATTGCGGCGAGCGACCTTCGGGTGAGTATCCCGATGGCGCCGCAAGTCGAGTCGCTGAACGTCGCGACCTCAGCCGCGCTGCTCCTCTACGAGGCGCGCCGTCAACGCACGCGCGGCTGAGGCTCGTGGATACCCCTCGCCTGTTCGACGACTCGTCCGACGCGGCCGGCCCGCTGGCAACGGCGCCGCTGGCCGAGCGCATGCGCCCCCGGTCGCTGGACGACGTCGTCGGACAGGAAGCCCTCGTGGGCCCGGACGCGCCGCTGCGCCTGGCGATCGAGCACGACACCCTGCAGTCGCTGATCCTCTGGGGCCCGCCCGGCACGGGCAAGACGACGCTCGCCCGGGTCATCGCCGATCGCACCGAGGCAAAGTTCGTCTCGTTCAGCGCGGTGCTCGCGGGCATCAAGGACATCAAGGAGGTCATGGCACGCGCCGAGGCGACGAGGAACCAGACGGGCCGCCGGACGATCCTCTTCGTGGACGAGATCCACCGCTTCAACAAGGCGCAGCAGGATGCGTTTCTCCCCTACGTCGAGGCCGGCACGATCATCCTCATTGGCGCCACCACCGAGAACCCGTCGTTCGAAATAAATGCCGCGCTGCTCTCCCGATCGAAGGTCTACGTGCTCGAGCCGCTCGCGCTCGAGGACGTCGTGTCGATCCTGAAGCGCGCGCTGTCGGATTCGGAACGCGGCCTCGGGCGTGAACCGCTCGACGTCGCCGATGACGCGCTGGCGATGATTGCGCGCATCTCGAGCGGCGACGCGCGCAGCGCATTGAATCTGCTGGAACTGGCGGCGAAAGCCGCGCCGAAGTCCGAAGGACGAAGGCGGGTCGATCGCGCGTGGCTCGAGCGTGCGCTGCAGCGACGGATCCTGCGCTACGACAAGAGCGGCGAAGAGCACTACAACCTCATCTCCGCGCTGCACAAGTCGATGCGCAACAGCGACCCCGACGCCGCGGTCTACTGGCTCGCGCGGATGCTCGAGGCCGGGGAGGATCCGCTCTACGTCGCGCGGCGGATGGTCCGTTTCGCCTCGGAAGACATCGGCAACGCGGACCCGCAGGCGCTCACGATTGCCGTGGCCGCCCAGCAGGCCGCGCACTTCATCGGCATGCCCGAGGGCAATACCGCGCTCGCGCAGGCCGCCATCTACCTGGCCACCGCGCCGAAGAGCAACGCGGTCTATACGGCCTACGGACGCGCCGCGCGAGACGCCGAGCGCGAGGTGGCCGATCCGGTCCCGCTCCACCTCCGAAACGCGCCGACGAAGTTGATGAAGCAGCTGGACTACGGGAAGGACTACCAGTACGCGCACGACGACCCGGACGCCGTCGCCGACATGGAGTGCCTGCCCGAGAGCCTTCGCGGAAGGACATACTACCAGCCTGCCGAACGGGGCTTCGAGAAGGAGATCAAGCGGCGCTTGGACGGCTGGAAGGAAATCAAGGAGCGGCGGAAGAAGTAGAGATCAGGTTCCGGGTTCCGGGTTCCGGGTTCCGGGTTCCGGGTTCCGGGGTTCCGGGTTCCGGGTTCCGGGTTCCGGGGTTCCGGGTTCCGGGGTTCCGGGTTCCGGTGTTCCGGGTTCGGGGGTTCCTTGGAACCCTTGGAACCTTTGGAACCTCGGAACCCTGTTCATATCCTTTCAAAGTTCCGTTCCACCTCGCGGCGTGTGAGGCGGAGCATGACCGGCCGCCCGTGCGGGCAGATGGTCGAGTACGACGTGGCCGCGAGTTCCGCGAGGATGTGCACCATCTTCTCGTAGGTCAACGGGTAGTTCGCCTTGACCGCGGCGTGACAGGCGATCGTCGCGGCCATCTGCTTGAGCGCGGCTTCGGCGGGACTGCCGCGGTCGAGGCCTTCCAGATCCTCGCCGAGCGCCTTCAGCGTGCTCGCGGCGTCTTCGGCGCCGAGCAGCGCCGGGGCGGCGCTGACCCGCAGCGCACTGCCCCCGAAGTCCTCCACGACGAAGCCGAGGCGATCGAGATCGGCGGCGCGGCCGAGGAGTGCGTCCCGCGTGCCCGATGCCATCTCCACGATCATCGGCACCAGCAGCCGCTGACTCTCGACGCGGCCCGTCGTCAGGCGCTCGAGCGTGCGTTCGTACAGGACGCGCTCGTGCGCCACGTGCTGATCGATGATCGCGATGCCGTCGTTGTCCACCGCGACGATGAAGGTGTCGCGGAACTGGCCGAGGGGGACGAGAGGCGGGAACACCCCCTCGGTGCCGGGTGCCTGGTGCACTGTGCCAGCTGCGGTGCCGGCGTGCCAGGTGCCAGCTGCACTTCCCGGTCCCGGATGCTCCTGGCGCCAGCGGCTCGGGTAGGAGCCGCCGGCCAGAACCCCTGGGATCGGCATCGTCTCTCCGGGCGCAAGGCCTGACAACGCGGCAGGCACCGCCGAACCGAATCCCAGCCCCCCGAACGACTCCGGCGCGCTGAGGGTCAACGCCGGCGCGCCGCTGCGGCCGAGCGCATCGGTGAGCGCGCGTCGAACCACCTCGTGCACCAGCGACTGCTCGCGAAACCGTACCTCCGCTTTCGTGGGGTGCACGTTCACGTCCACCGCATCGAGCGGCATCTCGATGAAGAGGTGCACCTCGGGGCTGCGTTCCTTGATCGAGGCCACGCTGTAGGCGTCGATGATCGCGTGCGTAATCGTCTTGTCCCGCACGAGCCTGCCGTTGATGAAGACGTTCTGCGGCCCACGTCTCGGCCCTGTCTCGGCGAGCGGCGCGACATAGCCGGCAATCGACACGCCGCCGGTCTCGCGGTGAACCTCGATGAGATCGCTGACGTCGCCGTAGATCTGGAAGAGCCGCTCGAGACGCGTCGCTGCCGGCGGACACTCGAGCACTCGACGGCCGGCGGCGACGAGCGAGAACCCCGTCTGGTGCGCACCCAGAGCGAGCTGCGTGACGATGCGGGACACCTGGGCAGCTTCGGCGGCGTCGGACTTCAAGAACTTGCGGCGCGCCGGCAGGTTGTAGAACAGGTCCTCGACGTCTATCCGCGTGCCCTCAGGCGAGCCGGCCTCTGTCTCGGACTCGACGAGGCCGCCATTGACGCGAATCTCGGTGCCCGAGGCGGAGCCGCGCGCGCGCGTGCGCAGCATCAGGTGCGACACGGACGCGATCGACGGCAGCGCCTCGCCACGAAAGCCGAGCGTTTCGATCGCCGCCAGATCGTCCGACGTCCGGATCTTGCTCGTCGCATGACGCTCGAGCGCCAGCCGCGCGTCCTCTGCGACCATCCCCTCGCCGTCGTCTTCGACCCGGACGAGTCGCTTGCCGCCGTACTCGGTTGTCACGACGATGCGGCGGGCGCCGGCGTCGAGGCTGTTCTCGACGAGCTCCTTGACGACGGAGGCGGGCCGCTCGACCACCTCGCCGGCGGCGATCTGGTTGGCCAGCGCAGCCGGCAGACGGTGGATGCGTGACATGACTATAGCCAGCGCGCCTTTCGAAACATCCACAGCATGACGACCGTCGTCAGCGCCATGCCGGCCATGATCCACCAGAAGGGGGCCGAGCTCTCCATGCTGTTGACACCTGGCAAGTGGACGTTCATGCCGAAGACGCCCGCGGCGAGCGTCAGCGGCATGAAGATGACGGTGATGACGGTCAGCACCTTCATCACTTCGTTCAGCCGGTACGACACGTTCGACAGGTGCGCTTCGAGAATGCTGGTGACGCGGTCCTGGAAGATGAGCGCCTCGTCCGAGATCCGTACGAGGTTGTCGTAAACGTCGCGAAAGCGGTAGGCCAGCTCGTCCGTGATGACGGGAAACTCGCGGCGTGCCAGCCGGCCGACCGCGTCACGCTGCGGCAGCGCGATGCGGCGCAAACCCGTGATGTCACGCTTCACGTCGAGAATCTCGCGAATCAGGTCTGGCGACGGCGCCTGGAATACCTGCTCCTCGAGCTGGTCGAGCCACTCTTCGAGCTCCTCGACTTCGGGGCGATAGTTGTCGACCATCTGGTCCACGATGCGGTGCATCAGGGCCGCCGGTCCCTCCGCGAGCACTTGCTGGTTGCGGGCGCAGAGCTCGCGCACGGTAGCGGCACTACGCGTCTCCCCGTCGTGCACGGTCACCAGATAGGTGTGCCCGAGGAAGAAGTCGATGTCGTGCGTCGAAAACGCCGTCTGCGACTTCTTGTAGTCGATGCCGTGGAGGATCAGGTAGAGGTAGCCGTCGTAGCTTTCGATTTTCGGGTGGTGCACCTTCGCCACCGCGTCTTCAACCGCCAGCGGATGAAAGTGGAAGACGTCGCTCAGAATCGACATCTCCTCGGTTGTCGGCGCGGCCAGGTCGACCCAGACCTTCGCGTCGCTCGAAGGGTCGAGCCACGCGGGATCCACGCGATCGACGGTGTCCGTCCGGCCATTGCGATTGACGTAGATGGTGATCATCGATGAGGCATCGCGAATGGTAGCATCGGAAAGGTCGTGCAAGACTTCGTAACGTTAGCCCGGCCGAACACGCTGCCTAGAATCTACCCGAGGCGGTCGAGAACATGCGATCGACAACGTCGTGACGACGGCGCGCCGCGCCCTGGCGGCGACGCTCGCCAGCCTGATCGGTCTCATCGCCGCGGCCACTCCGTTGGCGTCGATTGAGGGGACGGCGCCCACCGAGGTCGGCAACGACGCCTGTCGCCCCTGTCACGCGCAGATCTACGAGACCTACAGCCGCACGCCGATGTCGCGCACGAGTGGTCGCGCCGCGTCGGGCCTCCTCGCCAGCGAGTTCACGCATCGACGGTCGGGCATCCACTACCGCGTCTTCTCGGATGCCAAGGGGCCGACGCTGGCGTTCGACCGTCCTGGCGATCGCGGGATCTCGGGACGGCTGCCCCTGAAGTACTACGTCGGCTCGAACACCCGCGGCCGCACGTTCCTCTTCTCCGTCGATCGGTTCCTTTACCAGTCTCCCATCAATTTCTACGCACGATCGGGCGCGTGGGACATGTCTCCGGGCTATGCCGATCTCGAGACGATGCCGCTCAACCACGTCGTGGATCGGACCTGCCTGTTCTGTCACGCGAGCCGCGTCGCGACACCTGAGCCTGGAACGGCGAACCGGTTCGACGGCGAGCCGTTCCTGCAGGATGGCGTCGGCTGCGAGCGGTGCCACGGCGCCGGCAGCGAGCACGTCGCGGGACGCGGACACCTGCTCGATCCACGCACGGTGCCGGCCGACGTGAGAGACAGCCTGTGTACCCAGTGCCACCTCGAGGGCCAGGCGCGAATCGCGCGCGCGGGCCGCGCCCTGACGGACTTCAGGCCGGGAGATCGCCTCTCCGATACGATGGCCGTTTTCGTCTTCGAGAACGGGGCGAACGCGGCACGCGGCGCCGTCAGTCACGTGGAGTCGCTCGCCGCGAGCGTCTGCAAGCGAAAGAGCGGCGACGCGATGTCTTGCCTGTCGTGTCACGACCCGCACGTGCAGACGGAACCGTCTGCTCGCGCTGCCTATTACCGCGGCAAGTGCCTGCAATGCCACGGCACGCTCGCTGGCGATCATCATCCCGATCGGCCCGACTGTACCGGCTGCCACATGCCGCGAGTCGAGAGCGCCGACATCGGGCACACGGCGGTGACCGATCACCGCATCCTGAAGGATCCGTCGGCAGCCGTCGGCATCGCGGCCGGGAATCGCCTCGTGCCGTTCGGCGCTGCCGATGCGGACAATCGTGAGCTCGGACTGGCGTATGCCGAGATCGCCCTGCGGGGAGACGCACGAGCAGCGGGCGAAGCCCGTCGTCTGCTCGACGGCATCGTCGGCCGATACCCGGCGGACCCTCAGGTGTTGACGAGGCTCGCCTGGCTCGACCAGCAGCGACACGACGCGGCGCGCGCCGAGACCCTGTACCAGAGAGCGGTTGCAGCGAATCCCGGCGAGCCAGTTGCGGCAACCAACCTTGGCGTGATTCTGGCCGGACAGGGATTCATGACGCGCGCGCTCAGCGTCTGGCAGCCGGCGTTCGACCGGCACCCCGATGCGAGTGAGCTTGGCGTGGATGTCGCGCTGGCGATGTGTAGAACCGGAAACTGGAAGGGCGCCGAAGAGACCGTCCGGATCGTGCTCGAGCACAACCCGGACTTCCAACCCGCGCGTCAGGTCGGAGCCGCGCTGGCGCGCGGCCCCGATGCCTGTCGCACTGACTGAGCGCTAGTCGCCGACCTTCACGCCGAGCGCGGCCTGCGCTGCCGCGAGGCGCGCCACTGGGACGCGGAACGGCGAGCAGCTCACGTAGTCGAGCCCAACCTCCTCGAAGAACCGGATCGACGCGGGGTCGCCGCCGTGCTCGCCGCAGATCCCGAGCTTGATGCCCGGACGCGCGCTGCGGCCCTTCTTCACGGCGATCTCCACGAGCTGGCCGACGCCCGATGCGTCGATTGTCGCAAACGGGTTCTTCTTGACGATCTCCAGATCCTGATACTGCGGCAGGAACGAGCCCGAATCGTCGCGCGACATGCCGAGCCCGGTCTGCGTGAGGTCGTTGGTGCCGAAGCTGAAGAACTGCGCCGTCTCGGCGATCTCGTCCGCCGTCAGCGCGCCGCGCGGGATCTCGATCATGGTCCCCACGAGGTAGTCGATCTTCACCTTCCGCTCAGCCTGCACGGCCTTCGCCGTCTCGTGGACGACGGCCACCTGCAGGTCCAGCTCCTTCTTGAAGGCGACCAGCGGAATCATGATCTCTGGCTTGACCTTGATGCCTTCTTTCTGGACGATCGCCGCGGCCTCGAAGACGGCCCGCGCCTGCATCGCCGAGATCTCGGGATAGCCGATGCCAAGGCGGCACCCGCGGAAGCCGAGCATCGGGTTGAACTCGTGCAGCTGCTCGACACGCTGATGGATGCGCGCGGCCGGCACGCCGATCTTCTTCGCGAGCTCTGCCTGTTGCTCCTTCGTGTGTGGCAGGAACTCGTGGAGCGGCGGATCGAGGAAGCGAATCGTCGCCGGATAGCCCTTGAGCGCCCGGAAGATGCCCGCGAAGTCGTCGCGCTGGTACGGGAGCAGCTTGGCCAGCGCGGTCTTCCGCGCATCGATCGTCTCGGCGAGGATCATCTCGCGCATCGCGTCGATGCGGTCACCCTCGAAGAACATGTGCTCGGTGCGCGTCAGCCCGATGCCCACGGCTCCGAACGCAATGGCGTTGGCGGCCTGTTCGGGCGTGTCGGCGTTCGTGCGCACGCTCATGCGCGTGGCCTGCGAGCACCACGTCATGAGCTGCTGGAAGCTCTTGAACTTCTCCGACTTCCGCGCCGCCGCATCGCCTTCGATCAGGCCGGCGACGATCTCCGACGGCGCCGTCTTCACCTGCCCGGCGTAGACCTTTCCGGCGGTGCCGTCGATCGACATCCAGTCGCCTTCGCGGTAGGTCTTGCCCCCGACGGCGATCGTGCGGGCCGCGTAGTCGACCTCCACCGCCGACGCGCCGCAGACGCAGACCTTCCCCATCTGCCGCGCAACGAGGGCAGCGTGTGACGACACGCCTCCGCGCGCCGTGAGGATGCCCTCGGCCGCGATCATCCCGCGCAGGTCCTCGGGCGAGGTCTCGAGCCGGACCAGCAGCACTTTCTCGCCCCTCTCGGCCGCCACCACCGCCCGCTCGGCGTTGAGGTATACGCGGCCCGACGCGGCGCCGGGGCCGGCCGGCAGGCCGGTCGCAATCGCCGTCAGCTTTCTCACCTCCGACGCATCGAACACGGGCGCGAGCAGCTGATCGAGCTGATCCGCCGGGTTGCGCAGGATGGCGGTCTTCCAGTCGATCAGCTTCTCCTTCTGCATGTCGATCGAGAACTTCAGCGCGGCCATGGCGGTGCGCTTGCCGTTCCTCGTCTGCAGCATGTAGACGACGTCCTCTTCGATCGTGAACTCGAAGTCCTGCACGTCCTTGAAATGCTTCTCGAGCCTCTGGCGGATGCGCTCGAGCTCCGCGTAGGACCTGGGCAGGTGCTTCCGGAGCTGCGCCACCGGTTCCGGTGTGCGCACGCCTGCCACGACGTCCTCGCCTTGCGCGTTGATGAGGAACTCGCCGTAGAACTCCTTCACGCCGTTGGCCGGGTTGCG